>Ga0208279_1002067_pt1 | contig 10046 bp, 1 predicted proteins | sample AntAceMetag02UKM_FD_184766 | JGI IMG/M metagenome (GOLD analysis project Ga0208279, IMG submission 184766) | Saline lake microbial communities from Ace Lake, Antarctica - Antarctic Ace Lake Metagenome 02UKM (SPAdes) (version 2) | ecosystem: Environmental > Aquatic > Non-marine Saline and Alkaline... | reverse complement strand
AACGGCGGCGCGACGACCACGATAAACGGTACCATAGACGGGGCGCAGGTCTTGACCCTGACAGGCACCAATGCAGTTCTTAACGGGAACGTAGGCGGCACAACAGCCCTGACGACCCTTGACAGTGATACGACCAACACATCAATTGACGGAACCATCAATGCCGGCACCATTGCTCTTGATGGCACGGCAACCACGCTTTTGGGCAACAGCGCGCTCAACGGCACGACCGCGGTAAACCTTGGCACAGTTAACGGCAGCTTCGACCTGACAGTGGACGGAGCGGCAGTTGATCTGACTGGAGCCATAGGCGGCACGGATCCGTTGAACGATCTGACGATTGATTCTACAGACACCCTGGCCCTTGACAATGCGGTAACAGTAACAGGTGATCTGACCGTAACAGTTACAGCCGCTAGTTCAGATATCAACATCACAGCGAATCAGACAGCTGGCGGCCAGGCGAAGTTCGCGACGAACAATGCAGCGGGTGATGACATCAATGTAGACGAAGCGGACATAGTTGCTACGGATGTGATCTTTGATTCAGGCGCGGGCAGCACCATCGTGTCGGTTAACCTGGACAACACCGCAGGCTCTATCAGCTTCGACGGAGTTGCGATACTGGATCTTGCGGCCTCTCAGGTTGAGTCAGCCGGCAGTCAGACCTACAACTCTACCTTGACCATCACCAACAGCGTTGGCGCCAATGCCATTCTGGCGGACACCGGCAATATAACGATGAACGGTGCGGTAGCAGTTGACGTTGCTTCTGGAATTACAGCAACAACCGGCGATGTGATCCTGAACGCTGCCTTGAATGCTGTAACAGGTGATGAAGATGTTACTTTGACAGCCAACCAGGGCGCAGTTTACGCCCAGGCAATCGGTACAGGCACCCGAGTTGGAGTTCTTACTATCGATGCAGATGCAGCCGAACTTGCAGGCAGCTTAACCGCAGGCAGCGTTGACACAACCGGCGTAGGACTGACCACACTGACCGCAGATGTTACCATCAATGCCAACGATGCTTCAGCCACAGCCATAACCCTTGGCGATGTTGACGGAGCCAAGACGCTGACCCTGGTTGCTTCGCATGCAGATGGAGACATTCTGCTTGACGGTGGCAACATCGGGGCCCTGACAATAACCGATGCTGATGATGTAGACCTTGATGAAAGCTTCACCACTACCGGCAATATCAGCATCACAGGTATTAATGATGTGAATATTGATGCAGCGACAACAGCCGGCGGCACAGTCACCATCACAACAGCTGCGTCCGGGCATACAATTGACGTGGCCTCCTCACTTTCAAGTGGCGGTCTGATGGCTTTGAATACGGGCACCCTGATAGTTACATCAACCGGCAGTCTGAACAGCAGTGCAGGCATAGACCTTAACAGTAATATCGTTGCTATGACCCTTGGCGGTAATGTTACCGGTGACGGTAATCTTACTTTCAACAATGATGTGACTCTATCTGAAAGTATTCAGATCAGCAGCACGGGCGGAGATATAACATTCAGTGGCACTATTCTTGATGACAACAATGACACAGACACGCTGACTGTAACAGCAGCTGGCGGCACAGCGAGCTTTGCGCAGGTTGGTGACGCATCAACGGATCTTGGTGGTCTGACAGTCACTGCGAATGCGATTACGTTGAATAATAATGTAACGGTTGACGGCGCGACCAGTTTTACTGGAGCAACGACAGTTACAGCCGATATTACAGTGAGTACAGTAGAAGACAATGACAGCATTACCTACAACGGTACAGTGAATGCAGGGGCAGCGGATGCTGACGAGCTTCACCTGAATGCCGGAACCGGCATAGTGAACCTTAATGGTACCGTTGGCGGCCTCACACGTCTCGAGGGTCTTGAGGTCACGGCAACCACGTTGAATCTTGGGGGATCGATCTTCACCAGCGGCAATGCAGCGGGCGAGGATCTTGACCTTGATGCGGTGGGAAACACGAACCTCTTGACAGATGTGGTACTTGATGCAGACGGAACTGCAGGTTTTGGCGATGTTCTTCTGGACGCAATTAACGGAAACGGCCATGATCTTTCGATCAATTCAGAAGATGGTACTGTAAACTTCAATGATGCGATCAGCGATGTTCGCAATCTTGATGTGCAGGCTGAAGAGGCACTTGATTTTGATTTCGACATCACCGCATCGCAGGACATCACAGCAACCACCGAGGGAGCAGTTGACATAACTCACTCAGCGAACACCCTGACAGCTGGTGGCAGTATAACTCTTAACACGGCGGGAGCTAGTGGCGACAACATCAATATTACCGGCGGTGATCTGGAAGCTCCGAGTGTATTATTGAACTCAGGTTCTGGAACGATTGATGTTAATGCAGCGATCAACAACAGTGCAGGCAGTGTAACGTTTGACGGTCCGACAGATTTTGCTAACACGATAGGTGCAGTAGGTGCGACCGGTCTTACGTTCAACAGCACAGTGAACCTGAGCGGCGCTGGAGCGAGCACCATCACCGCGACCACGGGCAACGCGATCTTCAATGGTGACATTGACTCAACCGGCACGGGCAGTCTGAACATTGATGCTCCGACCGGCAATGTAACGATACAGGAAATCGGTGATACCAATGCGTTGGATGCACTCGACATTGACGCCGGAACAATGACCGTTGTTGGTGATGGTGCAGGTGATGGCAATATCACTGCTGCGACAGTTGATACAACCGGAGTATTCCTCACCACATTAGCTGGCGACATCACCATCACAGCCAGTGGTGCCGGTGGCATGACGCTTGGCGATGTTGATGGTCCCAAGACCCTGACCTTGTTAGCTACCGATGGAGCTGGTGACATCTTCCTTGACGGCGGCGATATTGGTGCCTTGACAATAACCGATGCTGATGATGTGACCTTTGATGAAAATTTTGTAACCAGCGGTGCCGTTAGTGTAAGTGATGAACACACAATAACTGGGACTATAACCGTTAGTGCTACTACTGGTTCTATCCAGGCAGGTGGAGTAGTAACATTGTTAAATACTGATGCTGGTGGTACTGGCATTGTTATTAGTGGTCCGGTAACTGGTGCTGCGGGCGTAGCTATGGCAGCATACGGCGCTAATAATCTTACCATTAATGCCGATGTAAGTGCAGCAGGTGACGGTATAATTGACTTGAATACGCCGACAGGGAGTGTAACCATTGCTCAAAATAGTGCAGCATCAGTAACTGCTGTTAACGGTAAGATTAATATAGATGCTGGTACAAGCGTTTTACTTGGACACGCAACACCTCGTGCAGGTCAATTAGTAACAACAGGAACAGGAGATATCGATATAGATGCAGCAACTGCAGTTACTATGGTGGGAACAGGCTCAATAGTTCAAGCAGGTGGTGCCATAAATATAGGCACCAATACCGAGCCCGGCACGGTAACAACAGCAGGAAGTGGTTTATTAGCCACAGGAAATATTACAGCTAATGCAGATGATACAATGACAATAAATGGAGTTGTAAATTCAACTTCAGGTTCAGTTGGCTTAACAGTAAATAATGCCGATGCCAACAATGGAACACTAACAATAGCAGCAAATCTTATAGGTGATGATGTAACGGCAACGGTAACCGATTCAAGTGGTGCAGTTGAGACAATAGATGTGACATCTGCTGTAAACAATAACAGAGGTGGAATAACATTTGAAGCTAGCACCGGGACGCTGGATATAGATTCTAATATTACAGCTCAGGATTTTATAGAGTTAAACGGTGGCACAGCAATACAGCTTGCAGCCAATTTAACAGCTACAGATAATGATATAACCGTAAATGATGCATTGACCCTTGATGCTGACTCAACAGTTACTGCAACCTCAGGAGATGTAACATTTGCTGCTGATGTTTCTGATGATGGTGCTGCTCCTCGTACACTTACAGTTAGTGCTGTGGCTGGAACAGTTAATTTTGATACTGTAGGTGGAGCCGCTGCAGATGCAACTGATCCTGATGGGTTGGATGTAACATCTGATGAAGTATATTTGAATGGGGCTACTTATTATGTTGCAGGTAATGTTAGTATAGATGCCAATGAATTAACTTTGAATTTAACTGACGTTGAGATTAATACTGAAGGTAGTGATGGTGCAATTAATTTCCATGATACTCAAATTGACAGTGATTCAACAGCAGCTCGCAGTTTAACTCTCCAGTCCGGTAACGGCGCTGTTAACAGTGAAGGACATATTGGTGATTACTATCCGCTTAACAATTTAACAATCGATGCTGATGGTGCAACAACGCTGTCTAATATAATTGAAGCTAACGGCAGAGTAGATTTAACAGAAGCCACGGATGTCGATTTGATTGGCAATTTAACTATTAATGCCGGAGATGGGGAACTTACCGTGGATCTTGATGGCGGCGACGTAGCCGGAGATTTTGATCTGGTAATAGATGCAGGTAGTGGTGCAGCAGCGGATGTAACCCTGGATGCGATAGATGTTGGCAGCCTGCGTGTAATTGCTGCAGGTACAGGTATAACAGCAATAAACGATAATATTACAACAGATGATGGGATGGACTTTGCCAGCGCAACAGATGTCAATATAGTCGCAGGCGTGACCCTGACCAATACGGAAACCGGGACAGTAGATCTGAGTGGTGGTGATGTGGATGCGGCTGGTGCTTTAACAATCAATGCTAATGCAACAGATGTAAAGATTGGTGTATTGGATGTGAACGCCGCAACCACCCTGGATGTAAACTCAACCGGGACAACTACCATAGTGGGCAATATTGCTACGTCTGCAGGTAATGTGGCTTTGGACGGAGCAACCAATGTAGTCTTAGGAGCAGCTATTCAAATTACAACAGGTAACGGCCAAGCAGGAAATATCGATTTCTCAAATTCTGCTGCCAATTCTTTAAGCGGTGGATTTGCTCTTACCTTGTTCGCGGGCACAGGAGATGTTCAGCTTGATAATATTAATGATTTAACATCTCTTACTGTGTCAAGCAGCTCGACAACACAGTTTGTTGGTTCAACTGATATGAATGGCGCAATAAGTGTTGCTGCTACAACATTAATTGATGTTGACGGTACAACAGTAACAACTGGAGCGGTGACATTAGACTCAGCTATTGATGTTGATATAGATGGAGCAATTACGGCAAGTGGAACAGTAGATATCGATGCAGATAATGATGTAACTGTAGATGATAATATTACAACCGATGGTAACTATACAATTACCATTACGGCTGATTCCGGGGCTGCTAATAACGCAGGGGACTTAAATATCGCACAAGCTGATGCCGCAACAATAACTTCTGCAACAGGAATTATAACTCTTGAAGGTGAGAATATTCTCTTAGGTAGTGCAACACATGCGGGCAAAGCGATATCTACCGGCAGCGGTAATATTAAGATTACAGCTAACAGACAAGGAACTGTCGGCGCCGGTAACTTCACCATTGCAGGGACAGGAAGTGAAGTTAATTCCGGGGGAACCATAGTTGTTGATGATCCCTGGAATGTTACAATAGGTGGTTCCGGAATGACAGCGGTTGGAGATATTACTGTAGCCGCTGATAATACCATCGATATTGATGCACCGGTTAACAGTACGCTGGCGGGTGATATTACGATGACCGCTGATGCGGGCAATATACTTCTTTCTGATGAGGTAAGAACTACAACAACAGGCGACATTACAATGGAGGCGACTTTAGGTTACATTGATGATGACGATGCCGTTAACGAGACAGAGTATGTTGCAGGTGATGAGGTAAAGTTAACTGCTGCAACAGGTATCGGTATTACAACAAGTGATATCGATACACAGGCAACAACATTGGATGCTTCAACTGCCACTGGCGGTGTAACAATACAGAATAATACCGATACTAATCTAACTGTAGTAGGTTCCGGAACAACTGGAACTGACTCTCACTTCTCATTAACGCAGGACGGTGGAGGTTCAGTTACAGTTACTTTAATAACAACAACAGATGGTAATGTGACAGTAGATGTTAATGGCCCATCCGATATCCCAGGGCTGATTGTAACATCTATTAATGCCGGTGGTGGTACTACCGCTGACGTCGGAAATGTGACATTGACCGTTGATAATGGCGGTATGCAGTTGTTCTCCGTGCTTTCCGATGAGGATATATCTATAACGGCGGCAAATGGAGATATTACAATAGATGTGATCGGTGATGCTGGAACAGATGATATTGCTATTGAAGCGACAACCGGTGCTATAAATGAAATCGCACCCGGGGATTTAGGAGTTGATATAGTTGGTGACGCGGTTACCTTAACTGCGGCAAACGGAATCGGTAATACTTACGATATTGAGACAACTATTGCTTCGTTAGATGCCTCTACAACAGATGCAGGCGACATAGCTATAGATGAAACAACTGCCATTATATTGACAGATGTTGATACGGATGATGGTGATATTACTGTCTCCGCCGGTGGCCAGATAACAGCTACTGACGTCGATGCCGGTGGAGATGATGGAGACGTCTTGCTGGCCACAACAGCAGGCGCTATAGTCATGACGCAGGTTCTCGCAAATGATGACATTACCGCTACCTCAGCAGCCGGTATCACAGTAGATGTCGTTGGTGATGCTGGAACTGATGATGTAACACTGACGGCACAGTCGGGTTCGATACTTGGAATTGATGTTGATGCTGCTGCTGAGATTACTGCTGATGCTGTAGTCCTGACTGCAACTGGTGCCATAGGTGGAGCATCAGGTGGCGCAACAGAAATTGAAACCGAGGTTACAACAATTTCGGCAGATTCAACTACTGCTGGAGATATAATATTTGAAGAGCTTGATGCTGATGGTGACGGAATCAACCTGCTTGCCATTGATACCAATAACGGTAACATTACCATCGTGACTAATGGCGGCACTCATGAGGCAGGGACTGAAACAACTCTGACATATGTAATATCTGATAGCGGTGTTGCCGGGGCAAACGATATAACAATCACAGCCGATACAGGTGATATTACCCTGGCAGGCAATACAAGTGATGTCAGGAATGTTGAGTCCGATGATGATATTACGCTTACTGCAACTTCAGGTTCTATAACTGAGGATTCCACTCATAGTATACCGGGTGATTCTTATGTTGATATTGAGAGCAATGATACTGCGGGTGGGCTTCTGACGATAACCGCGCGGGATGAGATAGGCAGCACAACCGGAGAGTTGGACATCGAAACAACGATTGCAGTTTTAAACGCTTCATCCACGCTTGCCGGGGAGATAGCGATCACTGAGACCGATGCGATCAATCTCCTTGACGTGGATACCGCAAATGGAGCTATTACTATTGTTGCTGGTGCCCAGATTACCGCAACCGACGTTGCTTCGTTAACAGACTCTGATGATAACGATATTAGCCTCCACAGCACCGGTGGGGGAATAGAGGCAAGACTTATCACAGCCGGTGCCCTTGGTGACGTTACACTTAATGCTGAGGGTGGCGCGGTAACTCAGGATGGCGATCTGGCAGTTGATGTTGTCGGTGATGTTCTCATCGTAGACGCGCTTGGTGGGATAGATCTTGATACAACAGTAACAAGCATTGATGGTGATGCAAATGCGGCAGGTACCATTACTATAGATGAAACTAACGCGATTACATTGACCAATTTAACTACCACAGACGGTGCAGTCACTGTAGATGCCGGTGGCGATATGACGGTAACACTGGTCACCGCAGGTGGTGACACAGGCAGTAACGATGATGTTACCTTAACCACTGATGCCGGAAGCGGAGGAAGTATCATACAGAACGGTGATATTACTGCTTTGAATGATGTGGTCACTTTGAATTCAGATGCAAATATTACCGATACTACAAGTTCAGCAACCGATATCGCTGCGGCTACTTTAACAATTACTGCCGGCGGTACTATTGGCGCGGCTGGTGTTAACAATGAACTGGATACCGATGTTGATACACTTACAATAGCCGCTCAGGGAGATACATACGTATTGGAAAAGAGCGCTGTAGCTTTACCGTCTATTGTAACAACAAATGGGTTGATTGATATCGAAGCGGGCGGAACTATTACGACAACCACTATAACAGCTGGCGGGACTAATGGCGTGGCCTTGTATGCAACTGCCGGCAATATCTTTGACACGGCGGGTGGTTTGATTACAGCGGGCGCCACGTCAAGCTTGAAGGCATCCGGTATAATCGGAACTGCTGTTACACCATCTTACAATCCTGTGGATGTGTATATTGACGGGGACCTCTGGGTATGGGCAGGCGAGGTTAGGGACGCGGTATCTGTCATAGCTGAAGGGTATGTCAACAGCAGCGCTGCAACAGAGAGGGTTGAAATCTTCGAACCTTCACCTCCGGGGCTGGTCCTGTATGATAACCATTTGATGGGTGGCGGTAATTATGGAAGTGGAAGCGTTTATGGAAGTATATTGAGCAGAGGGTTTGGCGAGACAGTGATCGTCATGACCGACATGTTTAACTTGTTCTATGATCGTGCTCTAAGGCCATGGGCTTCCAAGATATCTGTTCAGGGTCTTCCGTTCGAAGGGTACATGATTGACAATGACTTCCTGAACCGTCCGATCGGGTTTATCGATATCTCGAAACTTGACCTTAAGTCGTTGCCCGCCGGGTATCTGGTCAATGCGGAAAGAGTTCAGTATTATATTATTCGTGAGAAGACCAATGAAGTACCATTGAATTAGGAGGGAACTGATTTTGAATTCAAAACTCAAAATCATATGTGTAGAACTAGTGTGGTAAAAAAAATAAATAGAGGTAGGAAGGAGAAGTTGTAGATGAAGAAGATGCTCACCGTTGTATGTTTGTGTGTAGTAATAATAGGTCTTGTCGGGATTATCCCATCCGCGTTGGCAAGCACAGTGAAAAAACCTGTTGTTGCTGCTGATAAGGGACTCTCCCAGTTTACGCCTAAGGAGATAAAACTTGATAGAAATCATGACGGCGTTGTTGACAGGATAGAAGTTTATGACGCGAAAGGTGTTGTAATCAGGGTTGAAGCTGATACCACGAATAATGGTAAAATGGATGAATGGGTTATCTATAAGGGTGGAAAGCCCGTAACAGCCGAAAAAGATACCAACGGCGACGGTAAGGCCAATACCTTCCTGACCTATGATGCCAAGGGTAAGATCGTCAAATCAAAGTCCGACATAAATGGCAATGGCAAGTTGGATGAATGGGTAACGTATGGGAATGGTAAACTGCTGAGCGCCGAAAAAGATACTACCGGCAACGGAAAGGCGGACACATTCCTGACCTACGATGCCAAGGGCATGGTTGTTACGTCCAAGGCTGATACTACCGGCGATGGCAAGGTAAATGAGTGGGTCACCTATAAGGACGGCAAACCGCTGAAGGCTGAAAAAGACACAAATGCCGATGGCAAACCGGACGCCTGGGTAGATTATTGAGAAAAAAGATCAGGGCCGGAGGTCAGGGATTAGAGAGTTAGACCGAAGGCTGTATTACTTTAATTTGGTGGATGGTTGTTGATTCAAATGGCCTTTGACTGACATCGGTAAGAGATGTCCTTCAAAGGCCATTTTTGTGTCTGTGTCTTTAAATAACGCGATTCACCGCACCGGGCGGTAGTGTAAAAGAAAGTTCGCAATTTGATATATTAGAGGGACATTGGGAGATCTTGGCCTGTGAGCCCACGATGAACGAATCGGGAGAGACCTATCGGAGCCTCTTCAATAATCTAAAGGAGCCCGAGGCATGGGGAAGGTCTGGCTGTGTGCCTCCGATGCCCCCAAGGGGCTCAGGAAGGCCTTTTGGAAGGCCTTGCATCTCCTGTTGGATTTACGGATTCTTAATCCTGGCCCAAAAGGATAAGGGGTACAAATAATCTCTAACAATAACCAGGTGACACTACCTAAAATCCGGAAGGTAAATTCATTTTGTTTTATCCGACCAATGTGTTAACAATGTTGTAAATGTTATCTAAGCAAACACAAAATGAGAAGTCAATGGAGCAGAT
>Ga0208279_1002065_pt1 | contig 10048 bp, 6 predicted proteins | sample AntAceMetag02UKM_FD_184766 | JGI IMG/M metagenome (GOLD analysis project Ga0208279, IMG submission 184766) | Saline lake microbial communities from Ace Lake, Antarctica - Antarctic Ace Lake Metagenome 02UKM (SPAdes) (version 2) | ecosystem: Environmental > Aquatic > Non-marine Saline and Alkaline... | reverse complement strand
CAACCGGCAGATAATCGGACACTGGGTAAGAGAAACCTTTGAGCAGATCCTTCAAACTAACCCCCGAGATCTTAAAATGGAACTGATCTATGACATCTGCCACAACATCGCAAAGATAGAAGAACACACAATCAAAGGTAAAAAGAGAAAGGTCTGTGTCCACAGAAAAGGCGCTACCCGGGCCTTTCCTCCGAATCACCCCCAGGTGCCGAATGATTATAAACAGATCGGTCAGCCAATCTTAATCCCGGGGGATATGGGCAGATATTCACACCTGCTTACAGGCACTAATAAAGCAATGGAAGAAACATTCGGCAGCACCTGCCACGGTGCAGGAAGGTTAATGAGCAGAAAACAGGCCAAAAAAGCAGCCAAAGGAAGAGACATATACCGTGAACTGAAAGACAAGGGCATTATTGTAAGTGCTGCCGGAAGGACCACCCTGATTGAAGAAATGCCTGATGCATACAAAGATGTGAACATGGTAGTGGATGTGGTAGCAAAGGCCGGCATCGCAAAAAAAGTCGCGCGCATGAAACCGTTAGGCGTGATTAAGGGATAAATCAGCAGAAAAAAACACCCTACCCAAAGCCTATGTTTTGTCTCCAAAAAGAGATGCAGATGAGAAACAGAAAATAAATATAATTTAAACTCTTTTTTTATTTTTAATATTAATTAAATTATTGTTTGTTGTATTGACATCACTAATAATAAAAGCTAATTTTATATTTATAACAAGATGTTAACCCTGTTTCAATTCATAACAAAAAGTAAAGGTCCTTTTTACTAAAAAGACTTTAAAAAGAGGAGAAACTATGAAAAAAAGAAGTCTTGCTTTAATGTGTATATTTGTTATGAGTATCATCACAGTTTTTACAGGCTGTACCTCAACCAGCCAGAAAAGTAAAATTTATACGAGAAGTCAGGCACAGTCTGCTTTAACCGTTTACTATGGAACGGTTCTCAACGTAGCGAATGTAAGGATTCAGACTGAAACCAAAGGTGTAATAGGTGGAATTGCAGGTGCTGTATTGGGTGGTGTTATCGGGTCAACGATTGGTGATGGAACCGGCAGACGTATTGCAACAACTGTTGGTGGTCTTGGAGGTGCTGCAGCAGGTTCTAAAGTTGAGGAAAAACTAAAAATAAAACCAGGCGTTGAGCTTGAGATCGAACTTGACGATGGACGTCTCATGGTAATTGTACAGGAAAAGGATGATGTATATGCTGTGGGTGACCGCATCCGCGTTATTGATTCACATGATGGTACGCTAAGAGTTAGACAGTAAATCAGATCATAGAGAGTATAAAAAATTCTATAAAAAAATAGAATTTAAACTTCCCCTTAAAAAAACCATCTTGCCCCCAATCTTTTATAGGAAAATACCCTCAAATTCATCTAGGTGTATTTTCCTATAAAAACTGCGACGATCACCCTATATACATTTATTTTACGGCCATAATCGTTCTGTTTTTCTTAATGATAAGCACTGTTGCGACAGGAAATAAAGACTGGTTAGTGATTAACGAGATTCATTATAACCCAGATGAAACCGAACTTGAATTTGTAGAATATACAATAATGGGCCCCTTGAATTGGACTTAAATGATAATTTAGGATTTGAAGTTAATGATGATGTTGAGTTAACCTTTCCTGCTGATTTAAGTATTCAGCCCGGTGAGTATATTGTGTATGTCAAAGATGTGACCGAGGAACGTTGGAACGGGGTCAGTTTTCAGGTTTTTGAGCTTGCATCAGGGATCCCTGGTAACAGTGGCGACACGGTAAAACTTGTATCAACTTCATGCGGATCTCCCGAGGTGAATGACATTGTTGAGTATGACAATTATACTCCATGGCCTGAAGATGGAATTGATGTTTACGATGAGAAATTACATTCAATTGAATTAATACATCCAGATCTGGATAATAATGACGCCGCAAACTGGGCCGGTTCTACAGTAGAGGGTGTTACTCCTGGAACAGAAAACTCTGTTTATACTCCGTAATTGAAAATGAAGTGACATTCATTTCATTACAAATTTTTATTTTGTAATGAAATACTTAATACTTAATTTATAAGTACCCTATATTTTAAATATTGTTTTACAGAAAAAGCTATTTATTACAAACAGCCTTTTTATCGATTTCAAACTAAAAGATGACCTTATCCACCAATGACATAAAAACCGGGGGATAACCTTGAGTTTCCCAACTTTGTAAAACCATGTGCACCATTTAAAAACATGAGAAACAAAGACTTTTGATCTTAAAATAAATATATTCAATATTACTTATGATTATGGTAACAGTTTGAAAATATAATTATTTAAAACTCTTACCGCTAAACTTAGGCGAATTTGAAATTCCTCATTTTTTACGTTATGTATTTAATAGTATGTCTTTAGGGTTCTAAAACGAAAGAAATATTTGTCTTATATCGTACATTTCCAGCAGGCTTATTTTTACGATTATCATGAAGTATATGAAAAAGATCAGTATCTATAATAGTAATCAATTTAGCTGTTATATCAAAATTTGTATAAAATAATGGCTTTAAATACAAACAAAATATCGAGAAGAAAACAACCGGAAGGCATTAATATGGCAGGGAGATCATGCCCAGACCATTAAGCACAGCGGAGAGTCGCTGCTTTCTCTGATAAACGACATCCTTGATTATTCCAAAATAGAAACCTTTAAGAGAACTTTCAAAACCAAAAAAGTGAAAAACGGAAGTTCCCGACAACAAATCATAAATAGCGGCTTTATCCCGGATTTTTATTAAAAAACAACGAAAACATATTCGTATACCATTGACAACGCCTGCATATAATCTTATCTATTATTATGATGCGTTACTAAAATTCCTTCTGCTGCAAGATTCAACTCTCTCCATCACACACAACCCGGAAGTCGAAAAAATGCAATACTAACCCAACTAAAGGAGCCTGTTATGATAAGCATTGAAATACTTAGAGAGATAAAAGACCTCAATGGACTAAATGATGCACTGCTTCAGGCCATACAGGAGTGCTGCGCAGAAAAAGAGTGCCGAAAAGAAGACCGACTTTTTAAACAGGGGGAAACAGCCGCTCATATGTGGCTGTTAAGCGAAGGGGAGGTGAGCCTGCGATTTGATATGCCCGGGCATGTGGCTTATGATTCATACTCTCTTTTGAATAATAAAGACACGGATCCCGAAGAAGCTTCCTCTGAAACCACCTCGGAAAAGAATACCGTTTCCATAATTACAAAAGGCATGAGTTTTGGCTGGTCATGTTTTGTCCAACCCTATATTTACAGCCTGTCGGCATACTGTAAATCGGACAGCTGCAAAGTGATCTTACTGGATCGAGACGACATGTTACGGGTTTTCAGTAAAGACCCTAAAATCGGATATTTGATCATCTCTAAAACCCTTAATATTGTGGGACAGCGCTTCCATGAACTGCAGGCTGAAGTCGTAAAACGAAAAGGTCAGGATTTGTTTCACTGGTAGGCCGTATCAGAACACAAGGTTAAAAATTTTATCTCTATTTTTCTTCTTCTCACTAAGGTCAGATAATATTCTATTCTGTTTATCCGATCTTTTTTTTGTCAAGAGTGTCGCCTTTATCCACACTATCAAGTTAAAGATCTGGCCCCTGCACCCCCTCTTGTAAACCAGGCACTTTTTCTCATTGGACACTCCTTTTACTTCTATAGTATACTTTTAAAAGTGTCCTTCAAACTGGGAGAGCCTCAATGTGGCTCCAGGCCACTTTAAACTGTTTAAACATTTTGTACGGCTGGAACAATATGTTCATCGACCGCTGTTTCCAAATCGCATTCAAGTTTGCCTACCGCCTGATCCGCGTCTACTGGTTCATCTGCCGTCCGTCGAATCGCGGCGCCCTGGTGGCCATATGGCATGATAATCGTATCCTGCTGGTCAAGCCGTCGTACATGCCCGTTTACAGCCTGCCCGGTGGCGGGGTGAAGAAAGACGAGAAACCTGTTGATGCGGCAATGCGCGAGCTTGGGGAGGAAATCAATCTGCACCTGTCGGCTGATTCTCTGAAGCAGGTTTTTAAATACACCTGCAACAATACCGGTATGACTGACACCGTTATTATTTTTGAAACACACCTGACCGAACCACCACAGATCACCATCGATAACCGCGAAATCATCTGGGCCGATTTTGTCACAGCCGATGAAGCCCTCTCCCGCGACCTGCTTCCACACGTAGAACAATATCTTCGAAATCACAATTAGTATTAGCCTGAAAGTTTTTTCTCTTAAACAAACAAATTAATTAGTGACTGTCCTTGATTACGGTTTTAACCAATGGTCAAGGGTAAACGCGCCCCTCTGATCATGATCATTAAATGAAAACGTCATTTAATGATTTAAAGTTTATAGAACCATTAATAGAAATACGATCGTATTCATTTGGTATTTTCACCTTTTTAAAATGTTCCTTTTTGGTTTATGGTATTTGAGGGGAAATACTTGCTTTTCATATAACTTCTGGTAATCTGAACTTTTCCCAGTGTAGTGAAAGTTAAGGTTATTATCGCTTATGTTGACTTTTGAAGTGTGATGAAACGTTAATATAACCTGAAGTAATATTAACCACGTAAGAGATGGCAAAACCATTCTTTGATGATAACAAAAAGCAATCGGAGGGAATAAGAGTGAAAAAACAATTTAAGATTAAGTCTAAGAGTATTTTTGTATTATTATCATGCTTTGTTGTAATAATAAGTATTGGTTGTACTACAACAAAGTATAATCATGGTGAACTACTTAAACCCTATTATGTATCATCAATAACGAAGGAAGAGGATGGTGCTAAAAAGATTCCGGTTAGCATCAGGTTTAAAAAGCTTGACTATACTTTTCCAAGTGTAGAATCAGGTGGAGGGAAAGCTGCGTTAATTTTGATTCCTATTGTTTCTGCAATACAGAAGAATCCAGTTAGGATACTGACAAATGTTCGCCCGGATATTGGAGGAAACGTAAAGCGGATTCCTGGAGAAGTTGAAAAATTAATGATTGAAGAATTAAATAAGTTAAACTTGTTTGATCAAGTTGTTCTTGAAGGTGCTCAAAAAGACTATGACATTAGGGGGAAGGTTGATTTTAAACTTAATGTTCGTAGACCCAATGCTGGGTTAGGGATATTTGGTACTTTACCACCGGGACTTTTTTTAATGATATTTTTCACACCAATTGAAATCCTAGATTATATATGTGAAGCACACTTTGAAGTTATCGATACAAAAACAAATAAAACAATATTTTCTGAGGATTATAATTCTGAGAAGTCTCAGTTCGTGGGCGTTTTTTATGGCAATCGGCCTGGTCTGCAACAGCAATCTATGTTTGGCAAAAAGATTTTTCCTTCTATTGTAAAAGAATTCATTAATGATCTTAAAGTTAATTTAAAACAGAATGTCAATACCGCACAGTTAAATAAAAATTAATAATTTTTGGAGTAACAAATTTTATATAACCACGAGTAACCTTAACAAAACCCAAAGTCAACAGTACGTGCCAGAAGCTTAATTTTGGAAATAGTTCACATTACTTCTGATAACATGAAATATTTTTGATGGTTAAACATGGAAGATTTTAAGAAAAAAAGAATATTCCGAACTATAATCGCTGTGCTTATTGGTGCATTTATTCTTTGGCAGGCTAGTTTGTTGTTTATTAGTAAGAATAGGATAAAAGAAGATGGGAATGAGATAATAAAATTCATGGAAAAATCAGAGGAAAGCACACAACAAAAGTTTTGATCAACTCATGATATTTCACCATTCACAGATCCCAAACTTCACCTGTCTGTGCAAGGCTGTCGTCAATCCTCCTCCTCAAGATCAACCCAAACAACACTTAAAAATATATCACTTTGATATCTTGACGATAGCAGACAACTACTTACACTTGCAAAATATCCTTGCTTCTCAGTCAGTTCTCCAGCCGACATTAAGCCTTTTAAGACTTTAAAGCTGACTGTTTAGCTGTGTATTTGAAAATATTTTAAAGTTTTTAAATATCTCCAAATCAACTTATACAAGGCACAAATGAATATGTTGACATTTAAAAATTAGTAGATAATATGTCAATATTATGATGAGTAATGCTTACTAATTATTGATAGTTGTAATAAGGGGGGGTATGCAAATAGCACTCTACATCTTCTTGGGACTTTTATTATTTAATTGTTTAGTAGCCAGTCATCTCTACTTTCAGCAAGAAAGTCTTTTTCGTCCAGATGAAGACCTGTTGAACTACCTAAGGTCAGCTAAACACGCCAAAACTGCTTAAGGTGACAGAACACCTGATTTTGTTCACCAATCATAAGTGCTTCTTTTTTAGACTTAAGTAGAATGATTTTAAAGTCTTAGTGTGTGGATTCGTGTGTGACTTTTTCTCCAAAAGTAGCTAAATCGTGGACGATAAAAAATCTGACAAAATAAAGAATTGGTTTTCTAACAACTTATGTAAATTGAGGAGGTTAGAAAACTTGGGGGCACTGACTCTTAATCAGTAGATTTAGTTTCGAGTCCCCAGAGACCTATGTAAAAAATAAATTAGCTGGATAAGGTCAAACCTCCATTTATTGCTCTGTTTTTAATGCGCTTCTTTCCAGTTCTTCCCCCAACTCATCTCAACTTTTAAAGGAACTTTAAGATCAAGAACGGATTCCATTCCGTTTTTCACCAAAGCGCTTAAAACCTCCAGTTCATCATCCGGCACTTCAAAAACAAGTTCATCATGTACCTGCATGATCATTTTTGATTTAAGGTTCTTTGTTTCAAGTTCTTTATCAATGTTGATCATGGCAATCTTGATCAGATCTGCCGCAGTTCCCTGAATCGGGGCGTTAGTAGCTGTACGCTCAGCAAACTTTCTGACTGCGCCGTTTTTAGCATTAATTTCCGGAAGATAGCGTCGCCGGTTCATTAAGGTTGAAACATATTCATTTTCGCGTGCATCCTCAAGCACTCTGTCCAGATATTGTCTAACCTGCCTGTACTGAAGAAAATAACTGTCAATATATTCCTGTGCCTGTTTGGGTGATATCTCCAGTTCTTTACTTAATCCAAAAGAACTCATTCCATATATAATACCGAAGTTGATAACTTTTGCATCCCTCCGGATATCTCCGGTTACCTCCTCCGGGGAAAGATCCCAGACTTCAGCGGCTGTTCTTGCGTGAATGTCATCATCATTAGTAAAAGCATCAATTAAGTTCTCGTCTCCTGAAAGGTGCGCCAGTAGCCGAAGCTCAATTTGTGAATAATCCGCAGAAAGGATCTGCCAGCCCGGCTCGGCAATAAACGCTTCACGGATACGACGACCTTCTTCTGTGCGGATTGGAATATTCTGGAGATTTGGGTCACTGCTGCTTAAACGTCCGGTGGCAGTCATGGTCTGATTAAAAGAGGTATGGATCCGGCCGGTTTCAGCATTCACCAGAGCCGGCATATTATCGATATAGGTGGATTTCAATTTGGCAAGGCTCCGAAACAACAGGATCTCTCCGGGAAGCGGATGAAGATGAGAAAGCTCGGTTAAGGTTGACACATCGGTTGAATATCCGGTCTTTGTTTTTTTCTGAACCGGAAGAAGCAGTTTGTCAAAAAGGATCTCACCCAGCTGTTTGGTTGATTTAATATTAAATTCCTGTCCAGCCTCTTGATAAATTTTCTTTTCCAGTTCGTCCAGCTTAATACCAAACTCATCGGACAAGGCCTGTAGAAACTCCATGTCAAGCTTAACCCCGTGGATCTCCATCTTTGCCAGAACTTCAATTAGCGGCATTTCTATTGAATCGTAAAGCTCATTTGCATTTTCTTCTTTCAGCTGGGGAAAAAGAAGCTTTGAAAGAATTGAGGTGACATCTGAATCTTCACAAGCGTATTCCGAAGCTTTTTCAATCTCAATCTTGTCAAAGGTCACTGCTTTTTTACCGGTTCCTGCAACATCCTTAAAAGAGATCATTTTGTGATCCAGATAGTCCAGTGCAACATTGTCAAGACTGTGACGATATTTTGAGGGATTCAGCACATATGAAGCAACCATGGTATCGCACTGCATCCCGCGAAGATGAATGCCGTGACGTTTAAAAATTATGTATTCATATTTCAGGTTATGACCTGTTTTTTTGATGGTCTCATCTTCCAGCAGCGGCTTAAGAAGAGAAAGAACCAAATCCCGGTCCGGCTGATTTTCAAGCCCTTCATGGGCAACCGGGACATAGTAAGCTTTATGGTCTTCATATGCAAAAGAGATACCCACAATCTGCGCCAGCATGGGAAACTCTGAGGTAGTTTCAAAATCAAGGGCAAAACTGCCCTGTTTTTTAAGCTCGGAAAACAAACTCTTTATTTCATCAAGGTTTGTTATCCAGCAGTAATTTTTATTTTCCCGTTTCTCAACGGTGAATTCTTTTATCAAACGGGTAAATTCAAACTTCTTAAAGAGTTCCCTTAATGCTTCCATGTTGGGCGACGAAAGTTCAAGCTCATGCCAGCGTTTTTCAAGCTCGACATTTATATCAATGGTAACAAGCTGTTTGGACAGAAAAGCCTGCTCCCGATTTTCTTCCAGGTTCTGCTTTACTTTCTTTTTGGTGATGTCCTCCAGATTTTCATAGATCTCTTCGATACTGCCATATTCATTTATCAAACTCTCCGCAGTCTTGGGCCCAATACCCGGAACGCCGGGAACATTATCAGAAGAATCACCCATCAAACCGAGAACATCAATAACCTTATCCGGTTCAACCCCAAACTTCTTTTTAACACCCTCAATGTCGGTAATTTTGTTCTTCATGGTATCAAGTAACGTTACTTTACTGCTCACGATCTGACACATATCCTTGTCACCCGAAACAATCACAACTTCCGCACCTTCTTTTTCAGCCTGCTTAGCCAAAGTACCCATAATATCGTCTGCTTCAAAGCCAGGCTTTTCAAGCATGGGAATGTTAAAGGCCTGAATCACCTTTTTAATATGGGGAATCTGCTGCGATAAATTATCTGGCATCTCATCCCGGTTTGCTTTATATTCTTGATAAGCTACATGCCGGAAGGTGGGTTCCGGACGGTCAAGTATGGCAGCCAAATATTTCGGGTCTTCATCTTTGATCAGCTTCTGAAGCATGGTGGTAAAACCGTAGATAGCATTAGTAGGAAGACCACTTGAATTCGTGAGCGGCGGTAAAGCAAAAAACGCCCTGTAAAAATAGGCGCTGACATCGATCAGATATAGTTTCTTGTTTTCACTCATCTTAAGAAGACCTTTATATTCATAAGTTATCCTCCGCCCACAGGGCGGGGCTTTATAAGAGTCCCCAAAGGGGACCATGGGAAAACGGGGCTCCATCTTGACCGTGCCGCAGTTTCAGGATTTTTTGTGGACCTGTAGGCGACGCATGTTTGAGTCCCAACAAATTGGAACGAGTTTGTGGCACCGACCGCCAAACATCCTAAAACAAGAGAATCTCGTTTTACGAGACCGGACAAAGGGTGCCTTTTCTTTGTTACTTTCTTTAAAGCAAGCAAAGAAAGTAAGGAAATTTGATTTATATTAACAAAAGTTATTTAGATTAATACATTCTGAAAAGTATACCATAACTGGCTGTTCAGCAAAGAAAATAAGTCCTTATGTGCGTTTTCAAAAAATCAGCTTTTTTAACTATTTTTTTAATTCTAGTTATGTTCTCTTCTGCCTGGGCGCTGCAAAAAAGGGGAACACTGTTCTTTAATTTTTATTATGAAAAAGAATCTCTGCCTATCTCATTTCTGGTTAAAAACGCGGACCCTGCGGCCCATAAAGTAAAAGAACTTACCGGCTTTGCTCCTAATGAAAAAATTGATGTCTTTATAGCCGCAAACAAAAAAGAGTTTGAAACGTTTCAGCCAGAAAACACCCGGGTTCCGGACTGGGCAGTAGGCGTTGCTTTTCCTTCCCAAAACCGGATGATCCTGCTTAAGCAAAAAAACAAGGGCCTTGCCCCGGTGTTCCGGCATGAATTAAACCATA
>Ga0208279_1002062_pt1 | contig 10055 bp, 6 predicted proteins | sample AntAceMetag02UKM_FD_184766 | JGI IMG/M metagenome (GOLD analysis project Ga0208279, IMG submission 184766) | Saline lake microbial communities from Ace Lake, Antarctica - Antarctic Ace Lake Metagenome 02UKM (SPAdes) (version 2) | ecosystem: Environmental > Aquatic > Non-marine Saline and Alkaline... | reverse complement strand
TTTATCCTGGCTGTGACAAAACAGAAATCCTGGACGATCCCGGCGGGAATCTTTGCGGCTTCCATGTCGATCTTTGGCGGCTACCCGGTAGGACTCACCGATGTAGTCGCGGTTAAACAGGGAAGCTTTTCTATGTTTTTGGTGGCCCCTGTTCTCAGCACCGCCCTGTTGATCTACTTATTGCTGCCTGGGACAACCAAGATGATCAATGCTTGGATAAACAAAGAAATCTAAAAGGAAAAGCAAGGAAACCAAGTTCTTTAACCCTACCTCATTTAAATATAAAGCACCCAGTACCGGGTGCTTTATATTTAATTTTTGTTGGTTTCTTTATTATCCTACTGCAACTGGTTCATCCTCTTCCTCAACCAGGAAGGGTTTCCCGTAAATCTCGGGATCTCCCTTGGTCAAGATAATTTCACCATCATCCTCTTCCTCGCCAAGCTCAGCTTCTACCAGCACAATATCCCCATTGCTGAACTGACCGGAAAGGACCGCGTCTGATAGCGGATTTTCAATCTTTTCCTGGATCACGCGCCGCAGTGGGCGGGCACCCATCTCCGGGTTGTAGCCCATTTTCACCAACATATCGACACCCTCCGGGGTGATCTCCAGCTGGAGGTTCTTTTCTACCAATCGTTCGCGTAGTTTGTCCAACTCCAGATCCACGATCTCCTTGATATGATCCTTGCTCAGAGCATGGAAGACTACCACGGAGTCAACACGGTTGATGAATTCGGGGCGGAAAGTACTCTTGAGGGATTTCAGCAATTTGCGCCGCATATCCTCGTAACCCCGTTTACGGGATTGTTCCTCATCTGAGGCCAGGTCAAATCCGATCGAGGCATTATTCTGGATCAGCTCCGCACCGATATTAGAGGTCATGATAATCATTGCATTACGGAAATCAACAGTTCTGCCTCTCGCGTCAGTAATATGCCCTTCTTCCATGATCTGCAGCAGCATATTATGGGCTTCCGGGTGAGCTTTTTCTATCTCGTCAAAAACTACAATCGAGTAAGGCCGTCTTCGAATTGCCTCTGTGAGCTGGCCAGCATCGTCATAACCAATATATCCAGGAGGCGCACCAACCAATCTGCTGACGCTGTGCTTTTCCATAAATTCCGACATGTCCAAATGGATCAGAGCATCTTCACTGCCAAATATGAATTTGGCCAGTGCTTTAGTAAGCTCGGTCTTTCCTACACCGGTCGGTCCCAGGAAGATAAATGATCCTACCGGGCGTTTGGGGTCTTTCAACCCTGCCCGAGAACGGCGAACTGCTTTGGCAATCTTCCCTATGGCTTCGTCCTGCCCAATGATCTGGTTATGTAATTCCTCTTCCATTTGCAACAGACGATCAGATTCTTCTTCAGCCAGTTCCATCACCGGGATTCCGGTCCACATGGACACGATCTCTGCAATATCCTCTATGTTCACTGTCGGGCTGCTGTCACGATCCCAGGCTGCTTTGAGTTCTTCTAGTTTTTCTTCTAAAGATTTTTCAAGCGTCTCTAGATCAGTGTATTGGGATTGTTCTTCATCCGTGGTTTTTAGTTCCTTGCGGACAGTTCGTAATTTATAAACGACCTCTTTGGCTTCATCACCGATCGGGTTTTTGAACATCCGAACCCGGGAAGAAGCCTCATCTATAAGATCTATTGCTTTATCAGGCAAGAAACGATCGGAAACATAACGGGCCGATAGGTCCGTAGCCGCTTCCAAAGCTTCATCAGATATTTTTAGCTGGTGATGTTCCTCATATGCAGGACGAATGCCCTGCAAGATTTCAATGGTTTCTTCCTTGCTTGGCTCCTCCACAGTAATGGGTTGGAAACGTCGTTCCAGAGCCGCATCGCTTTCAATGTGTTTGCGATACTCATCCAAAGTTGTGGCTCCCACTACCTGTAGTTCTCCACGAGAGAGAGCTGGTTTGAGAATATTGGCAGCATCCATGGCGGAGCCTGCAGATCCTGCCCCAACCAGCATATGGACTTCGTCAATAAAAAGTATGGCATCGGACTGTTTTAGTTCAGAGATCACCCTCTTGAGGCGCTCCTCGAACTGACCGCGGTACATGGTACCGGCAACAACCGATCCCAGGTCCAGCTGTAGTACCCTTTTGCCCAATAATGGCGCCGGGACCTCTCCATCGGCTATTCTTTGGGTTAGGCCTTCCACAATTGCAGTCTTGCCAACCCCGGGTTCACCGATCAAGGCCGGGTTATTCTTTGTACGGCGGGCCAGGATCTGGACCACTCGTTCAATTTCCTTTTCCCGTCCGATCACCGGATCCAGCTTCCCATCTTCTGCCAGGTCTGTCAGGTTTAAAGCAAGCTGGTCAACCATTGGAGTTGTGCTTTTTGACTTGGCACGTTTTGGTTTTCCAACCTGTCTGCGTTCCCGCTGGGTTTTCCCTTTATCTTTTTGTTCTTCCATCTCCCGCAGGGTCTGGCGTCGGATCTGTTCAGCTGATAATCCCAGCTGCTCTAAGACATCATTTGCGACGCCTTTTCCATAAGTAACCAGTCCAAGCAGAATATGCTCAACGCCAATATAGTGGTGGCTCAAATTCCGAGCTTCTTCTACAGCTAACTCAAGAACTCGCTGGGTTCCCCTGGATAACGCCAGGGCATCACCACTGTATTCTCCAAAACCCGTGATACTTTCAGTAATGGTTAAAACACTATCAATATCAAGGCCCAGATCGCGTAAAACCTGACCAGCTATACCTCCCTGGTCAAGCAGTAAACCCATCAATAAATGCTCGGTCCCAATTTGGGCGTGTTTCATCCGTTCAGCTTCTTTATGCGCTAAACTTAAAACTCGCCGAGCTCGTTGGGTAAATCTTTCCATGCTAGCCAAAAGACAACCTCCCGCAACCATCCAGGGAATCCCCGGACATTACCGTAAATGAATTAATCAAGCACTCCCCACTATTTTTAGTGTACACATTCTACCAAATTCCTTTTCAAAAACGCGGAAAGCGTGTTAATTTAATGTAAATTTTAATCAAGTCCCCCTCTAAACAAAAAAGCGCATCTTGTTAGATGCGCTTTCGTAATTTTTGTTTACTCCTCTTCAGGAGGAGCTTCTTCCTCTTCGGCTTCTTCTTCTGGTTCAGCCTCTTCTTCGGCTTCTTCTTCTGGTTCAGCCTCTTCTTCAGCTTCTTCTTCTGATTCGGCCTCTTCTTCGGCTTTCTCTTCCGGTTCAACCTCTTCTTCGGCTTCCTCTTCCGCTTCAGCCTCTTCTTCAGCTTCTTCTTCTAATTCAGCCTCTTCTTCGGCTTCTTCTTCCGCTTCAGCCTCTTCTTCAGCTTCTTCTTCTAATTCAGCCTCTTCTTCGGCTTCTTCTTCTGGTTCAGCCTCTTCTTCAGCTTCCTCTTCCGATTCAACCTCTTCTATAACTGGCTCTTCTTCTGTAGTGACTTCAGCTTCAGGGGCTTCTTCAGCATCTTCTGAGCTGGCCAGTATCTCTTCCAGAGAACCTTCTCCGTTCAGTTCTTCCTGAATCTGTTCAAAGTCGATCGCGGCGTATTCATCAGAATCCACTTTTTCGAGGCTCAACCCGATTCGATGGCGTTCCATATCCAGGCTGATGACCCGCAGTGCCAGAGTTTCTCCAACGCTGACAACTTCTGAAGGATGTCCTACACGATCCATGCTCAATTCAGAAATATGGATCAATCCTTCTAGATCAGTGTTTTCAATCCGGGCAAAAGCACCAAAATCAGTTAAATTAGTAATCGTACCTTGAATAAGCTGTCCTTCTTTAATTTCTTCTGCTTTTTCGATCCAGGGATTATCCTGCAGTCTTCGCATTGATAAACCAATCCGGCGTTTCTCTTCGTCAATACTGATGACCTCTACCTCAAGCTCCTGTCCAACCTTCACCAGGTCGCTGGGGTGATCTACGTGGTCCCAGGAGAGTTCCGAGAGGTGAACGAGGCCGTCCACTCCCTGAATATTGACAAAAGCGCCAAAATCTGCCAGGCTGCTTACATATCCGGTTACTCGATCTCCCACTGCCAGATTGTCCAGCAATTGGTCTTTGATCGCTTCCCGGGTTTCGCCTATGGCATCCCGTTCGGATAGGATCAAGCGCTGGCGGGAACGATCAACCTCAATGACTTTGAGAGTGATTTCCTTACCAATGGCTTCGCTCCAGCGATCTTCAGGGGCACCGGTGTCTCCTTCACGGAAAACACTGACCAAAGAACCGGGCACAAACCCGCGCAGTTGGCCGACCGGCACCAACAAGCCACCTTTGTTATATCCTTCCACAAAGGTTGAGATAACGTCTCCGGATTCGAGGCTTTGCTCTACCTTTTCCCAGTCCTGTTCTTCTTGGGCTCTGGTGAAAGAAAGCACTACATGACCGTTGATATCCTCAGGTTCAAGGACATAAACAGTGATCTCTTCCCCAACCTTGAATTCTTCCAGGTTCCGGGGATTGATCTGCTCCAGCTCTCTACCAGCGATCAAACCGTCGGCTTTAGACTGAACGTCAATCAGGATCTCATTCGATGTGATGGCGGTAATCACGCCTTTGCGGATATCACCCTTTTCAGGGATGTTCCCAAGACCCAGACCTTCCTGGGCTAAAAGGGTTTCCATATCCATAATTTCTACAGGGGATGAACTATCGCTCATTACTTCTCCCCCTTCTTGTGACTTCATATCTTCCATAAGTAGGGCACGCTCCGTTTTAGAATGGAAATCATTATACAGTGCAAATATCAACTTGGCAACCTTTGTGGTAAGATACCGCTAAGCAAAAATATCACTAATATCTATGATGTTTTTGACGTTTATTAACAAAAAATGACTTTATTGTCTTTACGAGGATCAAATGACAGCAATCTATCCCTTTACAGCAGTGGTTGGCCAGGAACGCATGAAACGCGCCCTGGTCCTCAACGCCGTGAACCCCCGGATCGGAGGCGTATTGATTCGCGGAGAACGCGGAACCGCTAAGTCCACTGCCGCCCGGGCGCTGGCAGCTCTGCTGCCCACTGTGGAAACCTTTTCAGACTGCCGATTTGGATGTGATCCTAATCGACCTGTAACCTGGTGCACTGAATGCCGGGAAAAATCCAATAACGGCGAAAAGCGCAAGTGGGAAATGCTGCCAACTCCTTTTGTAAACCTGCCGGTATCTGCCACAGAAGACCGGGTCGTGGGTACGCTGGATATCGAAAAGGCCATTCAAAAAGGTGAGCGTCATTTTGAGCCCGGTGTACTGGCAGACGCCAACAGGGGTTTGCTGTATATTGACGAAGTCAATTTGCTAGACGACCATGTTGTAGATTTACTGCTCGACTCCGCCGCAATGGGAATGAATATTGTCGAACGGGAAGGCATTTCTTTCAGCCATCCATCCCGTTTTATCCTTGTTGGCACCATGAACCCGGAGGAAGGCGATCTGCGTCCGCAGTTGCTGGACCGCTTTGCTCTCTCTGTAGATATTCGTGGTATCCGGGAAACTCACGAAAGAGTTTTGATCATGGAGCGCCATCTGGCCTATGAAGAAGACCCTGAAATTTTCCGGGAGCAATGGCTCCCCAAAGAACAGGAAATATCCAAACAGATCACCGAGGCCAGGAAGCTCTTGCCCGATGTCCAGTATTCAACCAAAAACATGGTGGACATCGCCAATCTGAGCACTTCACTACAGGTAGATGGCCACCGATCCGACCTGGTTATCCTGAAAACCGCCCGGGCTCATGCCGCTTTTGAGGGAAGAAAGGCCATCTCAGGAAGAGATATTGCTCTTGCAGCCGAGCTTGCCTATCCACATCGAATTAAACGAGGTCCTTTCCAGCAATCAGAGATTTCTGCCGAGGAACTTGCAGAAAAGATTGAAGAACTAACCGGCGGTTCCGCAGAGGGCGAAAGTGAAGTTGGCGAGGGCGGCGAACAATCAAGTGCCGAAATTGGGGAAAACGGGGATAAAAAAAAACAGTCGTAAGTTCGGTTACTGATACCGCTCAAATGGAAGTGCCTGCAGACGCCGGCACTGGTGATGTATTCGATGGTACCCCATCTTCCTGGTGGGATGGCGGCAATCCGGTCAAGATCGGAGACACCATTGACCCGGAAAAAATTGATACACCACTGGACAAGAAACACCGCCGCTCCAGCGGCCGTAGATCCCAGACCAAAACAGAAACTAGACGGGGAAGATATATTCAGGCCAGGCCTGCTCACGGCAAGCTGTCTGATATCGCTTTTGATGCCACTATTCGAGCTGCAGCGCCCTTCCAGAAAGAACGCAAAACTCCTGACGACCAGGTAGCCTTTTTAATCCAAAAACAAGATCTCCAACGCAAGGTTAGAGTAAAACAGACTGCAAATTTAATCCTCTTTGTCGTGGATGCGTCCTGGTCTATGGCAGTAGCTGAAAGAATGAGTGCAGCCAAGGGAGCAGTGCTTTCCTTGTTAACAGATGCATATCAACGCCGAGATAAAGTTGGGATGATCGTATTTCAAAAGGACCGCGCCCAGTTAGTGCTGCCGCCAACCAATTCTGTCGAGTTAGCCCGCCGCTCACTGGCAGATATCCCAATTGGCGGGAAGACGCCTCTCTCTGCCGGGTTAAATCTAGCCTATGAAGTCATCAAACGCGAAGAGTTGGCCCATCCGGACATTCAATCCTTGATGATCTTGCTCACCGATGGTGTTGGCAACGTATCAATATCTCGGATGCCTCCCCAGGAAGAAGCTTACAAGATCGCTGAACAGATCGCCAGGGATGAAATTCCCAGCGTGGTGATCAACATGGAGCACAAAGAGTTTGACAAAGGTCTCGCCAGTGAAGTTGCCGAACATTTGAATGCCTCGTACTACTGCCTTTCTGATCTACAGGCAGATATTTTGCTCCAAGCCGTGAAAGAAGAAATCGGTCAATAAGTTTCTAATTACCCGAAGCTGGGGGAAGTTTCACTTTCTGTTATCATTGAAGGCATGATCCCGATTTCCCTGTCAATGGAAGGTTTTTTATCTTATAAAGAGCGGGTGGAAATTGATTTCACCAGCTTTGCCCTGGCCTGTATTACTGGCGAGAACGGCGCCGGAAAATCATCCATCCTGGACGGCATTACCTGGGCTTTATTTGGCAAGGCCAGAAAACACGATGAAACCGTGATCAATCTGGAATCCAAAAAAGCTGAAGTTTGTCTGGTTTTTCAATACGAGGGCAATCAATATAAAATTGTCCGATCCAATCCTCAGGGAAAAACAAAACAAGTAGAACTCTATATCGCGGATGATAAATCGGGGAAATCTGATCCTCTCTGGATACCGCTCACTGAAAGGACTTTGCGGGATACAGATCAGAAGATCATAGATATCCTGCGACTGGATTATGAGTCATTTACCAATGCCTCATTCCTGCTCCAGGGCAAGGCGGATCAATTCACTCAGCAAAACCCGGCTGCCAGGAAAAGAATCCTGTCTCAGATCCTGGGCTTAGAGATTTGGGAAGATTACCGCAACCGGGCTCTGCAAAAAAGACGTCTTGCTGAAAAAGATCTCAACCAGCTGGATGGGCGAATATCTGAAATCATAGCTGAATTAGGCGAAGAAGATGAACGCTTAAAACAATTGGAAGGACTGGAGGAAGAGTTATCCCGGGCTCAGGAAGCACGGAAAGAGTCTGAGAAACAGCTGGCGAGCCTTCAAGCCCTGGTTGCTTCACTCAATGATCAGGAAAAACTAGTTGATGCTTCAACCAACCAAGTGGATAGCAAAGAGAAGTCGATCACCCAAACCAAAGAAAAGATCGATCAGCGAATCTCTGAAAAAGAAACCCATGAGAGTACTCTCTCGCAGGCTGACTCCATTCAGAAGTCTTTCAAGGATTGGGAAGAGGCCCAAAAATCTCTGGCGGATTGGGAAGTTGTGGCGGAGAAATACAGGGAAAGCGAGATCAAAAGACAGGAACCATTGTTGCAGATTGCAGCGGAGAAAGCCCGCCTTCTGCAGCTAAACAGCTCTTTAGAAAACCTCTTCCAGAATCTTCAATCCGATCTTGAAAAAATCCCTCAACTAAAGATCCAATTAAAAGAGGGGAAAGAAAAAATCAAAAAGAATGAGGCGTACCTGGAAACCAGGGAACAAAAGAAGAAATCCCTGGAAGATGCCCGGCAGGAACAGGCAGATGCGAAGGCAGAAAACCCCCGTTTGTTCAAGGACATGAAAGATTTGGAAAAAAGGATAGCGGAACTGGAGAAAACAGAAGGCGCACTATGCCCACTCTGCGGACAGGAACTATCCCCCGCTGAAAGAGAGTCGCTGGTTCAAAACCTCAAGGAAGAAGGCAAAGATCTGGGAGATCGCTACCGGCAGAATCAATCCACATTAAAAGAGGCCGATCAGGTTGTAAAGGATCTCCAGCTGCAAATCACTGAACTTAGCCTGGCCGAAAAGACTTTAAGGAAATTACGCCAGGAGATAGACCAGATCGAAAATCAAATCTCTATCCTGGAAAAAGAACATAAACTCTGGAAAAAAACTCATCAAAAAGAATTGGATGAGATTCTAAAGACCCTGGCAAACGAAACTTATGCGGAAAAAGCCCGCCAGGAACTTTTGGCTATCAACCAGAATCTGAAAGACATCGGATATGATGCCGCTGAACATGACCGTGTCAGAGAGATAAGCAGCCAAGGAGTTGCCATTCAAGAGAAAAAAGCTGGACTGGATAAGGCCGAAGCTGCATTAAAACCGTTGAATAGAGAAATTGATGATCTATTCTCCCAGTTTACATATGATGAGACCGAGCTCAAAACTCTGGGCAGCGATCTGAAAAAAGCGCGCCTGGCTCTTGATAAAGCGAAAGAAACTTCACCGGACACACGGGCTGCGGAGGATTCGCTGATCGAATGTAAAGAACAGGAAAAGATTCTAGAACGCAAGGTTGGCGCAGCTCAGCAAAAAGTTGCAGTCCTGGAAAAACAAAAACATCGTCAGGAAGAACTGGAAAACAAGCGCTATGAAATCTCTCAGCGAGTTAAGCAATATCTTCAACTGGAAGCAGCTTTTGGGAAAGATGGTGTCCCGGCTTTGCTTATAGAACAGGCATTGCCAAATATTGAAACTAAAGCCAACCAGATCTTGGATAAATTAAGCAACGGAGGCATGTCAATTCAATTCCTGACGCTGCGGGAATATAAAGACACCAAAAGGGAAGATCTGCGAGAAACCCTAGAAATACAGATCCGGGATCAGTCCGGATTCAGGGATTACGAACTATATTCCGGCGGCGAATCCTTTCGGATCAACTTCGCAATCCGATTGGCTTTGTCACATGTTCTAGCCCAGCGAGCAGGAGCCAAGCTGCAAACCCTGGTTGTGGATGAAGGTTTTGGAAGCCAAGATTCCATCGGACGCCAGCGCCTGATCGAAGCCATAAATATGGTCCAAGATGATTTTGAGAAGATCCTTGTTATCACTCATGTAGAACAGATCAAAGAAGCGTTCGCAACCCAACTTCTGGTAGAAAAAACTCCCAGGGGTTCCATGGTGACTTTGGTATAATATCGCGCGGACACATCCTCTAGGTAATCATAGAGACACTGCATAATTGAGCATATGAATTTAGGCCCAAGGAGATTGGAATGGCAGAAGTTGAATATATCACTGAAAATGATTTTGAAACAAAGGTGTTGGGATCAGAGCTGCCAGTCCTAATTGACTTCACAGCTACCTGGTGTGGTCCCTGTAAAATGGTTTCTCCCCTGGTCGAAGAACTGGCCGGTGATTGGGTCGGGAAAGCCAATGTTTACAAAATGGACGTGGACTCAAACCCTAACCTGCCTGTCCAATATGGTGTAATGGGCATTCCTGCCTTGCTTTTATTTGTTAACGGAGACGTAGCCGCCCGGGTGGCTGGATTTAAACCCAAGAAACAGCTCCTAAAAGCGTTTGAATTCCACCTGTAAAAATAAATAGGCCACTGGAATTACTTTTTATTCCGGGAACAATAAGGATTAACGATTAATTAAAAAGATCCCGGAGACTTTGTGTCTCCGGGATCTTATGTTAAGTAATATT
>Ga0208279_1002061_pt1 | contig 10063 bp, 10 predicted proteins | sample AntAceMetag02UKM_FD_184766 | JGI IMG/M metagenome (GOLD analysis project Ga0208279, IMG submission 184766) | Saline lake microbial communities from Ace Lake, Antarctica - Antarctic Ace Lake Metagenome 02UKM (SPAdes) (version 2) | ecosystem: Environmental > Aquatic > Non-marine Saline and... | reverse complement strand
ATAAAAGAGGCCTGCGCTGCCGACGACATACCCCAATCTTAGGAAAAGAATAATGCCGAGGATGGTTAAAATACTGGGAGTGAATACACCGGAAAATGTGCTCAGGCTACCCTTGACGGGCACGATAGCTGTTTTCGCACGCGGCTTTTCCATAGTTGTCAACGCACTTCCCCCGGGATACATCGATAGCCGTTTCTATAACTGTATGAGGGGAAGACTATATGAGAAATGGCTCTGTGAGTCAAGGTTGAGCCCTTTCCCACCCCTTCTTGACTCCAGCACTCTCAGGGATGTATAAGCTTCAAAGGAGGCTAATAATGGATGATATTCCCCCCTGTCTCATATTTATTGATAAGGAAGGGCGTTGGTACCACCAGGGGGCCGAGATGATCCGCAGAGAATTTATCCGGCTCTTTTACCAGAATATGGAGATTGATTCAGAGGGCAGGTATCTGATCAATTGGGCAGATAAGCGTTGTTATGTGGAGGTGGAGGATACAGCCTTTGTGGTCAGGCGGATCTCTTATAAGGAAGGAAACCAGGATCGAGGACCCATGATCGAGCTTAGTCTGAGCGATGACACAAAAGAGACTCTAATGCCGGATTCTCTCTGTGTGGGGGGGGAGAACGTCCTTTATTGTAAGGTCAAATCGGGTTTTTTCCCGGCCCGTTTCAATCGCGCTGCCTATTATCAATTGGCTGAATATATTGAAGAAGAGGGCAAGACTTATTTCCTGCCCCTCAATGGTCGAAAATACGCTATTCGGGAAGGCAATCCATAGGATTTTAGATTTTGCATTGGGGATTGGATATTTGGCCCTAATTATAGATCATGACTCTCCACTCACCGGGGTAACAATTTCTATGTCTGCATTTTTTCGCAGGTTTTGAAGCCAGTTATCGAAAACACGACCATGCTTAGTCTGCACTAAGGATGAGCGATACTCTTTTTCTTCTTCACGGAATTCCTTATTATCGATCACTTCCCTTGCCAGCCACCTGATGACAAATACTCCCGTGTTAGTTATAAAGGCCTTTTCAGGATATCTTTTTCTCGAGTTGAGTCCAAAGGCCGCCTCGGTCAATTCTGGTGAGTATCCTATTTTGGGTATCGGTTCCCGGCGTGTAAAGAATCCGGTCTCCCTGGGCTTCATGCCCTTTTCTTTTGCTAATTTATCCCAGGGTTTGCCTTCTTTAAGTTCCTCCAAATATTTTGAGGCGGTGGAAGTTGCTTCCTGGGCCGCAAGCTGGGCGGTATAATCAGTCTTCACTCTCTCATCAACTTCTTTCAAAGGGGGCAAATAAGATGCCTTGCTCTCGGCCACCTGAAAGATATAGAATTTTCTGCCCAATTCGAACAACTCGGTTGTCTCGTTCTTTCCCAAGGCGAAGAGGGCCTCGCCAATTTTTTCACTACCGTCAATCCCGGATACCGGCTCATTTTTTGAGATGTAAGAGGAACGTTTTGCTTCAAGCCCGTACTGTTTTGCATACTCGGATAACTCTATATCGTAAGGCATCTGGTCTATGACAGTCAGACCCTTTTCATGGGCAAGTTCCGTTGCGACACTCATGGTCAGCGTCTCTACGATTTCGTCACGCACTTCTTCCAAGGATTTGGTTGCAGCTTCCTTCATGTCCTCCACCTTGATAATGTGATATCCGAACTGAGTCCGGACAAGATCGCTGATTTCACCCTTTTTCAACTTAAAGGCCACTTCCTCAAAGGGTGGCACCATCTGGCCTTTCTTGAAATAACCCAGGTCTCCTCCCTTTGACTTTGTAGGACCTTCGGAATACTCTTTTGCCAGATTGGCGAAATCTTCTCCCTGGCGCGCCTTTGCCAGCACCTCTTTGGCCACCTTCCTTACCTTTTCCTCGGCCTCTTTTAGGGCATCCTCGCCAAGCTTAAACAGGATATGCCTCGCTTTTACCTGTTTGGGCTGGCTGTATGCCTCGTTATTATACTCGTAAAAAGATTCGATCTCTTTTTCAGTGACGCTGGTTTCCCCTTTGAAGGCTACTGGGTCTATTTCGATATATGTCACTTTAATTTGTTTGGGAACGCGATAGTTCTCCCTGTTATTATCAAAATACTCCTTCAATGCAGCCTGATCAAACTTGACAGATTTCTTAAAGTCTTCGGGCTTAAATTGAACAAAGCCGATCTTGATCTTTTCCTTGATAAAGGTGTAGTACTCCAAGACCTCCTGTTCAGTAACATCTAAAAAAGCGAGCAGGAACTGCTTGAGTTTTTTATCAAGGATTTCGTGGGTCATCGTTGACTCAAAATCCTCGGGTTTCATATGATTTTGACTCAGGAGGGACTGGTACCGTCTTATGTCAAACTGGCCGTTTATCTGAAACGCAGGATAACTCATAATCGCTCTTTGGCACTCGCTCTCTGTTACATCTATACCCAACCGTTTAGCGGCTTGTGTCATTAACCTCTGGTTTATAAGGGATTCCAATGCCCTTTGTTTTACATTAAACATCTTTACCATATTGTCATTCCACTGGTCTTTATACCTTCTTTGCAAAGCAGATATCATGTCCCGGTAGGCCTTTTGATATTCCGGGCCACTAATTACCTCCCCATTGACATAGGCAATTTTCAAGGCCTGATCAGATGTAAAAGAGTACCCAAAATAAAAAACAAAAACCACGGCTATAATAGCAATTAAGAACTTTATCAGCCAGGACTTGGCATGCTTTCTCATTAGACTCAATACCATATTAAATGCTCCCTCCTGTTTCTACTTCGTCTTTTTCGGGACTTCCCGATCTATTTCTGAAAGACTTAAACTTTTTATAATAGCACTATCCATGATGGATGTCCATTAGAATTTGGGGCAGCCAGAAATTCACACCTATCCCTTGCCATTTTAGCCTTTGATCTGCTATTATAAAGATTAAGATTTTGGTAAGCATTCTAAGATTCAGAGGTTCGAAGTTCAATGCAAATCTCAACCGTTGATATGTCAAGTCTAAATTTTGGTTGCGACTTTGAGTTGAAAAAGCAAATTCATGGAACAGCAGGTTGTTCCTACGCAAAATGGTTGAGCGAATCCCGTCTATCGGGATACAAATATTCAATTTTCAATATTGATGGTCTCGTAAAAAGTCTCCAAGGCCGTCACTCCCGCGAAAGCGGGAGTCCAGAACTGGTTGATTTTACTGGATTCCCGCTTTCGCGGGAATGACGACAACGGGTGCTTTCCGACTTTTTACGAGTTTGTCAATATTCAATACTCAATTCCGGCTTCGCCGGGTTAGGTTCATATGAAGTTCAAAGAAATCACCGACAATGAAATTAAACAAATTGACAAGCTTCAATCTGAATACTTCAGTAAATACATGCACCTATTCGACCCTCCTCTTCCGGATGGCGTGCCTGAACGTCTCGAAAAAATCGTTGCGTCTGCGGGGATATCCCGGACAGATGTGGTCCTTGATATGGGGACCGGTACAGGGATATTGATTCCCATTATCCTGAAATACAATCCTTCCCTGATCTATGCCAATGATCTATCCGAAAAGATGTTGAAATCCGTAAAAGAGCGTTATCCTGATGTCAGGACCGTGCACGGAGACATACGGGACTTGAGATTGCAGGATCGCACTGTTGATGTTGTCCTTATCAATGCCTGCTATCCCAATATCGTGGATAAACATGGAAGTTTCAACAACATAAGGCGAATTACAAAGACCGGATGTCGTGTGGTCATAAGCCATCCGATGGGAGGCGCGTTTATTAATTTCTTACAGGAAAAGGTGCCTTTTCCCTTAGACGGTTTCCCTGAAAACAAAACCGTGGCAAAGAGTCTATTTGAGCCTTATGGATTCAGGGTTTCAGGGTTTGTGAACGAGGATAAGCTGTATATCTTGGTCTTAGAAGGGTAATAGTCTGAATCTTGCAGAGGTTATATGGAGTAGTGCTATGGAATCGAATCTTCGCCCGAAGATCACTTATCAACCCATTGGCATTATTCATACCTCTTTTAGCAACATTGAAGGTATGCCGATTCAGCCTGCGGGAGCTGCTGATATCCGAGGCACTGTTGAGATATTTGAAGAATATTCCAAAGGGCTGAAGGACCTTGACGGGTTTTCCCATATCATCCTGATCTATCATTTCCATCAAGCCCAATCTGCGAAACTTATTGTCACACCATTTTTAGACACCATCCCGCACGGGGTTTTTTCCACCAGGGCACCAAGCCGCCCCAACCCGATTGGGCTGTCTGTGATCAGATTACTGAAAATTGAACAAAACATCCTGCACATCGAAAATGTGGACATTCTTAATGATACTCCTTTGCTGGACCTCAAACCGTATGTGCCAGAGTTTGATCAATATCCGGGAGCACGTATAGGATGGTTGAAAGAGGCTAAAGGGCGGGTCAGAAATAAGAAATCAGACGATCGATTTATCTGACGAAACAGCATCTCCTATCGGCATATGGTCTGTCTTTCATTCACTGCAGTAGACGTTCCTTTTGGCGGCGGTGCCTGATAAATGACTTCAGAAATCTCTCTTAACATCTTGACCATTTTCTACTGTAAAATAAAGATCTTAATTGTTATAATTTCTGTTTTGGGGGTGCTGTTTGGCACGGGCTGCGCGTTTTTTGGTGCAATCCCTTTTACCCTTTCCGAGATGAAAGCCTATTTAGCAGGGAAAGAAGAAAGCCTCTCATACCCGCTTGATCCGGTTCTTCAGGCAGCTGTCTTTAACTTAGACCGGATGGGCTTTGACATTGAAAGAGTCGAGAGGTTTAATCAAAAAGGCCTTGTCTACGCTACCTGGCAAGGCACCTCAGCCAGCCTTTCAATGGAAAGTATTACTCCAAACCTGACTAAGGTCATTTGCACGTTCAAGAGACCCGATACGATGCGGGGGTACTCTTCAGAAAAGGAATTATACAACAATATTCGAGACACGCTTAAGCTGAAACAGTTGCCAGACAGAAAAACCCTTTTCAAAAAGATGATTACCGTGCATCGTTCAAAAGATAATGGCTCCCCGGTCATAGCCTATTTAGGAAGAGGAAGTCAGACAGAAATTGTCAGCAGGTCCGGGGAATGGGCCGAGATAGCCCTTATGGATAAATGTACTGGGTATGTAGCATTTAGATACTTAGGGCGAGGTGTTCCCATAGGGAAATGATAAAGGTCTCAAAGGGCTATATGTTTTCAGGAGTACCGGTTGTAAAGGCCTACCTGGTATGGTAAAAAGGAACCCGTGAACACCTACCTTATTTGAAAGGCAGAATAGATGGCAAAGGAATTATGGACAGTAACTGAGGTATTGGAGTTTTACCAGATTGACGAGACCTTTCTCAGAGATTTGGAGGAAGAGGAGATCGTATGCCCTACTTGCAACGAGGGCCTTTCAACAAGACTTTTTCACACTAACGAGCTGGAAAAACTCCGGGTTGCAAAAATTCTCATGGAGGATATGGACGTAAACCTGTCGGGTGTTGAGGTTATCCTTCAAATGAGAAAGAATATGATTGAGATCAGGAGACAATTTGACGCCATTTTAGAGGACCTTGCCAGACAAATGCAGAAAACCCTGAAGAGAAACCGGCTCATTGATTAGTTGAGTCCCGCCCGACACGCAATTAAATCGTTTTTCCCACTCGACGACTCAACCACTCAACTACTCAACCATTTAAATCTTGATACCGCTTCTCACATCCTTTTCATAGAGCCCATCCATCTTCTTGACCGTCTCCAGAATCTCTTTGTCATCAGTTATAGGCACCTTAATAGTCAGTTTGACCATAAGGTTTCCCCTCTGCTTCGTCTTGACATTGGTTGCCCCTTTACCTTTCAGTCTGAGGGTCTGACCGCTCTGGCTGCCCGGCGGTACCTTTAGTTTAACCTGACCGTCAATGGTAGGAATATTAATGGACCCCCCGGCAATCGCCTCCCCGACAGTCACCGGCACTTCCATTATAAGGTCATCCCCATCTCTCTTGAGGAAGGGATGTGGTTTTAGGTGAATTATCAGGTAAAGATCTCCCGGCTTGCCACCATTCAGGCCCGGCTCGCCTTTGCCTGCCACACGGACCTTGGAGCCCTCCCTGACACCTTGCGGGATGGTCACCCTGATTTTTTCCGTACCGAGGATCTGACCGCTCCCCCCGCACTGAGAGCAGGGCTTTCCTGTTTGACCGTGCCCGTGGCAATGAGGACAGGGTTTGGTAAAGTGCATGGGGCCTTCTGCCACATTCTGCCGACCAGAACCTCCGCAGTGGGAGCAAGAGACTATCTTGGAATTTGGATCGGTTCCGGTACCCTGGCATCCCGGACAGACCTTTACCTTTTGCATGGCCAGTTCAGTTTCAAAACCTCTTAGAGCAGAGACGAGATCAATAGCCATATCATGTTGGACATCCCTCCCCTTTCCCGCCATCGAGGTCCTGAAACTATCCCGCCCCATACCGGCCCCAAAGAGGTCCCCGAAGATATCCTCATAACTCTGATATTGGCCGAACCCTTCGCCTTCATGGGGCCTGCCATATTGCCGAAAAGAACCGCTCTCAGAGTATTGCCTTGCCTTTTCGGCGTCAAACCCCGCATGGAGACCTTCTTCCCCGAATTCGTCATATAAGTTCCGCTTTTCTTTGTTACCGAGACAGTCGTAGGCCTGGGAAATCTCCTTGAATTTCTGCTCTGCTTTCTTGTTTCCCGGATTGATGTCAGGATGCCATTTCCTGGCCAATTTGCGATATGCCTTTTTTATCTTTTCTTGAGAAACGTCTTTAGAAACACCTAAGATTCCGTAAAAATTTTCAGACATGAAAGATACCACCTAACCCGGATAAGCCAGACTTGTTAAGTTAGGAATTTAGATTAAATTCAACAAGATAGTTTTAATTCCTGAATTCCTAAATCCCCCAATTAATCACTTAATGGAGAATATCTCAGACAAATGGCAATTGTCAAACCCTTCACGACTTCGCGCCATTGATAGAGGCTATAATTCCGAATGGCATTTGAGCCCACAGAGGGGTGTAGCTTTTTTTACCGCCATCACTACAGCCTGCTCCATTATTCTTGCGGCTAACAACCCGGCAACGCTCACGTCTGTGTCAACCCTTCCGGTTGCAACGGCAAAAATGGTATCCCCGTCAAACATGGTATGTGCAGGCCTCATGGTTCTTCCGTATCCGTTATGGGCCATGGAGGCGACCTTGTTGGCCTCTGATTTTGTGAGTTTTGCGTTTGTGACTATAACGCCGATGGTCGTGTTTCCGCTAAACTCAATCTTCCTGCCGGAGAACTCTTTGATCATAATTTCTTCGCTGTTCAGAAATCTCTTTTTGTTTTCATCCAAAACACCTGCCAATGTTTCTCCGGTTTTTGGATCTATTACGTCGCCAAGGCAGTTTACCGCAACTATGGCACCCAATTTCAGCTCACCCGTTTGAATACAATATGTCCCCAAGCCGCTTTTCATGCATCTTTCCATTCCAAGGATTTTGCCGACCGTTGCCCCGGTACCAGCGCCCACACACCCCTCTGCACATTCCATGTCATTAGTGTTCAGACAGGCCTGATACCCCATCTCCTTATCAGGTCTGACCTCATGAGAGCCAATAGTCAGATCAAATAAAACTGCACCACAAACTATCGGGACCTTTGTCACAAAAACGTCAAGACCGATCTTTTTCTCTTCGAGATATTGCATTACACCGGAAGCAGCATCCAATCCAAAGGCGCTACCACCAGCTAATATAATAGCATGGATCTGTTCTACAAGATTTACCGGGTCCAGAAGATCGGTTTCTCTTGTCCCAGGTGCCCCACCCCTGACATCCACACCGGCCCTCAGACCTGCTTCGCCGATAACCACGGTACATCCGGTGGCTGCAGCCAAATCTTGAGCGTGGCCTATCTTGACCCCTTCAATATCAGTAATTGCAATTTCTTTCATACTATCTACCATCACGGTGATTGTTGGAGCGAAGCGGAAATCCCGCCTTATCCAGACTGAAGGCGAGGATGATTGATGATTGTCGATTGATGATTGTTGGAGTACAGAATAAATCCCAATTTATCGGGGATGATTGAATAGTTGGCCACAAGCGCCTAACCCGGATAAACCGGAAAAGTGACTAAAGTGAGCTAAAGTGCCTAAAGTTGGTGTTTGTTTAACGCCTTGGCGTCAATGAAATTTACCGCTGGCAGTCCCGCCGCAGCGGGATTCATCTTTCAAAGCAGCTTGTCAATTCTGCGATCTTTAGTGGATCTTTGTTTTTTCATTCGATGTTCGATGTCGGAGTCTTCGCTTACCTGGATGTTCGATGTTGGACGTTCATCTTTTTCCACTATAACTTTCGGCACTTAAATCCGTAACATCTCCCTGGCATGGGCCACTGCTCGTGGGGTAACTTCACGTCCTGCTAAAAGTCTCGCAATTTCCTGAACCCTTTCTTCAGGACTCAGTTTGGCAATAGTGGCCTCTGTTCTGCCGTCTTTGATCTCCTTTTTGACCAAAAAATGGATCTCTCCCTGGCAGGCGATCTGTGGGAGGTGGGTAATGCACACTATCTGATGATAACCAGCAAGGGAAGAAATTTTTTCTCCCACCACCTCAGCCGTGGCCCCGCTGACCCCGGAATCGACCTCGTCAAAAACGATCGTCTCCACAGAGGCAGTCCTTGAGAGGATGGTCTTTATTACCAGCATGATCCTCGATAACTCTCCCCCTGACGCAATTTTTGAGAGGGGCCTTAACTCCTCGCCCGGGTTTGGAGAAATCATGAATTCAACCCGGTCAAGACCATCGGGTCGCATACGCTCGATACCCCCCTCTGCCCCATCTCCGTCCGCATCAGACTGATCTTCAAATCTCACCTCGAACTCGGTTTCCTTCATATGGAGCTGGTGAAGTTCTTTTTCCACTGCCACCTTAAAGGCATCAGCCCCTTTTTTTCTTTTTTGCGAAAGAATCCCGGCCTCTTGCATCAGTTCTGCCTGAGTCTCCTGTAATTCCCTTGTCAGCTCGGCGCGTTTTGTCCTGTTTTCTTCCAGGTCAAACATCTTTGAGGCCAATTCATCTTTGAATTGCAGGACATCCTCAAGTGTTGCGCCATATTTTCGTTTGAACCTTGTTAAGACTTCAAGCCTTTCCAAAACCTGTTCCAGTCTTTGAGGATCAATCTGTATGGCTTTTTTAAAATCTCTCAGCGCAAAGGAGGCATCCTCTATGCCAACCGCGATTTCAGCCAAAGAATCTCTTATGGGACCGAGTTCCCGATCTATTCCAGCCCCCTTATCCATCGCCTTTGTGCAGCGGGCGACGGATGCAAGCACGGAATCATCCTTCTCGTACAGGGTTTGGTATCCCCCTGAGACAATCTCTAAGAGTTCCTCTGCATGCTGGAGACGACTTTTTTCATCAGCCAAGAGTTCGTCTTCGCCTAAGACGGGGTTGGCCGTTTCAATTTCCTGGATCTGGAACCGGACTAACTCCCCCCTTTCCCTTTGCTCCACGATCTCCTTTTCTATGACCCTGAGTTCCTCTTTCAATGACTGATATCTGTCGAACAGCCTGCCCAGGCCAACCCTCTCATCTTCAAGCTCGCTGAAATCATCTAACAGGTAGAGATGATTTTCCGGCCTCAAGAGGAGTTGGTGCTCATACTGACCTGAAATGCTGATCAACCTCGGGGCCAAACGTGCCAATATCTGGAGGGTAGCTAAGGAACCATTAATGAAGACCTTGTTTCGGCCTTCACGGGATATGACCCTCTTTATCAAAAGCTCATTGTCAAAGGATATGCCCTCCTCTCCCAATATCTTATTCAAACCATGAGGGTTATCGGGAAAGACAAAAAGTCCCTCAACTATGGCCTCGTCGCATCCTGTCCTGATAAGATCCGCCGATGATCTACCCCCGAGAATCAAATTAATGGCATTGATGATGATCGATTTACCTGCGCCCGTTTCGCCGGAGACGGTGTTTAGACCCTCTCTCAGGGAGAGATCCAGATGTTTGATGATGGCGAAATCGGTGATGTTTAGCTGGAAGAGCATAACCCCTCAT
>Ga0208279_1002059_pt1 | contig 10067 bp, 5 predicted proteins | sample AntAceMetag02UKM_FD_184766 | JGI IMG/M metagenome (GOLD analysis project Ga0208279, IMG submission 184766) | Saline lake microbial communities from Ace Lake, Antarctica - Antarctic Ace Lake Metagenome 02UKM (SPAdes) (version 2) | ecosystem: Environmental > Aquatic > Non-marine Saline and Alkaline... | reverse complement strand
GAAAGCTCGAACCGGGTTTTATTCTGCCGCTCAAATCCAATCGATCCTGATCCGCGAGTAGAGAAGGAAGCCCGGGCATTGATTCGAGCAGGTTACTCGGTTCAGGTGATTGCCTGGGATCGCACCGATGAACTTCCATCCCGGGAAGAAAAAGATGGTTTTACCGTGAACCGTTTATCCATCCCTGCAGAATATGCTCAGGGAATGGGGAATTTGCCTGCCTTAATCCGTTGGGAATGGGGTTTATTGAGATGGTTATTTCGGCAGGCAAATTCTTTCGATCTGATTCATGCCTGTGATTTTGATACGGTATTACCAGCCTTGTTGTGTAAGTTATTGTTCCGGAAAAAACTGATCTATGATATTTTTGATTTTTATGCTGATCACCTCCGGAAAACCCCTACCTTGATCAAGAATCTGATCCGCTGGCTGGATTTAAGAGCAGTTAATTGGGCAGATGGCGTCATCCTGGTAGATGAAGCTCGAAAAAACCAAATTAAAGGAACAAAACCAAAACACTTAACCATTTTATACAACAGCCCGGAAGATCTTCTCTCTGGATCAACTTCCCCTATCAGGAAAAATACTTCCAAACTTCAGATAGTATATGTGGGCCTGCTCCAGTTTGAACGTGGGTTAATGGAGCTTTTAACTGTATTAGAGAAGCACCCGGATTGGCATTTGGATTTGGCTGGTTTTGGTGGTGACACCGATGTTATCCTGGAAAAAGCCAACTCATTGCCAAATGTCACCTGGTATGGCCGAATTCCCTACCAGAAAACGCTCCAGCTCACAACCCAGGCAGATGTCAGTTTTGCCACCTACGATCCAGAAATTTCCAATCACCAGTATGCCAGTCCTAATAAAATATTTGAAGCCATGATGTTGGGAATCCCGATCATTGCTGCTGCAAGAACCAATATGGATCAGATCACTGAACAAACTGAATGTGGTTTAGTTGTTGAATATGGAGATCTTCAAGATATAGAATCTGCGTTGAGCAGCCTTGCGGACGATCCGGTCCTCAGGGAAAGATTGGGAAATAATGGGAGAAGAGCTTACCACGGAGAATTTTCCTGGGAGATTATGGCCAGGCGATTAACTAATTTATATATGAATGTAGTTGAGGGTTGAAAAATTAGGATAATGGCAAAAAAGATTTGTTTGGTGGCTAATTACGATTGGGTGATTTATAACTTTCGTATGCCCCTGGTGGATTTTCTAATTGAGCAGGGTTTAGAAGTGATCCTGGTCTGTCCCCCCGGAGAGTATTCTGATCGTTTTCTGGAAGGCGGTTACCAATGGGAACCCTGGACTCTTAATCGCCGCAGCACTGCACCCTGGCGGGAACTATTTTCCATCCAAGATCTGGTCGGAATTTACCGCAGACTAAAACCTGATTTGGTTCATCATATAACAATTAAGCCAATCTTTTACGGCTCCCTGGCAGCAAAAAGAGCAGGGATTCCCCGGGTGATTAACAACTTTACCGGCTTGGGATACTTATTTAGTGATGCAAAAAGCGCAGCATTTTTGCGGTTTCTGGTTTTGCCTATCTTGCGGGCTGTTCTCCCTAATCAGAGAAATCATACGGTGCTGTTAAATGAAAATGACCTGCAGCAGTTAATAAAATTTAGACTGATCGATCCCTCCCAAACGATAATCATTCCCGGGGATGGGGTTGATTTGGATCGTTTTTCTCCATCAGAAGAAAATGAACTTCGATCAGATCCACTGACAGTGGTTATGGCTGCTCGTTTGTTATGGGATAAGGGTGTAGCGGAATATGTGGAAGCGGCCCGATTGGTAAATGATTCTGATAAGTCAATCCGTTTCATATTAGCTGGTGAACCGGACCCCGGTAATCCTTCCTGTGTTCCTGACCATGTCTTGGAAAAGTGGCGTCAGGAAGGGATTGTAGAGCTGCTGGGACATCGGGAAGACATGCCAGAAGTCTTACGGAGCGCTTCGGTAGCAGTACTGCCAAGTTATCACGAGGGATTGCCCATGTTTTTATTGGAAGCGGCTGCCTCTGGACTCCCCTTGATTGCCAGTGATATCCCTGGCAACAGATTGATTGTTAAGGATCAACTGAATGGTATTTTAATCCCTTTAAAAAACAGTCAGGCCTTAGCTCAAGCTATCAACCAAGTTTTAAATGAGAAGAGTAATCGAATAAAGATGGGCTGTGAGAGCCGGTTATTGGTTGAAAAAAACTTCAGTCTAGATGTGGTTTTGGAGCAGTTTCTGATCCTTTATCATAAGATCGGTATGCTCTAGCGGATTCTCTTTTGCGAAGCACACCGCAATCGGATATAATCAAATTTATGATTGGATCTAGACTATTCTTTAAAGATTATCCCAAAATTCATTTGCATCTATCCCCTTCCTGGATACTCTAGCGAGGTTTTATGCCCTGGTCGATCTTAGGTATTGCATTTCTTTCTGGCCTGGTGGGAGTCTTTGGTGTCCGATGGTTAGGAAGAAAGGTTGGCGCAGTTGTTCAACCCCGGGAAGATCGCTGGCATCATCAGGCAACACCCTATTTGGGGGGTGTGGGGATATTTATCGGGTTTCTGATCGCGCTACTTGCTTCTGGAAAAATTACTGAACTGGATTGGGGGATTGTCATAGCTGGGTCCATCGCCTTCTTTTTAGGATTAGCCGATGATATCTGGGATCTTTCCCCGCAAACTAAATTAGTTGGTTTATTTATTGCTGCTATTATAGTGGTGGTGTTTGGCAATATCACAGCCTTTTTTCCCTCTTCTTTTGCCAACATTCTAATTTCAATTTTCTGGTTAGTTGGAATTGCAAATGCTGTAAATTTGCTCGATAATATGGATGGATTGGCAGCCGGCACTGTAATAATCGCGTCCGGATTTATGGCTTATTTCTTTTACCTGGCAGGTAATACAGAATTTGTGATCCTTTCATTGGCTGTCTCAGGAGCCACTCTGGGTTTCTGGGTGTTTAACTTTCCCCCCGCATCTATCTTTATGGGGGATAGCGGCAGCTTATTCCTGGGGATCACCATGGCCTCCCTGGCAATTGCACGGGAACCCCAGGCATCCAATGTCTTTGCCATTCTTGGAATACCCACATTAATCTTTTTACTACCCATATTAGATACCACGATGGTTTCCGTTACTCGTATACTCAGGGGACAGTCGCCTGCCAAGGGTGGGAGGGACCACACGTCCCACCGCCTGATAGCTCTGGGTTTGAGCGAAAGGCAAACTTTATTGGTTTTGATGGGGATTGGCCTGATATCTGGTATCTCGGCTGTGATGATCGAATCTATTAATTATTACTTAAGCCTGGCGTTAATTCCTCTGGTAGTATTGATTTTTTCGTTATTCTCGGCTTATTTGGGTAAGATTCGTTTTGTGGAAAATAAGGGATCGGAACAAAAACCCAAAAATTTATTTATACGTTTGGTGGCTGATTTAACCTACCGACGGCGTATTCTTGAAGTAGTGCTTGATTTTTTCTTGATCATATTTGCATACTATTTAGCGTTCATAGTTCACCTGGGTTTACCTATTGGTGAAGTACAAATTAACCAATTTATAGAAACTGTGCCGATTGCGCTGGCTGCAATCTATTTCGCTTTCTTTGTAGCAGGAATTTACCGAGGTGTCTGGCAGTATTTCAGTATGGAAGACGGTTTTCGATACTTGCTATCTATCCTAGCTGGAATCGTATTATCTGCCCTGGTAATCGGCAGAATGATTGGTTTTGATGTTTTCCCTAGAGGCGTATTAATCGATTTTGGCTTATTACTGTTTCTGATTATTCTCGGTTCTCGGTTTTTTTTTCGATTTATGGACCGGATTATGGAACCATCCGGGAGTGGTCGAGAAAATCAAGTGTTAATTTATGGCGCCGGTGGGGGTGGGGTAATGGCGTTACGTGAGATCCTTCAGAATAAGGATTTAAATTATAAACCGGTTGGTTTTTTGGATGATGACCCTATCTTGCGGGGACGGTCTATTCAGGGATTAAATGTAATTGGAGGATTTAATAATATAGAGCTGGTTCTGGAACAGCAATCAGTGGAAGGAGTAATCATCGCTTCCAAAGCTATCGAAAAAGGTATTCTTTTCCCACAGATTAACGAAATATGTAAAGAACAGGGTGTTTGGGTTCGGGTTTTGCGATTAGATTTTGAGCCAATAGAAGCTCAAAAGATCCGTTAAACGATGAGGAAATCAATGCCTAGAATTCGGTTACAAGGTAAAGGTCGTCTTGTTTATATCCAATAGCCGTAAATTTATTTTTATCCATATCACCAAGGCTGCAGGTACAAGCATCACCGCCGCATTGGAAAAAACCATGAAATGGAATGATCTGGTGCTGGGTTCTACGCCGTTGGGTGTGGATATGCAGAAACATTATCTTGGTAGATTTAAATTACAGAAACATAGTAAGGCGATTGAGGTTGGGTGGGTGATAGGTCAAAAACGATGGGAAGATTATTTTACATTTAGTTTTGTTAGACATCCCTACAGCCGGGTTTTATCTTTGTATACGTATATCGAAAACCAGGTCCTGGGGAAAGGTTGGAAACGGCATCTTCGGAATATTCCTTTTGTAAAGATCAGCAAAGATCCAGTCTGGAATTGGCCTGCGACCAAAGCCTATTTGGAATCCAGGACCTTTTCGGAATTTATCCGCCATCCCAGCCTGGTTTGGGAGCCAGGTATGAAACCGCAAACCGATTGGATTCTTGATTATGAGGGAAATCAATTGCTGGATTATATTGGGAAGGTGGAATCCATTCGGGTGGATTTTAATCATGTATTAAAACAGATTGACTTGAAACCTTTAACTTTAAAGACCTTAAACCAATCCCGGACCCCTGAGAGGATCATTCCAGAAATAACTGAGGATGATTATCATTTCCTGGCAGAATATTTTGAAGAGGATTTTAAGCTGTTGGATTACGATCCTGCATATCGGATTAGTTGAGGATTATAGATAAGAAAGTTATATGTTAACAAGTTCGAAAGTTCAACGTTGAGCCTGTTATTGCGAAACTGAACTATTAGTATAGACAGGGATGAGAGGAAAAACCCCTCCCATTACTGGAGTGCACCCCATTTTTGATCAGGGCATCACGGGTGGGTATCTGGACGAGACCTACCGGCCCGAAAACAGAGTCACCCGGGCAGAAATGGCGGTGTTCCTGGTGAATATCTTCAATATTCCTTTACCGACGTAAGGATCCTGACATTAAGGTCATTCATCTCTCTATTGACTAATCCATATATATTTTCTTGATCTGAATTGGTGATTATTACAGATCAGATTTCCCCTATTTATTAGGCTGGCATAGATATTGCATGTATATCAGCAATATCTATGTAAATTTCGAAAACCAGGGATTATTTTGTTGATAATGGTTTTCACCAGATCAGTTATATAGGAAATCTATCATGAAGAAAATAATCACTATTTTGATTTTTGTTATATGTTTTATCGTAATCGGTTTGATTTTGCCTGCGGCGATGGCTGGAATTGATTTTGCCTATGTAAAATCATTTGCAGCAGGAGCTGTTCAGATTGAATGGCAGGAAGACCCCATTCAAACGTTTAAAGGAGAGGATGGTTGGCAGATTTTCCAGGAGCCGGGATTTGGATTTGAACTTCAGTATCCTGCTGATGTCACTCTGGTATCTAATTATGATGGGAAAGCGCTAAACAGTGGTTTGAATTCTCCTAGCGAGGCACCCGTTTGGAAATTCTCTTTGGTCAAACCCAAACTTTTTGAAGGAACTAATTTAATTGAAGCGTCAATAATTGTGAATATCTTGCCTGTGTTAGAAGGCCAAACGGATTGTTCAGCAATCAGACCAGGAAGTATTGATCGTTCTGAGATTGAGATTAATGGCAGATCCTATACAAATGACCTGATGACGGAAGGTGTGATGGGGGAAATTTATGAGCGGAGAGTATCAAGTACGTATATGAATGCGGTTTGTTATGAAATTACCGAATTGATTCACTATCAAAATCCAGATTCCTTGAGTGAAGATTCTTTTTTGAGTTTTCCTTTAGAAGAAATTTTATCTATCCTTGACCAAGTACGGGATACATTCCTAATCTCCGAGGTCAGAAAATCATTCCCTGACCAAAAATCCCCGGTTTTAGCACCCTCTGATACTATAAGTAAATCTCCTGATCAAATGGGAGATGAACATGTTTATGGATTGGATGTATCTCACTGGCAGGGTGATATTGGCTGGTTGAAAGTTGCCAACGCTGGATATGATTTTGTTTTTGTGAAAGGCACTGAAGGAAAAGGATGGACAGACAATATGTTCCATACCAACATGGCAGAGGGAAAAAATGCCGGTGTTTATATGGGTGTGTATCATTTTGCTCGTCCTGACCTGGGAAATACCGGCGTAGAAGAAGCAGAATATTTCTTGAGTGTTGTGGGAGATTATCTTGAGAGTGGTTTTCTCAGGCCGGTATTGGATTTGGAAGTTCGTGGATCTTTAGGGGAAGCAGCTTTATCTGCCTGGGTTTTGGAGTGGTTGCAGACTGTGGAGAACAGGACAGGTATTCCACCATTAATTTATACCAACCTGAATTATATAAATTATTTCCTTACCCACGCTGTAACGGATTATGGTCTCTGGATTGCGTATTGGTCATGTGAACCAAATCCGACTTTTTCTATTCCTATGACTGGAGATTGGCGAGATTGGGATTTCTGGCAATATTATGGACCTGGCGGTTGTGGTCCCAATGCGGGCTTTGTCCCTGGTATTGAGACCAATATCGACTTAAATATCTTTAATGGGGTTTTATCTGGATTGAGCGACTTTGATGCAGTTTCACCTCTTTGGGTATCGTTGACTAGTGATACTTACCTGGCTTCAGTACCTTATTATGCAGATATTATTGCTAATGTGAATGGAGATGCGGAAGGGCCCATAGATTTTGCATTTTGGTGGAATTGTTCTTCGCTGGAGACTGAATATGGATTGATCAGCGCAGAATGTGGGGTTTTGCCAGAGCCAGAGGATGGCAGCTGCTTAAGTGATGATATTGGCATGGTATGTAAACAAATCGATACTGAAGTTAAAATTGCTGAGCATACTTATACTGAAATTGGTAACTTTACTCCAAAAGTTGCAGTGGAGAGAGAGGAATTCTTCCCCGCCGAGGATAGGTATAAAATTTCAACGACCAATCCTATCCGGGACATAAGGATTTTTCCAGAACCCGGCAGGGGAACAATTGATTATCCTTTTTCACTATATACGGGGATCTTCATCAATACATCTGTAGCAGGTTCGTTAAAAGTGGAAATAATTAAAAATTCCTCTGGAGAATCCCTCGATAGTGGGTGCAAAGAAATCCCTGCTGATTCGTATTTAGAAGAGTTATTTAACCTGGAATTCACAGATCCAGAGGCTGGTTTGATTCCCTATACGATCTGGGCACGATATCGACCAGGAGGCACTTGTCCTCTAGATGATATTGACTCGGATGATCAATCCTGGGCGTATGAAATTGTATGGGGATTGCCCGAATTTGGTGTTCGAAAGTTGGATGGAAGCGCTATCATAAATAGTGGAGCTGATTTTCTGGGAGAGACAAGGGCAGCCCTGGAAGAAACTCTGATCTATCAAATTGAAAATAATTCCCTATCTTCACCATTGGTTATATCCCAGGTTGATCTGGAGAATATTGAGAATATCACTATCAATAGTTATCCAAATAATCTGGAAGTAGCTCCGGGTGCTCAAGAGGAAATTGTATTATCTTATATTGTGAATGACCCAGGATCTTATCAATTTGATATTGTAATCACTCATAATGATGAACAGAATAATCCTTTTTTATTCACGGTTCAAGGAGAAGGGATCTCTCCTTTTGTGGATCTGGAAACGGATTTTTGGGCCTATGATGCCATAGAACAGCTTCGAATCTTGGGCATTACCACAGGATGTGTGGAAGATTCTTCTTTAAAATATTGTCCTGAAGACCCTGTTATACGGGCGCAAATGGCTGTGTTTATTGAGAAAGTTATTGAGGGAGGGAACTTTTCACCTTCTGAGGCAAAACCGGCATTTGAGGATATTTTGGGTCACTGGGCAGAATATTGGATCACAAAACTAAAACAGGATGGGATAACAAATGGTTGTTCGCCCGGATATTTCTGTCCCGATGATGAAACTACTCGAGCTGAAATCGCAGTGTTTCTTGTGCGATTAAAACATGGTGCTGGATTTGTACCTCCAAATGCGATTGGAACTGTATTTGGTGATGTGGCTAGTGATTACTGGGCAGCGGCCTGGATTGAACAATTGGCAGTTGATGCAATAACAAGTGGTTGTGGATATGGGAATTATTGTCCCGAGAAAATTACCACAAGGGCAGAGATGGCGGTCTTTTTGATTAATACTATCGCCCAATTAAGTAATGAATAAATGAGATCACTTTCTATCCAAAATGGAGCAAATTAAAAATATTTACTACTCTTGGATTCAAGTTACAAGTGCAACATCACTTAGTTCGAAAAACACCATTTCAGGTGTTCTCATATCCAGACATTTTCTTGGCCTGGTATTAAGTCTTTTTCTACAAATTTTGTTTTTTGATCTGTGATCTTAGAGAAATCACTTCCTTTCTGGAAATACTGCCGGGAAAGACCATTTGAATTTTCATTGGATCCCCGTTCCCAAGAGGAGTAAGCATGAGCGAAGTATACATCAGCATCCAGTTCTTCGGAAAACTCCTGGTGATCGGCAAATTCTTTCCCATTGTCACAGGTAATGGTCAAGGTCTTAGTCTTGTAAGGTGCCAACATCTGAATGATTGCCATTTTAGCAGCCGCAGCTGTGCGCTGATCAATCTTTTTCAATAATGTGAAGCGCGACTTACGTTCAACCAGGGTAATTAAAGCGTAGGGACTCTTCTTCCCGATCATGGTGTCAGCCTCCCAATCTCCCAGTCGTTTTCTCTCATCAACAATGGCTGGACGCTGCTCAATACTCACCCGATTGGCTATTTTCCCTCGGCGTTCGTTGCTTCCGTACCGCTTTCGGCGTTTTTTCTGACATCGCAGATGTTTGTGAAGCTCACCTCCAGCTTTCTTTGCCGCAGGCATGCAAAGCTTCCGCATAGATGTATTGGTAAATCCATTCATGACTGACCCGGGTTTCTTCGTATTTCTCCATCCACAACGAAATCTGCTCTGGGCTCCAATCCTGGCAGATCCTTTCCTCGATCCAGACCCAGGTCTGAGGTTGGATACGCCGTCGGTCCCGCTTACGCCTGTTGATCGCTTTCTGATGAGCCTGTCTTGGACAATATCCTCGTTGGCCCTGGTTCCGTTTCATCTCCCGACTGATGGTAGATTTATGAACTCTAATTATTTCTGATATTTCCGTTTGATTATGCTCACTTTTCAAAAGTGCCTGTATCTGATATCGTTGACATTGGGTTGCCGCACGAGCTGGTTGTAGCTCATAAGCGCTCCTTTGACTTGGTGGTCTCAAGAGGCTTATACTACACCAGCTTACCTCTTTCAACCTTCAAAGTTGCACTTGTGAGTTGAATCTAGCGGTTATTAAAAAAGAGGAATTCTTTGAATACCAACAAAGACTTCCTCTTTTTACCGCTTCAAACCTAATAAAATTCCTAGATTGCCACCTGAAGAAGTAGGCTACAATCACATTAGAAAACAACTACTGCAATTCCTCAAACAAGCCTATGAATCATTTTTTACTCTACTCTAATAAAAAAAGCTGGATGATCCTTCTGATTATATTTGGTTTATTCGTCATTTTTATGAAGTCAGCGCGGATTAATAATCCTGTAGAAGCAGAAAAAGATCCAGGTGTGATTGGTAATCAATTTGTAGCTTATGCTGGATCGCAGGATGCAAATCCCGAACAAAATCTGACCAGCTCCATGACACCCCGGGGAAAGAATATCATCCTATTCATCGGTGATGGAATGGGTGTTGAACATCGAAAAGCTGCCCAGTGGTTTGAGGTCGGTCTCAGCGGAAGTTTAAGAATGGATAATTTGGCAACGAGTGG
>Ga0208279_1002058_pt1 | contig 10069 bp, 8 predicted proteins | sample AntAceMetag02UKM_FD_184766 | JGI IMG/M metagenome (GOLD analysis project Ga0208279, IMG submission 184766) | Saline lake microbial communities from Ace Lake, Antarctica - Antarctic Ace Lake Metagenome 02UKM (SPAdes) (version 2) | ecosystem: Environmental > Aquatic > Non-marine Saline and Alkaline... | reverse complement strand
TGATCGGCGGCATTATTTTTTGACCATTATTACCTCCTATGTTAATTTTTTAATATATCATAACATAATTAAGTGGCGGAGAGGCTCTGTCACTTGAGTGGCGGAGAGGCTCTGTCATGTGGCCATTAAGGCTCTAAGAAAGATATAGACTAGAGCTAACTAAAATAGTCAGCTCTTCACCTTCCGGCTCCGCCCGCGCCGTCCTGTCTCCCGGATGTTCTCCAGGAAGGCCGGACTTTCACTGAAAGCTGAGATCCTCTTCGGTGAGCACCGGCAGGGCGACTGGACCGTCAAGGTTGTCTTTTTTATAACGAGATACTGATACGCAGCAGCACACGAACAGAGTACGAAATACTTTAGTTTCTTTGACAAAACATGGTCTGAGCAGAGGATAATGGCATGACAAATCCAGATTGTCCGCTCTGCGGGGAAGAAACGTCTCCGTTATATTTTTCCGGCCCCGACCGCGACTATTATCGGTGTCATAAATGCCAGCTGATCTATATCTCTCCGGATCAGCTCCCCTCCGGTTCTGAGGAAAAGTCCCGCTACGATCAGCATCAAAATAGTCCGGATGATCCCGAGTATCGGAAATTTTTGAGCCGTCTCTTTCTTCCCCTGCGTGCGAGGCTGTTGCCGGGGAGCCATGGGCTGGATTTCGGGTCCGGACCGGGGCCGACCCTCTCGGTCATGTTCGAAGAAGCCGGCCACACCATGGTCCTCTATGACCATTTTTATAAACGGGAACCGGCGGTACTGGAGAGACAGTATGATTTTATTACCGCTACTGAGGTACTGGAACATCTTCATCATCCCGGACGGGAACTGGAGAGGCTATGGAGCTGTCTGAAGACTGGCGGCAGTCTGGGAATGATGACCGGACTGGCGCCGGAAGAGGATGAGTTCGCGAGCTGGTATTACATCCGTGATCCCACGCATGTATGCTTTTTCTGCCGCGAAACCTTTGAATGGCTGGCGGCCCGCTGGGAGGCGGAATGTGATTTTGTCGGAGAAGGGACGGTCATTATTAAGAAATACAGATGAAGAAGAAGAATATATATTCCGATATCCCAAACGATCTGCCTGAGGAACTGGTTGAAGTTATTTCAGAGAGCAAAGGAGTACGTATCGAGAGGATCGTCTCGCGGGGGCATCAATCACCGGAGGGGTTTTGGTATGACCAGGAGGATAGTGAGTTTGTGCTCCTCGTAAGCGGTGAGGCGGAACTTATCTTCGAAGAAGAAAATGTATCTGTCCGGATGGAACCGGGGGATCACCTGGTAATCCCGGCTCATAAACGGCACCGGGTTGCCCGGACAGCACCCGATCGGGAGACGATCTGGCTGGCGGTCCATTTTAAATTATCGCCGAAGGCGCTAATTTAATAACAAAGGAAAATTCTAATGAGCAATTACCCGGAAGAAAAGCCGAACCGCAAACTGGCTGTCCATCTGATGGCCAAGCCGACCGGTCCTCTCTGCAACCTTAACTGCAAATACTGTTTTTACCTGGAGAAAGAAGCCCTCTTCCCGGAGGGAGAAAAGTACCGGATGTCGGATGAGGTCCTTGAGACCTATATCCGGAAGACCGCGGAATATCAGACCGTCCCCGAGCTCCTCTACGCCTGGCAGGGCGGTGAGCCGACGATGATGGGGCTCGACTTCTTCCGGAAGGCGCTCGAGTTGGAGAAGCAGTATGCCGGGGGGAGGCGCCTGGTCAATACGCTTCAGACCAACGGGACGCTTCTCGATGATGAGTGGTGCGCGTTTCTGGCCGAGAACCGATTCCTGGTCGGCTTGAGTCTCGACGGCCCGGAGGAGATCCACAATCTTCACCGCCTCGACCGGGAGGGGAATCCCACCTTTGACCGGGTGATGCGGAGTCTTAACCTGATGAAGAAACACGGGGTAGAGTTCAATATCCTGGCCTGCGTGACGAGAGAGAGCGCGAAGCACCCGCTGGAGGTTTATCGTTTCTTCAAGGAACAGGGAGTTCAGTTTATCCAGTTTATCCCGATTATCGAACGGATGCCGGATAACGAATCCGTCCGGACTGGACTCAAGCTGGGGATGCCGGCGGCTCTTGACGAGAGCGACACGGCTAACGTCACCCCCTGGTCGGTCGATCCGGAAGGTTACGGTGACTTCCTGATCGGTGTCTTCGATGAATGGGTTCGAAATGATGTCGGTCAGGTCTTTGTTATGAACTTTGAGTGGGCGCTGAGCAGCTGGATGGGACAGGTTCAACACACCTGTTTCTTCATGGAGCGCTGCGGCATGGCCGGAATCATCGAGCATAACGGGGATGTCTATTCCTGCGACCATTTTGTTTACCCGGAGTATCGTCTCGGAAATATTCTCACCGATGACTTCGGAAAGATGTTTGGTTCGGAGCAGCAGCACGAATTCGGGGCGGTAAAGGAAACATCCCTCCCGAAGTACTGCCGGGAGTGCGATGTGCTTTTCGCCTGCCGGGGTGAGTGCCCCAAGCATAGGTTTTTAAAGACACCGGCCGGCGAACCGGGGCTGAACTACCTCTGCGCGGGCTACAAAAAGTATTTTCATCACATTGGTCCATATCTCGAAGCCATCGCCCAGACCATCCGGATGGGGTATGAGGCGGAGAAGGTGATGGGGTTGGTTAGGAAAGGGAAAGTGGGATAAAGAAAGTTTAAAGTGCCTAAAGTGCGCTTAAGTGCCTAAAGTTGTCGCTTCGCATCCCTGCACTCGCTTTTCTCGGTTTTCGCTGGCGGGGTCGGTTGCAAAAAAACGTAGGCGCATTGAATAACATGACTATTCGGTTAACTCAGTATAAGTTCTGGGAGGAGGAAAGACACACGCCAGTAATAGACGGCCAAACAACTCTGACTCGTGGTATCTATAATTGATAGATATTTGATGCAATCTCGTTCTCCGGAAAAACGTGCGTGGAATTCCAGTAAATTCATTTTTTAACATGGTAAGTGCTAATTTTGAGGTATTACGAAAACCTATTTTTTATATCTTCTTAGTATAGCATAAGTTATTTACTGAGTTAACCGAATAGTCATGTTATTCAATGCGAACGAGTATTTTTGCAACCTAGTGTCGTAGCGTAGCGGAGATCCCGCATACTTGCGGGGCTGACCATAAGATTGGTACAGTTCACCGCATAGACGCGGTCAATTTAGGTAATAATCAAATAATTCAATGCGCTGCTCCGTTAGCAAGGCGAATCCTTTAACTCTAGGCACTTAAGGCACTTTAAGAAGAGGTTATTTCATGAAGCTATATTGGAAAACTTTTATAATTTATATACCTGTAGCTGTACTGATCTCCGGGTTCTTGATCGGCTGCGGGAGGAAAGATAAAGCGCCTGTCCCCGAGGTCTGGACTGATAATCTGGTCCACGCGGCGCTGAAGGCTAAGAACCCGGACTACACCGATAAAGCTGCCTTCCGGATTGAGGATGGGAAGGTGACCGGGATGGAGCTCTCCGGTGCCGGTGTCACGGATCTCTCGTCGCTTGAGGGGATGGGGATCAGGGGGTTGGATCTCCGCGGCAGCGGGATCGATGATATCTCATCGTTAAAAGGGCTCCCCCTGGAGGAGCTATATCTTGAAGATACGAAAGTCGCGAACCTCGAACCCCTTCGCGGCATGAAATTGCAGAAACTCTACCTCAACAACACGAAGATCAGAGACCTCGATCCATTAGAGGGGATGCCGCTGATCATGCTGAATCTCCTCGGCACGGAGGTCGAAGATCTGGAGCCGTTGCGGGGGATGCCGCTCCAGTACCTCTGGCTCAATGAAACGCCAGTCTCTGATATCGAGCCGATCGCCGACTGCCCCCTGGTCAGTCTGACCCTCCAGGGGACCGGGATAAAAGACATCGGGCCCCTTGCCAAAATCCCCACACTCCAGCGTCTTCATATCGGGGAGACACCGGTCACCGACCTCACGCCGCTTGAGGGGATGAAACTGCAGCGACTGATCTTCACTCCATCGAAGATCGCCAAAGGAGTCGCCAGCCTGAAAAAGATGCATTCTCTCACCGAACTCGGTACGACCTTTGATAATCGTATGGACCCCGGGCAATTCTGGGCTATTTATTCACCGGATATATCCCGGAATAAGTGAAATAGTCCCGAAGAAACGGGGCTTGATCAAAAATGAAACTATTGCGATAATCTAACAATGTTAATCTTTTTTCAAAACTAAGAAGGCGCCGCCGAGGGGCTGGAGGAGACCCGCCTCCTCCTCTCCCATGAGATCGGCGCCCCGGTCCGGATCAATCTTACCGCCACCCCGGCCCGGCACTTCCAGGTCACCGGAGAGAGCCTGGTGGAAGAATCGCGCTCGGGGATGATCCCCGTCGGAGAAATCCCTAATTCTCGGGTTAAGGACTTGGCAGATCTTGTTCTTCTTCTCGAATATGGCTTGCCGGAGGCCAGAGTTGTCACGTGAGCAATCCGGGCGACATTTGATCGAAGAGATACGCACACTATCCCGGAGGATTTAAAGATGCCGCCCAAGGAATGGGAGCCGGTCTACAAAAATTTTGTTCGCGATTTAAATTTCCCGACTACATCCATCAATGAAACTTTTGAGCGAGTAATAAGCTATTGGAAAACCCTTGTAAACTTTTGAGGAGGATCAGATGCAGAAGTTAGAGACTATTCCTTTAGAATCGATCTTGATACCGAAGAGTCATATCCGGGTTCAGAGTATAGATGAGAAGGCAATTGCCAAACTGGCCGAATCAATCCTCTCGGCGGGGCTCCTGGTTCGGATCATCGTCCGATCGGTCAATAATGGCAGATACGAGCTGGTTGACGGAGAGCGCCGTCTCCATGCCGTTGAGAGTCTATATGAAAAGGAAGGCCGGAAATGGATCGGTATCCCCGCTATCGTAGAGGATATGACACCAAAGGAGGCCATCCGCCGTCAGGTGGTGATCAACGAGAACCGCCAGGACCTCACCCCTTTCGAGAAAGCCAAAGGCTACAAAATGGCCTGGGATACCGGTTATTTCAAGAGCATCCGGCAACTATCCTCAATGGTAGGAAAGTCCCACACCTCTGTTGTCCGGTCAATCGGCATCTTCGACAAATTTCCCCAGGAGGTCCTCGACGCGTTTGAATCAGGAAAGCTGAATCAATCCCATCTGCAACTCTTCTATAGTCTTCCCAACCATAAGGCGATGCTCAAACTCTGTCGGTCAATTATCAAGAACCAGTTAAAATCCAGCGCGGCCCGGGAATTGGCCAACCGACTGGATGATCGGTGGTTGAGCGGTGACCGGGAACTCCTCCTCCAGGTCGCCGAAAAAGACCCCAAGGTTAAAGATTTACTGAATGTTGAGATATTGATCGCGGACCTTCTCAACAAGAGCAAGCTGACACTGGTATATAAAAACCTGGCCAGATTAAAAGAATTGAACAAGCTCCTGAGCGCCCTCTTAAAGAGTGATGAATTTGTCAATACTATGACGGAATACCACAAGCGGCACTGAAAATCATCCGGAGTTGAAGAGTAATCCAACATGGTCAGCAGACTTCCCTGAACTGAAAACGCTTAGGAAGAAAGTGGTGAATCATTCACCACTTTGCCTGGAGCTCAAGGGGGGCAATAGGTTATAACCACCCCGCGCCCAAAATCCCGAAAAACTCATGGACAAACCGGCCTTAAAACGCCATTTCCGGGCCAAAATTTTACCCCGCGATGAATGAAGTTCATTTTGCGTGGCGGCACTCTAAGCTCGATAATACGGGGGTAATTATACGTAACTGATTGGGGTATAGTATATTACTATGGCGAAACCACAATCCCTCAAAGGAGGCCTGGTATGCCGAGGTTTGGGTAGACGGGAGAGCCCGCAGCTCAAGCAATGCTGGAGCAGAGGATAAAACCACGATGGGAGTTATAAGCGATTATGATCCAGAGTTGAAAGAGTGAGAAGAAGTGCTTACGAGTCAGTTCGATATCATTTAAACGGGATCGAAAAAAAATGAAAGCACCGAAAAAAGTCAAACGGTTTGTGAGTCTAAACTTGTCAAGTCTAAACTTGTCAAGTCTAGACTTGACAAGAAACCAAGTAAGATATATAAATGGATTATGATGAAAAAATTTATAGGCAGAAATAAAGAGCTTGGGTTACTTGAGGAGGCCTATTCATCCAACCGGAGTGAGTTCATTCCAATCTACGGTCGCCGCCGGGTAGGGAAGAGCGAATTGATATTGCAGTTTATGAAGAGCAAAACCGGGATCTATTATCTGGGAAAACAGGCTCAAGAGAAACTGCAGATCAGTGAATTTTTACGGGAATCAGCAGAGGTCCTCCAGGAACCGCTATTATCAAAAATATCCCCGGAAGATTGGAAATCAGCATTAGAAGCGGTGGATGAAAAGAGGAGTAAAGAGGAGAAGTTGATAATTGTTTTTGATGAGTTTCAATGGATGGTGGAGGATTCGCCGTCCCTCCCTTCTATCTTACAGGAGTTCTGGGATCGCAGATGGAAGAAAAATGGGAATATAATGTTGATTATCTGTGGTTCTTATATCGGATTCATGGAGAGGGAAATATTAGGAAAGAAGAAACCTTTATCAGGGCGGCGCACTTATCAAATCTTTCTCAAGCCTTTTGGATATCGGGAGGCAATGAAATTTCATCCAGGTTACTCTTTAACCGATCAAGCTAAGACATATTTCATATGCGGAGGCTTGCCTCTATATCTGGAGAATTTTTTTCCCGCTAAATCAGTTGAGCAGAATATTTGTCTGAATTTTCTGAATGAGTTTGCTCCCCTCTATAGAGAGGTTGATTTTCTTCTTCGGGAGGAGTTCCGCGAAGTCGAGAAATATTATGCTATTCTCCTGGTTATTTCTTCCGGTTCGGCAACGAATAAAGAAATTGCTCGAAAAACTGGGATCGATGCTAGGAAATTACATTATTATTTAAAGCAACTGATGGAGCTCGGTTATGTGGCTCGAAAATATCCTTTGACATCAAAAATCCCCTCAGCCAGAGAAGTAAAATATATTCTGGATGATCCTTTAATCCGTTTCTGGTTTCATTTTATTTATCCCAATATAAGTTATATTTCTCGAGTCAGCCCAAGCAAAGCCTTCGCGGATCGGATCCGGCCGGGGTTACCGGCATATTTCGGCGTCTGTTTCGAGCGGTTGTGTCGAGAATCATTATCATTTTTATATCAAAAAGAGGGAGTAGAGGCCGGATTTGAAGCGGGTGAATATTGGGATAAGGATATCCAGATTGATGTAGTTGGACTTCGGGATGATAACTGGACCGATATCGGTGAGTGTAAATGGGGTGTTATCCGTTCGACCAAGGCCGTTATAAGAGAACTCGAAAGTAAGATTGATAACTATCCGAATTACCGTAATGCCACTATTGGTCCCCGGATTTTCACCAGGCAAAAAATTAATAATACAAGTTCCGTGCGTGGAGATATCAAGTGGCATTGTTTGGAGGATCTATATTTGATATGAAAGCACCCGATAAAGTTAAACGATTAGTAGAAGTATTCGACCGGAATCTGGAGGCTTATAAAAGCTCCGGTTATAAGGAAGCCAACGTCCGTTCAGAATTTATCGATCCCTTCTTTGAAGCCATGGGGTGGGACGTCTATAATAAGCAGGGATACGCCGAGGCGTATAAGGATGTCATCACCGAAGACGCCATCAAAATCGGCGGCGTCACCAAAGCCCCGGATTATTGTTTCCGGATCGGGGGAGCGCGCAAGTTTTTCGTGGAAGCCAAGAAACCGTCGGTCGATATAAAAAGTGATATCAGCCCCGCCTACCAGCTCCGCCGCTATGCCTGGTCCGCCGGGCTTCCCCTCTCTATTCTGACCGACTTTGAAGAGTTTGCCGTTTACGATTGCCGTATTCGCCCCCAGCTTAAAGATAAATCCGGTAAAGCCCGGGTGATCTATCTGACCTACCGGGAATATATTGATAAGTGGGAAGAGATCAGTTCCATCTTTTCCAAGCAGGCCGTCCTGGAAGGATACTTCGATAAATACGTTGAATCCAAAGGGAAGAGAAGTACTCAGGAAGTGGACGTCGAATTTCTCAAGGAGATTGAGAACTGGCGGCTGCTCCTGGCTCGGAATATCGCTCTGAGAAATTCTGCGCTTGGGACCAGGGAGATCAACTTCGCCGTACAGAGGACAATCGACCGGATCATCTTCCTCCGCATCTGTGAGGATCGGGGCATTGAATCTTACGGTCAACTCCAGGCCCTCCTAAACGGTGCTAATATTTATGAACGTTTACGGAAGATATTCCGGTCCGCCGATGAAAAATACAACTCCGGCCTCTTTCACTTTAAGCAGGAGAAGGATTTGGTAACGCCTCCAGATGAACTGACTCTCAGTATTAAGATAGACGACCGGGTATTAAAGGAGATCTTCAAGCAGCTCTATTACCCGGATAGCCCGTATGAATTCTCGGTTTTGGGGGCGGAAATTCTCGGCCATATCTATGAGCAATTCTTGGGAAAAGTCATTACTTTAACTAAAGGTCATCAGGCGAAAGTGGAGGAGAAGCCGGAAGTCCGGAAAGCCGGCGGGGTATATTATACGCCCACCTATATTGTCGATTATATAGTCAAGAATACCGTCGGCAAACTCTGCGAAGGAAAGCCCCCAAAAAAGATAGAAAAACTCCGGATTCTCGATCCCGCCTGCGGTTCCGGCTCCTTCCTGATCGGTGCCTATAACTACCTGAACGCCTATCATCGTGATTGGTATCTCGACAACCTGATCCCCCAGCTTGATAAAGGAGTAGGTATCTCAACGGCTACCCTCAGAAAATATGTCCCCGGGAAGAAACCGGAAATCCCGATCTATCAGGGGAAGGGCGGCCAATGGTATCTCACCACCCGGGAGAAGAAGAGGATTCTGCTTAATAATATTTACGGTGTCGATATCGACAATCAGGCGGTGGAAATAACCAAGCTCAGCCTCTTGCTCAAGGTTCTGGAAAATGAAAACCAGGACACATTGGAGAAACAGATGAAACTCTGGCGGGAGCGCGCCCTTCCGGACCTGGGCAACAACATCAAATGCGGAAATTCCCTGATCGGCCCGGATTTTTATGATGGAGAGCAGTTGACCTTACTTGACGACGAGGAACAATTCCGAATCAATGTCTTCGATTGGGTCGCCGAATTTCCTGAAATCATGCAAAAAGGCGGCTTCGACGCCGTGATCGGTAATCCGCCGTATTTAGCTGGACGAATATGGGGAAAAGAACTTCATGGATTACGTCAGTATTTTATAAACAAATATAGTTGCATGACTGATCAATATGATCTTTATGCACTTTTTATTCAGAAGTCAGTTGAATTATTAAAGGCAAAGGGATATTTCTCATTTATTACGCCTAATACTTGGCTTAATAATAAACATTATTTTGCCCTTAGAAAGTGGTTAATCAATATGACGAATATAGAGAGGATAGCTGATTTTCGAGATGTCCGAGTTTTTTCACAAGCTACCGTTCTTCCCATAATAGTTGTTGCTTCAAGATCTAAAACTCCAGATAAGAAAAACCAAATTGTAGTAGAAGTATATAATAATCAAACTGATAAAGATAAGTTGCTTACATCCGTTGATATTTGGGAGCAATTTCCCGAATTAATTTTCAACCTTTCAATGTCAAAACTAGATATCCGGCTTTTCAAAAAGATAGAAAATAATTCTGCCCCGATTAGTAAATCCTGCGATGTAAAATTTGGGGTAAAAGTATATCAACGAGGGAAAGGAAAGCCGCCTCAGACAGGTGAGGAAGCAAAGAATAAAATCTTTGAATCAAAAAAACGTGAAACAAATGATTATTATCCATATATCAGGGGCAAGTATGTAACATCATGGCATATGAAAACATCGGAGGCCTGGTTGAAATATGGTCAACATCTAGCAGAACCGAGGGAATTGTCGCGTCCCATTATAAATGAGACTGGGGTCCCAGGTAAATGAGAATAGGTTCGCAAAAAATTAACACATATCCTCCGGCAAAGCATTACTAAAATGCACCTCCCCCCACCTTCCCCGGTCCCG
>Ga0208279_1002056_pt1 | contig 10072 bp, 7 predicted proteins | sample AntAceMetag02UKM_FD_184766 | JGI IMG/M metagenome (GOLD analysis project Ga0208279, IMG submission 184766) | Saline lake microbial communities from Ace Lake, Antarctica - Antarctic Ace Lake Metagenome 02UKM (SPAdes) (version 2) | ecosystem: Environmental > Aquatic > Non-marine Saline and Alkaline... | reverse complement strand
CAAACCCAAGCCCGAAACCGGCATGGGGCACACTGCCGAACTTGCGGAGGTCAAGATACCACCAGTAATCCGCCGGATCAAGATCGAAATCCTTGATGCGCTGCTCAAGCTTATCATGATCTGATTCACGTTCACTTCCGCCGATGATCTCTCCCAGGCGCGGCACCAGAACATCCATTGCGCGCACGGTTTTATTATCCTCATTTAATTTCATGTAAAAAGCTTTTATCTCTTTGGGATAATCCGTTAAGATCACCGGCTGGTCATAGATCTTTTCGGTTAAAAACTTTTCATGTTCGCTTTGGAGATCTGTTCCCCACTTGATTGGAAACTCGAATTTGGCTTTTGCTCTGGTCAGCTCATCAATGGCTTCAGTATAGGTGATCCGTTTAAAATCACTCTTAATGATCTTTTGAAGATTATCTATCAAGCCCTTGCTGATCCACTTGTTAAAGAAGTCCATGTCATCGGCACAGTTTTCAAGGACATAACTGAAAATATATTTTAAAAAGGCTTCTGCCACATCCATGTTCAAGTCAAGATCACAAAAAGCCATTTCCGGTTCGATCATCCAGAACTCTGCCAGATGCCGGGAGGTATTAGAGTTCTCTGCCCGGAAAGTCGGGCCAAAGGTATATATATTCTTAAGCGCGCAGGCATAGGTCTCACCTTCGAGCTGACCGCTTACGGTGAGCGATGCTTTCTTTCCGAAAAAATCCTGAGCGTAATCAATTTTACCGTCTTTCATTGGAGGATCTGTTTCCGGAAGAGTGGTTACCTGAAACATCTCCCCCGCACCTTCACAGTCACTTCCGGTAACGATCGGCGTATGAACATACACAAAATCCTGTTCTGTAAAAAATTTGTGTATGGCAAAACTCATTGCGCTTCTCACCCGGGCAACGGCTCCAAAAGTATTGGTTCGCGGACGAAGATGAGCGATCTCCCGTAAGAACTCAAAGGAATGCCTTTTTTTCTGCAGCACATAATCAGACGGTGCTTCCCCCACAACTTCAACTGAGGTTGCCTTCAGCTCAAGGGTCTGTCCCTTTGCCGGGGAGGGGATAAGATTACCCGTAATAGAAACACTGCATCCGGTACTGATTCTTTTTAAAACAGCTTCACGGTCAGGAAGCTTTTCTTCAATAACAACCTGAAGCGTCTTTATGGTGGTGCCATCACTCAGTTCAACAAAAGCGATTCCCTTTGAATCCCTTACAGTCCGCACCCAGGCATTTACTGTTATCTGCTGCTCTTTGGGCTCAAGCTTTAAAATATTTTTGATCGTATCTTTCTGCATCAGTTTCCTTTTCAAGATTAAATTCAGTTAAAACAGATAAAGCGGATGAGAGTCCGGATTTTTCCCGAAGAAGGTTATATCATCGATCTTCTTTATCTTTTCTCCGCAAAGCAGAGTATACAGGCTTCGCTCAATTCCAATACCGCCGCCCATAGTGTCTGGGAAAATTGATTTTCCTTCAGCATCCTTCATTGAAACAAATTTTAGAAACGGACCGTATCCGCCCAGTTCATCAAGGTTCTCAATGTTCCCATCTTTTATGATGGGTCGAACCGGAAGAACTTTGTTGTCAATGATCCGGTCAACGATCGGTTCATACAGCCATTCTCTGATCGCACCGGACAAAATCTCACGGGCAACAGAATGCTTTCCGGTCTTTGCATCAATGCTCTTGGCAAGAATATCATAGTTAAAAATATTGGGAGACTTCATCTCGGAAAGAACAGATTTTGAGCCGTCTGCTTTAAGATAGGGATAGACCAGATCATAATTTTCTCTCATCAGTCCGGTTATCCAGAAAAACTGTGCCTCTGTCTGTTCGCCCAGCTTTTGCTCATGTCCCTTGACACCGTATTTTTCAACACCTTCATCCTTGGAAAAAGACGGAAAAGGCGTTTTCGGCACTTCAATAACAACACCCAGCTCTTTTAAATTATCACGGTTCCTTTTGTTGATCTCTTCACAGGCAAAAACGATCATTCTTTCAAAAAAGTCTTTTACTTTTGCCATGTCCGCATTCAGGATCTCAAGCACCTGGTCGGGTTTGTTGTAATAGGTATCAAGATCTATTCCGCTGTTCCGGTTAAGTTCAATATCCATCTGTGAAAAGTCTGCCAGATATTTGCCGCGCTGTTCATTTACCGGACTTTCGATCTCAAGACGAATATTCGGAGAATCAACAAAAACACCCTTGATCTTCCGGTTCGAACAGGACATAAACTTGCTGTAGATCATGCTGTGAGTCGTTACATAAGTATGACCCTTATAGGCAATTGAGGGTGTATGCTCTATATCGTGGGCCAGGGGGTCTGTAATAACGCTCATCATGACCTTTTCAAGATTAAAAAGTCCCTCATTTACCAGATACTGGTTCATGGCATTAACAAATGTCGTTCTGATTGCCATGGCATTATAGAGATTATCAGATAACCACTTATTGGTATAATTATTACGGATGTACTCTTCAAGTGATATTCCGCTTTCGTTGATCGCGGACTGAAATCTGTACAGACTCTCGCCAATAAGTTTACTGTTATCTTCCATTGTTCTCTCCTTACTTTTATATCGTTAAAAGTTAAACCGGACGATGCCTGTCCCTGGAAGTTGGGGCTACAAACCCGGCTCGTGCAATATTATAATATAACACATTAATATAAATGAAGTCAGGGATTTTATACCAGTTTTAAGGCAAAATCCACCAAAAAAATCATATAAGAATAAAAAACAAAGGATTTTTGAGGCAAAACATTGCCGGTCAGGGAAGCATTTTCTTTGGATTTTTCAACTTTTGCGGCAGATATGTATCCATAACATAATTAAGCCCGCGGGCGGCAAAAGCCTGCTGTTCAACACGGACGCCCATCTGGATCATATCTTTAAGCGCCTGTGTCCACTGTTTATTTTCCTTAAAAAACGGGTCATTTTTTATGGCATCCTGGGCTCTTTTCTTATCCTTATCTTCAAGGGGGTGGGTGGGAAGATCATAGTCCGTGATATCCTGAGGGGTTACCCCGATCAGCCGGGCATTTGGAACACAAAAATATTCATTGATATGGGCCGCATTTCCTGAACCCACCTTCATGGTCCTGTAGATATTACTGTATCCATAAGGATCACCATCCGTAAAAACATATACCGGCAGTTTACATGAATCTGACAAAATTCTTACAAATCTACGGTTGGCACGGGTGGGCACACCTCCCATGGCAATAATGATACAATTTGCATCCTTCCAGTAGGCATGACCATTAAGGCGCTCAAACAGCGCTGCTGTCTCAACGGCCAGAACAAATTTTGCCTTTGTCCTGAACTTTAAGCCCTCAACCCGGGAAGGAATAGAATAGCTCCCCCGGCCAAATGCGGTACAGTTGATCTCAATTTTTTTACCGGTGGCAGGATCTATGTCAATAACAATAAGCTCACCCGCAACCGAGCCGTTCTGTTCAGCAGGAATAAATCCAAGCTGTTCGCGGTTCACCCCGACCATGGCTTCCATATCATCCATTATCGTATCAGACTCACTCTGCTCCTTAAAAGAAGCCGGGCCCCATCCTGCCTGCGCAGCATCTACTCCTTTTTTTGAGGAACCTTTGGACATGTAATAAACCTCACGTTTAGAAGCAAAGTCATCTGTGTTTATTAAATGCTTGGCAAAAGCCATCATCCGGACAGACTGGGCAAAAGGTTTTATGGTCTGATAGGAAAGTGTTCTTTTGCTTACTTTTTTTCCAATGGTAAAAAAACCTTTTCTCGGTGAAAAAGTAACATTTGAAAGACTTCTCACCGGAACCCGAAGCGACGGTCTTCTGCCGCCCTTGATCTCATCATGGATATCCTTTGCCTGCAAAATAAGACTCTTCATTGCCGGACTTCGGGAAATATTGGGTGTTTCTATCTTTTTAGCAGATGTTTTTTCCACCGTTTTTTTTATACTTGTTTTTTTTACAGCCTTTTTTGATGCTTGTTTCTTTACCGCTTTTTTCGCCGGTTTCTTAACTGCCATTTCTGCTCCTTATTGATCTTTAAAAATATATATGTCGTGTTATACAGACAGTTTTTTTATGCTCTATGCGCCACGCGCTTGGCCCTTAGCCATCCTTATGCCTTTCCAAAAGCCCGGTGAGCGTATCAACCACATTTTGTTCTTCTTTCTCTGAAAAACCAAGCAGTTCCCGAAGACCAATACCGATATGCGGAATATAAGTCTTGATATAATCTTTTTTGCGCTCTGAATCCGCCTCTTTCCTTTTGCGGGACAGATAGACTTTCAGCTTCCGGCCGCATTCCTGAAGCGCCCGAACGATCTGTTCTTCAATTTCAGGGTATGCTGCGATAGCCTCTTTTGATTCACTGGTAAAAGGAACCCAGACAGAAGCCATATGCACAACAATCGTCACCGGCCCCACAGGCAAAGCGCCCCGGGGCTGGGACAGGTTATAGTTTCTCCATTTTGTCTGTATGACAGACTGGAAAGCACAGCAGGCTCCCTGCTGATACAAAAGCGGAACCCTGTTGGCCATGCGAAGCACCCGGGCGGGTGAATCCCCTTCCTGCTCTTTGCCGCCGTACGAAAGAGCGGCTTCAATGATGAACGGATTGCCCCTGTAAACCGCCGGCGGACGGGTGGCCGAAGCATAAAAATCAGCAGACACAACCGAAGCCAGCCCCTTAACCAGCTGTTCTTCTCCGATAGGTGCCACACAATTGGTCGGAGGATTCATTATCTTGGTTTTTTCAATCCCTTTCAGAAGCAGCTCAACATCATGTCTGCCGATACGGGACGCATACGCTTTAGCTGAAAGCCCGGCGTTTTTGCAGATCTCATCTGCCACCTTTTGTGAAACACGGGAAAACTCGTGCTGCAAAAAGCCGGAAACACTTCTGGGCTTCGTGCTCTTAAGCATTGCCTGTAAAACACCCAGTTCAACCCCGTGGGGGTGGGGCTTGATCTCTTTTGTCTGTTCCGGCAGATCGCTGCTTGACCGTTCATAGACAATGGTCTCACCGCCCGGCTCATGATATGTTATTTCCACATGGGGGTTGGCGATTGCGGCCTGACGCAGGTACTCATCAATCGACTGTTTTCCCCGAATATGCTTTCCTTCAAGCTCTATTGCCACCCGGGTTCCGTGCTCAACGTCCCAGTCTACTTCCTGGTCATCAATAACCTCCGGTCTGTTTTTCTTGGTATCGATCTGGATCTTAAAATGGTGCGCGGGTTTATTCTTTGCCGTTCGGCTGTCGATCTCGATCGGTTTTCCGGTGGTCAGCATTCCATACATACCGGCAGCACTGATGCCGATTCCCTGCTGTCCACGACTCATCTTCAGACGGTGAAACTTTGATCCGTAAAGAAGTTTTCCAAAAATATTGGGTATCTGTTTTTTTACGATCCCGGGTCCGTTATCCTGTATCATTATTTTAAAACGGTCGTCTCCAAGATCTTCTGCTTTAACCACAATGTCCGGAAAGATGTCTGCTTCTTCACAGGCATCAAGAGAATTGTCAACAGCCTCCTTAATGGCTGTCAGCAATGCTTTTCGGGGATTATCAAAACCAAGCAAATGCCTGTTCTTTGCAAAAAACTCAGAAACAGAGATATCCCGCTGACGGGCAGCCATGGTTTCAGCGGTCTCTTTTTTTCTTTTTTTTTCTTTCTTCTTTTCAGGTTCTGCAGCCTTCTTCGTTTTTTCTTCCGATTTTTTCTTCTTTTCTACTTTTTTTGCCATTTACTGCTCCGCATTATCCTTGTTTTTATCTTCAGCACTTTAGTGCTTCGCCCAATTTTTTCCCTGCTTCAACTGCTCTCTGCATAACTTCCGGCATGTCGTCAACATCTCCCATACCCACCGGTTCAGCAAGCTGCGCCACCAGTTCCAAACCATGACAATCCCCCATCCAGATCCGCAACGATTCAAGCGCGCGTTCATGTCCGGCTCCGGCAACCGTTACTACAGACACGCCCAATTTTCCGGACAGCGGGTGCTGTCCCAGCCAGGGCATGTCTTCGTTTGCCATAGGACCAATCCCCCGGTAGTTCAGAGCCATGGACCGGTCAATGATTGCCTTGACAGCAGCAGACACGTCAAGGTAATAGGTCGGTGAACCAACAATCAGCGCATCTGCAGTCATGAGTTTATCATATATTTCCAGCATATCATCGTCTATTGAGCATTTTCCTTCGTTCATCATGCATTCCATACAGCCGGTACACGGTTTGATATTTATATTCTTAAGCGCAATAAACTCATATTCCGCACCGGTGGATGCTGCAACCTTTTTGACCAGCTTGTTGGTATTACTTTCTTCACGCATACTTCCGCCGATAGCCAGAACTTTCATAATATCTCCCTTTAAGGATTTGTTTTACCTTTGACAAACTCCCGGACATCAGGCCGTAAATAAATATTTTCGATGTCAATCACCGTCTTAAGAGCTGAAGCACAGATTTCCAGCCTGAGCCAGAGACGGCGCCCCGCTGTCCAAAAAAAGAATCCTTTCTTTGCCAAGCCTGCACAAACCGCCGGAACTATCCGCTAAAGGTTCTTTTCGAATCTTTATCCGGTTTGCTTCCAGAAGATCAATGAGTGTTTTAAGTATATAATGTTCATCCATTTTATAAAACAGATTTAAGCCTAACCATACGTCCGGTTACTTAAAAACAGTTCTACTGCTTTTGATTACTTCAATATTTTCAAACAATTTATGCCCTTTTAAGTCTAAACGCAATGTTAAAATATTTTTCCATGAAACACCCTTTTCTTACTAAAAAGTTTATTCATATGAATTATGTTAAAACATAAAAAGAAATAATATTTTAAATTTTCTCATCAAAAAAAATTCGCATTTCAATGCAGTATATAATATGATAAACAATATCATAAGATAAACGGAGCAAAAACTACATGTCTCAAACACCGACAAAAAGCATATTATCATCGCTGCCTGCCCCCTGGAATCTCATTTTACCGTTTGCTACCCGGATTCTTGTCTGGGGCCTGTTTTTTGGAATTCTGTATCTTCTCAGATCGTTCTTTTTCCTTCTTTTTTTAACCTTTGTTTTTGTATATTTCCAATCAAGCACGATAAAGCTGCTTGAACCTTACATCAGACTCCGGACAGCCAGAACATTACTTGTCTTTTCAATTTTTCTCGGAATACTGACAACGGTTGGTTTATTTCTGGTACCCCGGGTCATAAACCAGGCCGGTGGATTTATTAATCAGTTCCCCTCCTACATAGAAAGCACAGACAAGGTTCTCTTTAATCTTGGCGATAATTATCCAATGCTCACAGATATCGTTCCTGAACTGAAAAAGAACAGGGATAACGATACGCTGGAAACGGAGCAAAAGCCACAAGCTTCGCCATCAGCAGCGATGGTCCAGATCCTTGCAGGTTTTGGTGAAGAAAACTCAGAAAAAGAAAACATCAAGCAAATCATCGGAAAACTCAGGAGTGTCGGCGAAAACATAGCCTCCATTGTCTCCTATTTTCTGCTGGCACTGCTTTTTTCTTTTCTGATTCTTCTGGATCTGCCGACCTTCAGTAAAAATTTTACCAAACTAAAAGACACCAAAATAGATTTTATTTATAACGAAGTGGCTGACAGCATCCGGGACTTTGCCCTTGTTCTTGGACAGGCCCTGGAAGCCCAGTTCATTATTGCAATTTTTAATACCGTATTTACCGCAATCGGTATTTCCATGCTTGGCTTAAGTACAAATGTGGCTTTTCTTTCGGTAATTGTTTTCTTCTGCAGCTTTATTCCGGTTATTGGTGTGTTTATCAGTTCTGTTCCGATATGCCTGGTGGCCTTGCAGGCTTCCGGCCCTAGCACTTTGATGTTTGCAGTTCTTTTAATTACGGTAATTCATCTCATCGAAGCATATGTACTAAACCCCAGGATCTACGGCTCACACATGAGGATTAATCCGGTGATTGTTTTAATCATCCTGACCATAAGCGGAAAGCTTTTCCATATCTGGGGTCTTATTTTAGGAGTACCTGTTTATACCTATATCTTCAGCACGGCTATTCAGAAAAAAACGGTTAATGCGCCTACAGACTGAGGATCTATCTATTTAAAACTTAAAATGAAAAGGTAAATTAAAAATGAGCATAAGACTAATACCCAATGAAATCGTAAAAACAACAAATGGCCGCTTTATTTCCGGTATCGGCCTGACCATGATAGATGGTATTTACGTTGACGACCGCAAGGTAACACCGGGGTCTCTGTTTGTTCCTTTAAAAGGTTCACGTCATGCCTCAATTGAAAAAGCGTTTCAAAAAGGCGCTGTGGCAACACTGGTAAACCGTGACAGCAAAACATCTTCACGCACCTTTACAAACAACCCTAAAAAGATCTTTATCGAAGTGGAAGACACACTTTCAGCCCTTCTGGAAATGGCCCGTTTCTGGAGATATAAACTGAGAATTAATTTTATTGCAGTGACTGGAAGCAACAACGATAAAATAAAAAACCTGTTTTTTAAAGTAATCAACAGCTCAATACCTGCAATGGAAGTACCGGGTTCAATCAACAGCCCGATTGACCTGGCTCTTTTTATGATGGATCTTACTGCGGGGTTTAAAAAAGTTATTATCAGGATAGGCGCAACTGAACCAGAAGATATGGAAAAACTTATATACACCTGCGAGCCGTCCGTACTAACAGTGACGGAAACCGCTAAAAAGGGCCTAAAATCCCTTACAAAAATTACAAGCGATATTGCAAAAGAAAAAACCCTGATATTGAATTCAGAAGACCCGGGCTTTGCGGCTCTTCAAAAATCCGCGACCTGTACGGTTGTGTCTTATGGTACAAAAAAAGCAGACATCTTCCCTTCAGAAATTAAAAAACAAAAAGATGGGAAAACAGAATTTGTGCTGAATGTTTTCAAGGACAAAACAGACATAACCGTAAACGTTTCAAAAGAGATTTCTCTGTCAGATCTTCTTACTGCAGCCGCTGCTGCACATACCGCAGGACTTGGAATTGATGAAATAAAAAAAGGGCTTGAAGAAATTGATGCATAGTATTAAAAACTTATAAGCATAAAAAAGGGCCTTAAGGCCCCGATGACTTTCGCCATCCACCCTGTTGCATAAAAACGAAGAAACCTCTTTTCCTTCCTTCTATTTCTTCCCTGTATTTCAGCTTCTTTTTGCCATAAGTCATTTCATTTCTCAGAAGAATCGCCGGGGTTAAACAAGGCTGAAGTTGTCTGGCCTTTATTTAAATAGGGATTTTCTTTGCATTTTTGACCCTATATGGCAAAATTATTTGCAATAATCTGATATATAACTAAATATTCAGTATGTGCAATGTTTGCACAAACTGCTAATGATGGAAAACCTACGAAATGAATTACTACACTCATGGATACTGAAAAAACATCCTGGCAGGGGAAAATCATTTCTGTACAGCCGCGGATTCGATTACTTCGTTCCTTTGATGAAAGACAGCATAGCTACCTGGGTTATGTTCTTGGGGTTGCCGGTACGGTCGGAACCGATAATCGAGAGTTTATTATAGGAATAGGAAAATCCACACAAAGCAAACATCAGTTCCGATTCGGCGACACCATAAGTGGGCAGTCCCATCCTGTTTCAGATACACGAATTGAAATTGCAGGATTTTACAAAACAAGCAAACTTAATTTATTAGAACGTCAGGATTTTCAGACCAAACCGCCTCCCTGGCTGGATATACCTCCCAACCTTGAAATCTACCGGTCACGTGGACATTGTCGCCTTGATAAACGCACTTATGAAGCAAAATGCAGAAGCTGTATCTGGGGCTGCAGAATGCCGGTTGAAATAATAATTGACCACTGGAATCCCGAAAAAAAGAAGTACCGGACCGAAACATTTTGTTACGGACCAAAATCATGCGGGCTTTATAAAGCCGGTCCGATCCGTAAGGTTCCGGGAAGAAAGGGAATGGTCTTTGAGGAAGAAGACTGGGTTGATGAAGATTCAACATCCCACCGGACACTGGATGAATAAAGGATTTAATGATGACTCAGAAAAAGGATGTCAATCCGC
>Ga0208279_1002054_pt1 | contig 10082 bp, 5 predicted proteins | sample AntAceMetag02UKM_FD_184766 | JGI IMG/M metagenome (GOLD analysis project Ga0208279, IMG submission 184766) | Saline lake microbial communities from Ace Lake, Antarctica - Antarctic Ace Lake Metagenome 02UKM (SPAdes) (version 2) | ecosystem: Environmental > Aquatic > Non-marine Saline and Alkaline... | reverse complement strand
CCGAAGTGGTCTTGTTGGGCGATGGTGAATATGACGACACCGAGATGGTGGAATGGGTGCAAACCCAAACTGATTGGTATTTCGTGCTGCGGACGTCCCCCAATATCAAGGTGCGGCAAGGGCAGGTCTGGCGCAGAGTGGACACCTATTCCAAACAGAAGGGAAGCCTCGTGACTGCCTATCAGGTCGCTTTCACCAAAACGGCAGCACTGTCGCTCAATCTGGTGGCGTGGTGGGGAGCCACTTACGAAGAACCCATCTACTTGATCACGAATCTGCCCAATGGCAGCCGGGCCTGCTGGTTCTATAAGCGCCGTTTTCGTATCGAAACCTTCTTCTCCGACCAGAAAATTCGTGGTTTTCACATTCACAAAAGTCATCTCTCTGACCGCATCCGCATTAGTCGGTTCTTGATTGCGGCATGCCTGGCCTACATCTGGATGATATGCTTCGGTTTGTTTGTCGTTGCTCAGGGCAAAACCGGGCTCATCGACCGCACTGACCGGGTTGACAAGAGCTTGTTTCGTCTTGGTCTCGACTGGCTCAAGCACGTGTTGAAACGTGGGTTGCCTTTTGACGTGTACTTCTTCTTCCAACCCGCGCAGTTCGGTGAAAATGTACGGTAGAGAAAATAGGGTAAAAGGTGTAAAATAAGCGCCAAAGTGCGTCGCACCTGCTACCCTCAAATCTAAATACGTTTGCCCTGGATGGGAATGCACGCTTCCGGCGATGCGGATAAAATATGATAGGGCTTACGCAGTTGCGAGGTGACTGTCATTCGTCTCCGCGCTCGTTCGCACTTGTTCGTATCCAAAGAATTGAAATTATCAGGCGTCTAGTTCCTCCTTTTTACGCCAGCGAATATCCTAACAAAGGTAATAATTGTTGGTACAACGTCAGAGCGATCATTCCCAGGCCAGCTATAAGCAATATCAATCCCAAAAACACTTGTCCGAGGCCGCTGAGTATAGCCGAGTAGCCACGTTTCTCGCGCCTCCGCCCTAATTCGTCCTCTACAATTGCCCGTCTAGTAGCGATGGACTTGAATCCGCCGCGTAGAAGAAAGGTTCCTAATAGGGTAAGCAATAACCCGCCTCCTCCGTTTTTCAGCAACTCATAAACGCTGACCGTTGAAGCTGGTTGAATGGTCAAGTTGGGGAAGAATTCAAAGGCTACCAGCGTGACGCCACCAATTACCAGAGCACTCATGATGCCAACTACAATTGTGCTTAGCAAGCACCCCTTTCCTTTAGGCTTGGCTGCAAATGTCTGGCTGGTAGGAGATGGAGGAACCGCAGGCCCCATCTGAGCGACTTGCCAGGTCTGGCCGTTCCAGAAATGCCATCTCCCGGTGTTGGGATCCTGATACCACCAGTTGCCTTGTTTATCCTGGACCGTTCCAGGTTGTTGCCCGGGTATCCCTTGCACAACAACGGGGACGGGTTGGCGGCGTTTTCGCAGAACCAGCCAGATAAAGAACAAGGCGCCCATCCCCAGCAAGGCGGCCAAGGCCACAAACCCGATCAACCACAGGCTTTGCAATCCACTCCCCATCCCGGTTAGGATTTCTCCTGACTGAACCTGGATAGTTGCGTTCGCCAGGGAAAAATTCCCGGCGGAATCTTGGGCACGCAAGGTCAGATTATGGGTGCCAGGGGACAGCATCACCGAGATGGCGCTGCCAACACCGAGTTCGCCGTCAATATCGGAGAACCAGCGGAGACTCTCGTTGGGGAGGATTCCATCTTCAGGGTCAGATGCCATCCCTTTCAAGAGAATCGCTGATTCGGCATCGTAGGGGGTTTCTTCGGCAAAAATATGGACATCTGCCACTTTGGGGAGCACAAAGAAGGGGCCCGTCACAATTTCGGCGGTGTTGAACCCATCACTTGCCATCACCCGAACGACGCAGCTTTCCCCGCCTGGCAGGCCCGAGGCATCAAAGGTGTAATTGTTTTCTAAGATGTCAGAGGCCAGCGGGAACCAGAACGAGGTATTGTCGCATTGATAATGCAAACTGTAGGTCAGGGCGTCGCCATCGGGGTCAGATGCAGACCAGTTGATCAAGACAATGATGGCTTCATCGCCAACCATCGAAGTTGGGGTCGTCTCAAATTGGGGCGGGTTGGGCGTGCGCAACTGCTCGGCTTTCACCAAATCGCTATCCAAGATGCGCACCCGGTCAATGCCGGGCATCCACGGAATCTGGATAAAAAATGGCAGCACACTATTGGGGGCGGTGTATTTTTCTCCAAACCGGGTTTCATAGAACACATCCCCATTTGATGAGATAAGCTGCAGGGTGTAGTCACCCACATCTGAAACCGGGTCTGGTAATCCTGGCATCGACCAGGTGGGTTCCAGGATCACATCAAAATTCTCATTGACCAACCCCTGGACCAGTAGAACGTCATCTCCAGGCGGGTCCTTGAGTTTGTCAAACAAATGATGGTAGGTATCGGGGTCAATCCAGCTCTTTTGCCCGGCACCCCGGGCGTTCCCCATCAGGCCGAAGATGTCCATCGGGGCGTTATATTTCCGCCCACTATCCACCAGTTTTTGATAGTTTTTCACGTTCCCGCCAAAGGCGCCAATCCATTGAAGCTGGGATGGGTCGGAGCGATTTGATGGAATATTGTAGATTTTGCTATTTCGCAGCATGAGACCCGAAACGGCGCGGCCATTGGGCGGATCGGAATCATATTGCTCTGTGCCCAGGTAAAGGCCGTAGGAGTGCCCCAATTCGTGGGCCATGGTATTGGCTTCGTTAGCGGCGTGTTTGAGTAACACCACCTGTGGGGAACTTTCAAAATGAACCCCCAGAGCGGTATCGACTCCGACCCATTTGTCAACAATCCCTGCCCGCCAGGTATCGGGATGGATCAAACCCACAATTCTGAACTGGGCAGCCCCGTCTCCAGCGGAGCCGTAGCGTTTTGCCAGGGCGGCGCAAATCTGATCCAGATAAGATGTCGTCCACTTGAAGGGCATATCGGCAGAGGGATAATTGGATGCGATTCCCCAACCGAGATCACCGCCACCGAGGGGGTAGGTTTCTTGCAGGAAGCTGACCTGTTGCCAAACCAAACTCATATCGATATTTTGAACATCCACGGGCACAAAGAGAATCTGCAAATGCTTCATCTTTTTGACGGTGATCGGTCTTTCAGCGGTGATTTTTTTTCCGTAGATCTCGTCCGGGTCAACCGTGATGCGGATGTTGAAATCGGACAGACTGCTGAGTTGATGCGGGGTAAACACAAAATCGACGTACACCAATTCGCGCCCCAATTCATCATTTGGTGTTGTTTCCCAGGTTAATATTTCTCCGATTCCGGCATCATTGATGGCCCTACTCTGGGAAGACCAACTCACCGACACGCCTTTTTCAGACAGAGAGACGGTCTTGATTTGTGGGAACAGGGGGGTGTTATTCGCACCTGCCAACATTTCAAACTTGACATCAAATTGAACGGGCCTATTCGTTGGCTGGTAGATTTCGCCATCGACAAACATATAAACGCGCACCCCGGCTTCTTTGTTGGCGACCAATTGAATGGAGCTGTTATCCAACAGATCAATCACCTGAACCACGGAAATACTGGCGTCGCTGAGTTCAAAGTTCAAGGTCTCAATACAGCGCAATTGGATGGGGATTTTCTGTTCCCCATCGAGCACAGGGCTGGTGATCTTGACGTAATATGTCGCTTTTTCTTCTAGTTTACAGGGATTGGTCTTGGCCGTGAGGGGCAGATTGAGCTCACCCTTGTCATCGGTGCTGGCCGAGGATTGGATGGTGATTTCGCTGGTCGTTTTTTCTTCGCCGGTATCAATATCTTTGGCAACAATCGACAGATTGACTTGTTGGTTGGAGAGAACATAACCGGTTGCCTGCCCAACGTGTAAATTGGCCTTGAACTCACCCCCGGTTGGTGAAACCCAGACCGTTCCGCTGGCGGAAATGGATGGGGGTGTGATGCTGTAATATACTACGGCACTTGAACGACCCAAACTGACTCCGATTTTGACAGCCGGTTGGGCGCCTACCCAAGGTGGCGGTACTACGGGCGAATCTGTGCCGTAGGCTGAACCTCCGCATTGATTTGGAGAGTTTTCACTATAGAGGTACCCAAATAACCTGCCGGAAACCGTAATTGTACTTTCCTGGGCTACCCCTTGTTGGGCGGGCATGTTTACCCTGTACTTCGGGTAATAGTACCAATGACTGGCGTGTAAACCGGAGAAATGCCATGCGAGCATATTCTTCGTAGCGGACGCTGTGAGGATATAACTTTCCCATTCTGGTTTTTGCTCTCCATTGATGGAAAGATAGGCTTCTTTAATGACAGGAGCATCTCCGGGTTTGTACCCAATCCAGGTGACTGCCCAGTTGCCTTCTGCCGAAATGGCAAGTTTGGCACCATCCCCATAGATATTGTTATACCGCACCCGCACCTGGATGTTCATCTCGGTAAACTGCTCATAACTCAACCCGCCTTGGGCCAGTTTGGACAAATGATCTAAGGGCGGATTGACTGAGATGATCTCTATTCGAGATTTTACAGTGGGGGTTCTAACCTGGATGATGGCTGCCCCGGTTGCGTAACCATCTTTATCGGCATAGACTGTTGTGCTCCAATACCGATCCAGCCAGGGGTCTTCCTGGCCTCGACCTGCAAAAAGGTCCAGGGGTTCCAGGTTGATCTCAAAGTTGCCAAACTCATCGGTTGTGCCGGTCAGGTTGAACTCACGAGTTTGGTTGATCAGGTTGCCAAACTCATCGTCCAGAATCTCATAAAACACAACTCGAACATCTGCATTCGGGATGGGAACCCCCTCAAAATCGGTGTATTGGCCGACCAATGAAGCCGAAGACCAGCCATCCGGGGCCGGCTCCACCACAGCGGTTAAATTGGTGTGTCGAATATCGCTGACGTAAAAATCGACTTCAACCGTTTGGGTGGCGATATTCCGCCCTGAAATGTAGGCTGTGAGGATATATTTTCCCGCGCCAGCGTCATGGGGGACAGTCCAGTAAAAATGATCAACGCCGTCTGCGTAATAATATTGGGATTCAAACAAGTATTGTCTTGCGGCCCCATCCACGGGCCCTGTGATCTGGTAGTAGATTTCCAACCCGGAATCCCAATCTCTTGCTGGGCTGCTTGGATTTAGCTCGAGTTTTCCTTCAACGATCTCCCCCTGGTCGTAATCGGTTTGGGAGAGGGTGATATCGGGTTCGATGCCAACCACAACGCTGAGGGGGCCGAACCAGCGTGCATATCGGGTCTCAATTTCCGGGTCGCGAGCGACGATGGCGAGTTCTTGGATATAAAATACTTGCGGCGTGAGGGTGGCTGCAAATGAGCCATCTCCACTCGTTTGGACAACCGGAGCTTTAACCGGCGACTCGTAAGGAGCCGTTCCATACACATGGATATCCCAGCCTTCCTGGGGGATGATTTCTTCTCCATCGTAGCCTTCGGTACAAACGACCTTGCCGGTGACATCAACGTTTTCTCCTACGAATACAATGGAAGGATAAACGACATCGGTGGTTTCACAAATTAAAGAAACTTGGGTTGGCGGCGGCTGGGGTGTGACTGTGATGGTGGGGGTGGCAGTTACTGTGAAGGCGGCTGTCTGGCTGATTGGCTGCCCGTCTTGTTGGTTGTGGACGATCAGTGTGTAATCACCTTCCAGGGGCGGTGTATATTCAAAGGAGAAATGCCCATCATCGCCAGCCGGCATGCTGTAGCCGTCTACCTCCCCATCTGGGCGGGTGATGTAGACCTCCACCCATCCGGAGACGGGACCCCCTCCCAGGGTTAGCAAACCCCCGAAGGTCACCGTCGTTTGTGGGGGATAGGTCGGGTTGATGGGGTTCAGCGTAACCCAATAAACGTAATCGTCCCCAATCAGGGTAAAAGGGATGGCGCCGGTAGCGGGCTGGACGCCAAAGCCATCCAGGCTGGCGGTCACCTGAATGACGTACTCGCCGGCCGGCCAGCCGCTGGTGTCCAAATAATAGGCAAAGCTGCCATCATCGAAGGTTTGGGTGCTGTAGGTCTGGCCTCGCACGGTGATTTGGATGGCCGCATCCTTTGCTGGCCGATCCAGATAAGTCACCCGGCCGCCAAAGCCTACCGAAGCGCCCACCTCGATGGGGACACCGGGCCCCCAGTTGGCATCCTCGGCCGTGGTCAGTTCCAGCGTCAGGGTAGAGGGGCCAAAGGTGATCCTGCGTTCGTCGCTGGCGGTGGACAGGCCATATTCGCCTTCGGCCGTGATGCGCACCACCCCCTGTTGGCCGGGCAGGGTGAGGTTGGACACGATCTCGCCATTGGCGTCGGTTTCGGCATACACGCTGGCCAGTTGGGCGCCGGCCTCGTCATAGGCGCGGAAGGTCACATAGACCCCTTGGACCGGTTCGTCGTCAAAGGTAGCGCGCAAGGTTATGCGCACCTCCTCGTCCACCAGGTATAGGTTTTTATCCGTGTTCAGCGTCAACTCTAACCCCTCGCCGCTTTCCACGGCGTAACTAAAGGTGGTGGTGGCGTGGGCCTGAGCTTCCTGGTGGGTGACGTCGGCCGTCACCGTCAGCCAGCCGCTATAGCCGGTCGGAATCTCTTCCCCATAAGTGACCGGTACCATGTATCCGCCGCCCTCACTGGTCTGGATGGAGAGGCCCCAAAGCGTGTTCCCCTGCTGGTCGAACAGCCAAATCGTAACCCAGACTCCCTCCACCGGCTGCCCATCGGCCGTGACCACGCCGTGAATGGTGGGGTGTTCGCCCACATCGTAGGCATCTTTGTAGGTATCAACCGTAACCGCCAGCACGCCCACCGGTGGCGCTCCGAGTTGCTTCCAGACGATGGTGATCCCTTCGATGTGCCAATCGTCGTAAGGTTCCTGGTACACGTTGGTCACCTGAAAGGCGACGAACTGGCCCTCCAGGGTGTAAAGGCCGTAGGTGTGGCCAAAGCTCAAGGTATTCTGCCCAAAGCGCGGGTCGGCCGGGTCCGGAGCGGTCGTGACCGTCTCCAGGCCCACCGCCCCAAAGTCAATGGTGTTGACGATGTCGAACCCAATCGGCCCGGCGATGGGATAGCCTTCCGAATAGTAAAAATCGAGGGCCAACTCCGGCCGGTCGGGGCCTTCCTCGCCGTAGCGTTGGACGGCCTGGGCGGAAAAATCATAGCCGTCCATAAAGCTGCCTTCGCCGCCAAAGTTCTCCAGGTTGACGGTGATGGTCTGAAGAGCCGGTGCGGCGGGCGGCCGAGCCTCGGCCGGCGGGGATCCGACGAGAATGGTGAGCAGCAGGGCGATAATGGTCAGTTGGGTCAGTCTGGTTGTTTGGCGGGTCATGTCTATCAAGGCCTCCTCACTTTCTATACACCACCGCAGTCACGCGGCTGAAAGGTGCGAAAGATGATGTCGAAAAAGGGTTCCCATTGGGGCCAGTCCGGCTCTGGCGCGCGGGCGACGATTTCATAGACCACGTCGTCGGGGAGCATGTTGCCCAGCAGCGTTTCCGGCCGGACCACCACCAGCAGGCGGAAATGCTCCCCGCCGGCCGAGAGTTCCGTCCCGGCTCCGGTCAGAGTCTCTCCCAGCAGGTCGGTCACAGTGACAGGCTCATAGTTGGGCAATCCGCCGTGGCCGGTGAACTGGGCCACCAGCGCGTCGGCGGCCGCCTCGGCCGTGGCGCCAGTCTCCCGCCGGGCTTGGATCGAGACGTATGCCTCTTTGGTGGATTCTGCGTGGAAAAAGACCATCCAGCCGCCTCCATCCTCGATCAGTTCGGGAGGATAGCTGACGGTAAAGGCGCAGCCATCGTAAAGGGGAATGCTGTCCACGGGGGTCTCGGCGGCGGGGGTGGGGGTGGGGGTGGCGCAGATAGTACCGCACCCGCCGGGACACTCGTCGGGGCAATAATACACTTCATCTGGTTGACAAGGCGGCGGCGTGCAGACCGGCCGGGGCGCTACCGTAGGAGACGCAAGATTGCAGGCCAGGAGTAAAACGGTTAACAGTGTCAATCGAATGGTTGCTTTCATCTGCGGTACCCTTTTTTAACGCCAGACTAGCATAGCTCCTTGGTCTTGGTAAACGATACCTTTACCTCTTGATCTCCCAGGGTACCCAGTACCACGATCAATTCGTCCGCGGCCAGGACATATTCGGCAAAATTGGAGGCGACGCGGGTCAGCAAATAGGTGTCGCCTTCCTGGCCCACTATGTCCAGACTCACGCTCCGCTCGCCTGGGCTGATCTCGACCCCACCCAGAACCAGGGACTCGCTGCACAAGTTGTCTACTGTCAGAACGCCCCCGTTGCAGTTGTTGACCTCAATCGTCAGGCAATCCAGCGCCGGTTCCACTTTGAGGTCCAGTATCACGCTCTTGCCAAAACAGCCCCCCATCGGCGCCAGTCCCCAGTATTCCACGCAGCCGGGCGCCGGGCTGTCTTTTTTGATGCCGCAGGCAACCGCAGTCCCCAATAGCGATAGCAGGACTAAAAGTTTGAGTAACGGTTTCTTGGTAACGGGCAGCTTCATATCGCTTTTCCTTACAGGGCATTTTTCCATACCTGGTGTTTCAACTCTATCTTATCACTGAGCGGTTATTAACACAAGCGGTCTCGGGTTTTGCATTCAACGGTTTCCGAACTTGGCGTCCCCCACCGGCCGTGGTACACTGCGCCCTGGCCCGGGCGGAATCGGCCGGGTAGGGGCGAATTGCCTCCGCGAAAAGTGAAACTGGGTCTGGCGTTGTCTTGCCAAAAGCCTCATTATCAGTAGACCGCAATGGGTCGAATCAGGTTGAAAAAACAGCCGGTTTGGGGTAACCTCTGGGCAAAATCAGGAGGTTAACAAAATGGCTCTCAATCAACTTAACAACTCTGGCAGAAAGGTAAAACAGCTTTCAGCGCAGGACATCCACCAACTGACTCTGGAAACCCTGCAAACCTATTTCAAGCTGGACCGGGAAGGTTGCCAATACAACGAGCAAGACATCTGGGATGTAGTGATTGCGGCATCAGCGGAGCGGGAAACGGTCGGAACAATGTGTGACATTCTGGAAAATAGCCCCAGCGCCAACACAGTTCGCAATGCCATCAAAAGGTGTGCTGCCGACTGATGAGAATCTGAATGTCTTGGAAGCGACACTGAATGACATGCTGGTAGACCGTCTGCCAAAGAACCTGTTGAAGAACTCGTTACGCTGCGCCATTGATTTGGTTCTGATGGCCTATCATGGTTTCTCTAGCGTACAGAACCTTTGTTCTGCGCTCAGACATCCACTGCTGTGCGAAATAGTCAATTGCAAGAATGACAAAAAGCCAGCCATGGGGTAAAATTCTGTTCACCCAAAACCGCGAACAGGAGGGCCCCATGACTGACCGACATAGAGTATACACCAAAGTGCTGCAAACACTCAAACGCCAACTCAAGATGTACAGACGAGGCCACGTCGTGACCTTGGCGATGATGATTACCGGCATTGTAATGAGCCACAAAGCCCAGTTGGCCGTGATGAGTGGAGAAGTGCCTACGGATGCGAAAGAGAAAAGTACCGAGATGCGTATGCGGCGCTGGGTCAAACACGAGAAGATCGATGTAGAAGTGACGTACATGCCGTTTGCGCGGCAGATATTGGCAGCGTTGGCGAGTGCGCCTCTGGTCTTGGCGATGGATGGGAGCACTATCGGGCGTGGCTGTATGGTGCTGATGGTAGGAGTCATCTATCGCAAGCGGGCATTGCCCCTGGCTTGGGTGGTCTATAAAGGCAAGAAAGGGCATGCTTCGTCGATTCGGCACGTGGAAGTACTGCGAAAAGTAAAGCAGCTCATTCCAGAAGGAGCCGAAGTGGTCTTGTTGGGCGATGGTGAATATGACGACACCGAGATGGTGGAATGGGTGCAAACCCAAACTGATTGGTATTTCGTGCTGCGGACGTCCCCCAATATCAAGGTGCGGCAAGGGCAGGGCTGGCGCAGAGTGGACACCTATTCCAAACAGAAGGGAAGCCTCGTGACTGCCTATCAGGTCGCTTTCACCAAAACGGCAGCACTGTCGC
>Ga0208279_1002048_pt1 | contig 10102 bp, 8 predicted proteins | sample AntAceMetag02UKM_FD_184766 | JGI IMG/M metagenome (GOLD analysis project Ga0208279, IMG submission 184766) | Saline lake microbial communities from Ace Lake, Antarctica - Antarctic Ace Lake Metagenome 02UKM (SPAdes) (version 2) | ecosystem: Environmental > Aquatic > Non-marine Saline and Alkaline... | reverse complement strand
CAGGATGAAGTGAACCCTCGCCCGTTTTTCGTGCTCCTTTAAATCGGTAAAACTTTGGAGACTTTTCAGAGGAAATCGAAAGCCGAGTTTCAATCGTGCCGATCAGGGAAATCTAGGCAACGAAGACTCAAAGATTTCTGAAATCCGGAAAAACGGGCGTGCGGCCCCGAAGCATACCCCGTCCTAAAGGACGGGGTGAGCCGCACGCAATTTGATTTTGTGATGGCTCATGCTACCTATTCCAAAGCCCCCAGTGGAGCCGATCGGGAAGTCTTCTGCGGCGGGTCTCGACCGGAATTGTGCCGATGCTCGACCTGGACTTTGGCGCTACCTTCAAGACCATCATACTCAAAACCCGCCTCGGTCCCAACGACCTCTCAGTTCACGGCGAGGAATGACTTCCTCTCGTTGCTAGCATCGACCAGCCAGCGCTAAACGTCAGCACCAACCCCAAATATCATCCCGTCCAAATAAAACCAAGATGTCATCCGAATTCACCACAACTTTGATACTGATCCTATACCTCGCAGGATTTGCGGCGCTGCACAGCCTCATGGCAAGCTTGCCCTTCAAGCGGCGGGTCCGTCGCATCCTTGGCGAGAAGATTCATCCCTGGTATTCGATCGCCTTTTCTGCCATCGCCTTCATGACGATTCTGCCGCTCGCATACCTCGTCTACCTTCACCCAGGCAGGGTTCTTTACGTTGCGCCTTCGCCCTGGCGCTGGGTGATGGTATCTGGCCAGGTCCTTTTTGGTCTCTGGTTCTTGAGGGCCTTTGCGGATGCGCCCCACAGGTTTGAAGTGCCGCTCCAGCTTGCAGGACCTAAAGGACAAAAAGCCGAGCCACTCTCCATAAGGGGCGTCTATTGTTGGGTAAGGGACCCGTTTCTCCTCTCAGGTTTTTTCATCATCTGGCTTACGCCCTTCATGACCACTAATCTTCTCGCGCTCTACATCTTCGTCACGGTCTACCTGTACCTGGGCTCGCTCCATTGGGAAAAACGGCTGATCGCCCAGTTCGGTGATGCATACAGGGCGTATCAGACGCAAGTTCCAAGGCTGATCCCAAAAGGAAGGCGCTGCCAGATACTGGAGACGTAACAATGCGCCGTTCTTCTTTTTCTTCATCTCCGCTGATGGGAAACTGGGATATGGTGGTCTGATTTTTGTCTCCAAAGTCGAGCGCGACCAAGAAGAACGCCTCCTCATAATTTCGAAACAAGATCGTCTTGAAATATAGTATTTAACGATACTTTTCAGACAAATCTCTAACTCGTAAGAATTTGAGATTTAGCCTATTCGTATCGTTAAGCACTAATCTTTCGAGAGCTGATTAGTTTCATCTAATCGGTTCTCGACTATAGTTCCGCGTTGAGGTGCGGTCTTATATTTGAAATTAGTTCCAGCTTTGCTCGGATAATGCCCAGGCATTCTGGCCAGAGCAACCGGACAGGGATCACTCGGCGCCCTTTTTGGCGGTATGGGTGGAAGTTGAGTTTTGAAGACGACTTTCAGTTTTGCGGGCCTACATAAACCCCCCGTCAAAGTCATATGAAGCCGAAGGGCAAAGCTGAATCATACATATAAAAAAGGTTCAAATCCATCCGAATTGAATTTTCTCCTTAGAGATGATCCTTATGAATGCAAACAAGTTTGTGATAATCCTCCTAACATTCGGGTTGATTTGCATGCCTTCTGTCGTTGGACTGGGTTACCAAGATCCCTTTTACGGTTCCTTCGGCCAAGATCCTTATGGCCCATACCAAACACTAGATCCAGAACTGGCCATGCCAAGCGGAGAATACGCCGCTTTTTACACCACTAACAGACCTAGCGAGGCTGAATCGCTGATGGACCTGGGGTACACATCTGATGTCCCACTGTCGACCACCGCAGCATCATCTGCCTATGAGCCCGATGCAGACATGATCCTGGCGCAGTCAAGCATGGAACCTCAAGTGGACGGCCAAAAAGGGATGCTATTAGAAAGCCAAGGTCAAGTTGGGGGGGTTGGCCACTACGGCCAGTATGTAAGCCCCAATAGACTCTGGATAGTTGATGCCTATAGGAAACTGCAGATCCTGCATCAATATACCCCTCTACAGCTGGGCAAGAGAAGAGATCATTCCCGCAGTCAGCGGACAGCTGGTGATTTATGAGCGGTATTCTTCAGGTTACGTCGAAAGGTACTATCCAGGCTACGTACAACGAGGCAGAAAGTACCAAATGTGGTTCTACGCCGACTCGCCCGGAAGACATGACGTGATGTACAGCGTTCATGCACCAACCGGCTGGTACAACAGCAACAGCATCTGGTTCAATGCATATCAAAGCTGGGGGCCAAGACCTTACTACCCATGGGGATCTTACGGTATGCATTGGAGCTATAGTAACAGCCCTGGCAACACAGACATATCGATATCAAGCGATGGGATCGGTACCACGATGATATCCCGCAGCAAAAGCAGCGTTTCCGTCAGCACTAGCGTCATCTAGGGCTGGCCAGAAACTTTTTTTGAGACCATTCCAGCCCTTGGTCCGGTAGAATCCAATGGTGCGATCTTGTTACGGCTGAAACATTCCAGTGTTCCCAGCTCGTGCCCGGATTTCTTTAGCTTGGTCTCAACAACATCTCGCAGAGTGCTTCCTATGCCTTTTCTGAGGTGGACTGGACGAACCCGAAGAAGGTCTTGTCTTGTCGTCAGATATTGCAATAACTTCCACGACCTTGCCTATCTTTTATAGTCGAGAACCAATTAGATGAGTCTAATCGATTCTCGCCGGAATAGTGCTTAAAGATACGAACAGGTCACATATCAAACTCTCACGAGTTCGATATTTGTCCGAAAGGTGTCGTTAAGCACTATAACTGAAAGAGGACTTCAACGATCTTTAGACATAAGGGCAGAACCACAAATTCGGGTGCCATGTTCCAAAAGAGCAAAAGCTCGGATTCAGCCGGAGTGAACCTGAGCGACTATTTGACCGAGACCGAACGCAAGAGGCTTCTTGCAAACCTTCATCACTTATCGGTCTGGGTAGGAGTCCCGCCTCCTAAAAGACCTCTTGGCGGAAAAAGAGCACACAGACGTCAACTACCCGCCATTAAAGTGACGGGCATGTAATGTGCCCTGGTTGACCAGATCCCCGATCGAGGAGTTTTACAAGATCGGGAGCCGATACGAAAGAATTTATAGTCAAGAACCGATTAGATAACACTAATCGGTTCTCACCAGAATAGTGCTTAAAGATACGAATAGGCCAAATCTCAAACTCTTGCGAGTTAGAGATTTGGCTCAAAGGTATCGTTAAGCACTATAGTTACCCTGGAATGCCGCCTCAGTTTCAGGCTCTAAGGGTGCCGGTTAAACAGTCCTAGGAGGTAAGGACAGTGTTTGCACCATACAAACCTTTCAGTATCAGATCGAGAGGAAGTCGGATCCCAAGATTGACTCCACAATCTTTGGTACGCATAACTCCAAAAAATGGAGGTGAACTCTATGTTAGTTCACACAAATTTGAACGCATTCATCCCCCCACTAAAAGTAGGGGTGATCCTGCGGTGTTCGTCCTGAAAAAGCAGGAGATAAAGAGAAAAGTCGACGACGTCAAGAGATGGAACGATTACGTGGAAGGGATCAAGAAGGATCCTCGCTAGAAGAAACGCATCAGCTCTTTGGCTATGACCCTATACCCGGCCTCGTTGGGATGATCTAGTCCTGGCAAGATCAACGACTCTAATGTGACGCCCTCGCTTTTTTCCACTGCCCTCATCCAGGCCCCGTAGACGTCCACAAACCCAACATCCATCTCCTCAGCTACCTGTTCCAGAACGGTATAATAGTCCAAAATCCGTTCATCAAAACTCGGTGTCAACAGGGGTTCAGAAGACAAAAGGAGGACTTCACAGCCGACTTCATCGAGAATCCTGTCCACCATACCGATCAGGTTGCCTTTGAACTGGTTCAGTCCAAGGCCCATGTACATGTCATTGATACCGAAGTTTATGGTGACCAGATCGGGCTCGTTGGAGATTACAGACCACTCCAACCTTGAGACTCCGTTCAAGCTGGTGTCACCGCAGATGCCTTTGTTTATCATCCGGACTTCTGTTAACGGGTACTTTTCCTTTAGCATCTCCATCCAAAAAGAGGTAAAACCCTTCGATACGGCAAACCCAAAGGTTATCGAATCCCCGAAAGCGACTACCGTCACATTTTCGCCCTTTTGGAGTTTAGAACGAGTTTTTTCTGTGAACCTATCTAGTTCTGTTTCAGTCACGCCAATCACTCCACCACTCCCACTAACCATCCCATTTCTTTTTCCATCCCCACAATTCCACACTTAGGGGCCGTAGAGAAATAACTTGCACATAAACGTGTAAATCCATTATATGAAACCAATATGAGGCAGGTTCAGTATAATAATTACGCATCATTCATATGACAAGGTTATTTCTTCGCGGGCCCTTAGTGAAGTTACTCTGGACGATCGCCCGTCAGAACCTCTATCTTCTGTTCTGCCCCCTCTAAAAGAGAGTTACAACGCCTCACTAGATAGATTCCCCGCTCGAACACCTTCAAGCTCTCTTCCAACGAGAGATCTCCGTCTTCCAGAGCCAAGACTATGTCCTCCAGCTCTTTTAGAGAAGATTCTAGGCTCTGCACCTCTGTCCCTTGCTCGCCTTCATTCATAATCTTGCCTCAAAATCGCTTTTGTTGATTTTTGTCAATCACGCTGCACCGCAAATGTCCATCCGTCAAGAGGACATCGATCTCTTCTTCTAAAGAGACATCTAATACACTTCGAATCAGCTTATTATCTGAGGTGTCGATGGCTATGGCATATCCGCGAGTTAACGTGGCCAGAGGACTTAGCTCGTCTAGCTTTCCTGCAGCCACATCGAGTCGAGTTGCCATAAGTTCAATCCGTTCAGCTTCCGACTGAAATAGTCGTTCAGACAAAACGTCAAGATGCCTATGCATCTCTTCAAGCCGCCTTGATATCGCCTTATAAGAAACGCCAGACTTGAGTCGAGCCAGTCTGTTCTTTCTCCTTTCAAGAATGACGGCAAGAGACCGTTCCATCCTCCGCTCTGTTGCTTTCAAATCTTCTTTTAGCCCGGAAACGTCGGGTTTGACTATTTCGGCCGCAGCAGAAGGGGTTGGAGCTCTGACGTCGGCCACAAAATCGGCTATGGTAACGTCGGTCTCGTGACCTACAGCCGAGATCACAGGACAATCTAACCTGGATATTGCTCTTGCCACAATCTCAGAGTTGAAAGGCCAAAGGTCCTCCACAGATCCCCCGCCTCTGCAGACTATTGCAACGTCAGCCTTTCCTCGAAGAAGGGTGAGGGCCAAGACTATGGACTCAGGAGACGACTCGCCTTGGACTTGTGCAGGCGAAAGCAATATCTTGGCAGGATAAGATCCCAGAACCTTGAGGACGTCTCTGAGGGCTGCGCCATTTGGAGAGGTCACCACACCGATTCTTCCTGGATAAAGCGGAAGGGGCCTCTTCCTGGCCTCGTCAAAGAGACCTTCTTCTCCAAGCTTCCTCTTGAGTGCTTCAAACTCCTGGTGCCTTGCACCAAGCCCCAAGTCTTTCTGGATTGCCCTGACGACTATCTGGACCCGGCCCTTTATGTGGTAGAAGCTCACGTCCCCGAAAATGAGGACGTTTTGCCCATTTTCCAGCTCGAAATCGAGACGTCTGCCGTGATTTTTGAAAAGAACACACGATATCTGAGAGTCACTATCTTTGAGGGTGAAGTACCTGTGGCCGGACCGATGGTTCACCACGTTTGATAGCTCGCCTCTAGCGCAAAGGTCGCTGAGCCTAAGATCTGTGGCCAGCCGGTCCCTTATCCGAGCGTTCAGCTCACTGACGTTGAATACGCGGTTCAAAACGATTGGTAGTGGCGCAAGCACCATATTTAAGGGCTCTCTTGTGCTCGACTTCTTGTGGGAAACAAAAGCCAGATTGGGCTCGAATCAAGGCATCTTCCACACCACGATGAACAAGGATGGCTAAATAAGATTTTCGATATGTACCTTTGTCCACGCCGTGCATAACTTTTGAATACTTTGACGTATCCTTCAAACTTATGCAGATTCGGGTCAACGATGGCTCAGTGAATTCGATCACAGATGTATGTCATCTGACCGAGATGGTTAAAAAGCTCCCCGATCCCATCTTCGCCATCAACAAAAAGGGTGAGGTGATCGCCTGGAACCAGGCTGCAGAAAAGATGACAGGGATATGTGCAAAGGATATCTTGGGCAAAGGAAATTACGAACATTCAAAAATCCTCTATGGAGTGCGAAGGCCTATTCTGGTAGACCTCATTCTCCACTCTGACGAAGACGTCGAGAAGACGTATCAGTACCTGCGAAGGGAAGGAAAATGTCTCGTCGCCGAGGTCTCCATCATCAAGGATTCGAAAAAGAGGTGTATCTGGGCCAAAGCAACTTCGCTCTGTGACGAGAATGGGTCCGTAATAGGCGCGATAGAATCGATACGCGATATTTCAGACCAGAAACAGGCTGAGAAACTGCTCAAGATCCAGCGCGATCTTGGGATCGCTCTTGGCTCAACGAGCAGTTTAGAGGAGGCCGTCGGCCTGATTCTGGACGCCTGTCTCCTGCTGGACGAAATCGATTGCGGAGGTGTATATCTCATCAACGAATGCGATGGAAGTTTAGACCTTGTTATCCATAGAGGGTTTGATCAAAGCTTCGTTGAGCGGTCCATTCACTACGCCCCGGATTCTGCAAAAGCCCGTCTCGTAATGGCTGGCAAGCCTTTTTACTCAGTCGATTCGGATACAGAATTCAAAACAGTTCGACCAGACGAATTGAGTGCTTTGGCGATCGTACCTGTGAAGCACAAAGGCCAGGTCGTCGCCACTTTGAATCTCGGCTCTCATTTCCATAAAGAGATTTCGACCAACATCTGCAACTCTCTCGAAACGATTGCGTCCCATCTGGGCGGGATAATCGCGAGGATACGCGCCGAAGCGAATATTGAAAATGACCAAAAGAACCTTTTAACTCTATTTAATACTCAGGACGATTTCCTCCTCGTAATCGGATCGGGGGGCTACATTCACCTGGCCAATCCGGTCACAAAGAGGCGTTTGGGATACACTACAGAAGAGATCTCCAAAATGACTGTTTTCGATCTCCACCCTGCTGATCAACGTGACGAAGTTGCCGAAATAATCCGGGATGTTTTGGCAGGGATGAGCACATCATGTCCAATACCATTGATCTCCAAAGATGGGACAAAGATTCCTGTAGAGACCAGGATGGCCAAAGGAAGGTGGAGCGATCAGGAAGTCATTTTCTGTGCATCTCGCGACATCACCGAGCGGAAGCTTGCAGAAGAGAAACTTAGGCAGAGCGAAGAGAGATTGATCATGGCCACCAAGGCTGCGAGACTGTTGATCTGGGACAGGAACCTTCTCACCGGAGAAGTGGCCGTGTGTAACAACTCCCTCATAGGATTACCCGGAAATAAATCGAAAAATTCAAGGTATCATGTAAACGACTGGAACGACTTGGTTAACCCGGAAGATTCAGGATTTGTAGAACAGGCTATTTGGGACCATATCGAGGGAACGACCCCCACCTTCGAATCTGAGTACCAGATGATGCAGGATGATGGGCGCTACATATGGGTTAGGAGTCAGGGGCAGGTGACTCACCGAAGCGAGACTGGCAAACCTCTCAGAATGATGGGCATCTCCCAGGACGTTTCCGAGCTGAAAACGGCTGAAGACGAGCTGCGAAGACGAGATATCCTTCTCGCCTCAATTGCCACCACAGCATGTGAGCTTCTGACCGCTTCAGATTACGATCTTTGCATCAAACAGGCTCTAGAGACCCTAGGATATTCTGCAGGTGTCGCCTCAGTCTTCGTCTTGGAAAGTTATGAAGATCCGGATACGAACGAACATCTGATGAGTCCCCTAGTTGAATGGACCCGTAAGATCGGCAGCATAGTGAGAAACAAGCCGAAATATAAGAATATTCCATACGACTTAATATCACCTGACGTGTATCGGACGCTCGCCTCAGGCAACTTGGTCAAAAAGACGATTGAAGAGCTCTCAACATCGAAAAGAGGGTGGTCAGGGGAAGTACGAAACTTTCGATCCATCATGATGGTGCCTGTCATCATCGATGATCGACTCTGGGGTTCGATAGGTTTTGGAGATCTCGATTCCGAAAAAGAATGGACTCAAAGCGAAGAAGCGACGCTTTTGGTGGCAGCGCAGAGCATTGGCAGCGCTATAGCACGTCGTGAATACGAGAAACAAATTAAAATGGCCCGTCGCAATTTGGAGAGACAAGTTGAGATGCGTACGGCCGAGCTGGCAGAATCAAACAGAGAACTACACTTTGAGATCGTTGAAGGAAGAATGGCCGAAAAGAAGCTGAGAGATCTATACTCCAAACTGGAGATGGCCTACAAGAAGCTAAAAGAATACGACAAGAGGAAGTCAGAGTTCATATCGATAGAGTCTCATGAGCTGAGGACTCCTCTCACCGTGATCAACAGTTACTTGGAAATGTTTGAGGACGGCCTTCTCGGTGATTTAAACGAGAACCAACGCGAAAAGCTGCAGATAATCCGCATTCAGATGGATCACATGATCAGACTCGTGGAGGATATGCTCGACGCGTCCTGGCTCGATTCAGGTGAGTTCAAAATCGAAAAGAGTCGCATCAGGTTGGACGAGGTCGCAAGGTCCGTTGCAGAAGAGATATTTCGACAAGTCGATCCCGAGGAGTATGCTCTAAATCTGAAATTCGAGGAAGGTTTGCCACCTATATGGGCTGACGAATTGAAGATTAGGCAGGTGTTCAACAACCTCCTGGCCAATGCCATTATGTACTCCCCGCATGGTGGGCTGATTGACATCGAGATCGGAAAGGATGGGACTTGCCTGAACGCATCGGTCTCGGACAGTGGGATTGGGATCACAAAAGAGGATCAAGAGAGAGTTTTCGACAAATTTTTCATAGGCGGTGAAGCATTCTTTTCCAGAGATGCTGGACGAAAGGGTTTAGGCCTCTTGATAGCCAAAGGTATAGTTGAGGCCCATGGTGGCGTTATATGGGTGGTGAGCGAGCTTGGATGTGGCAGCACCTTCCAGTTTACTCTTCCCAAAGAATCCTCTGTTTGAAAGGGCAATTCGCTCATAGTTTCGGATCTCCCAAGAAAGAGACGCCTTGATGGACATTTGATGCAGCTTTGAGTTAGATACGTTTTATTTGATTATAGTCGAGAACCAATTAGATGAAACTAATTGGTTCTCGAAAGATTAGTGCTTAACGATACGAATAGGCCAAATCTCAAACTCTTACGAGTTTGAGATTTGTCCGAAAGGTATCGTTAAACACTATAAAGACAAAATCATTCGTCTTTTGGCGAGAGGTTATGGGCAACAAAGGACTATTTGGCAGAGCGAACGCAAGTTTTGATTAACTTTACTAAACTATTTCAGATCATCAATCTAACTTAACCCGACTAAAATTTATCTGATAAATCTGATTTAAATTTTGATCGGTTTTTTTTCATTTCCACCCTGATTTAAGTCTTAAGCGCAAGATTTATCAGCTTTAAAGTCTTATTGAGATCAAAAGACAAAGGAGAATGGAGTAATATGATGGACAAATTCATGTCAGAGCACCTCTATCAAAAGGAGGTCGAAGTTTATTTCGGCGGTGGACCCAACGAATGTCTGAGGGGCAAAGTGGTTGGAAGTGCAGACGGCGTATTGGTTCTGGAGAACAATGAACGACGCGACTACGTGAATATCGAGAAAGTTTTGGCGGCCTGGGAAGTCTGATCTTCTCAGGCACAAAACCTTTCACGTTTTTCGGGCAGAACAATTCAAGTAATTTTTATTATAATGGGTTTTATATCATCCCATATTTGGGCAAATTATTTTGCGCGATTTTGTAACTACTCAGGTACCCCTAACCGGTCGGAGGGTACTGGTTCTAGTTGTTCAGGGTAATCTGACCATAGACCCATACCAAAACAAAAAACGATATCTTCCGATCACAAATTAAAAAAATAGACTTA
>Ga0208279_1002047_pt1 | contig 10104 bp, 5 predicted proteins | sample AntAceMetag02UKM_FD_184766 | JGI IMG/M metagenome (GOLD analysis project Ga0208279, IMG submission 184766) | Saline lake microbial communities from Ace Lake, Antarctica - Antarctic Ace Lake Metagenome 02UKM (SPAdes) (version 2) | ecosystem: Environmental > Aquatic > Non-marine Saline and Alkaline... | reverse complement strand
CAGAGATAAACAAAGGATAAATGCTAATTTATGGAAAAATGATGGCATATTTGCAACGACACGTTGTAAGATTGATAGATTATTCTTTCATATTAAGTAATTAAGCTTCATTGTAAAAGAATTTATACATAAATACATCTGTTGTAGATAAATACAGCTTTTGTAGATAAATTTAGTTAGGAAATAATGATTATATGGCGATATTAACAGCCGAAGTACCTATAGAATTAGCGGGCAAGCGATTAGACCAGATTTTGGTGGAAATTTTCCCTGATTATTCGCGCAATAAATTACAAACCTGGGTTAAAGCCGGACGGGTAACGGTTGATGCCGAACAGCTAAAAGCCAAGGATCGCCTGGTCGGTGGTGAAGAACTTATATTAGATGCAGAAGCAGAAGAAGTCACAGAATATCTGGCGGAAGACATAGCTCTGGATATCGTTTATGAAGATGAGGATATTTTAATTGTTAATAAGCCAGCAGGCCTTGTTGTTCACCCCGGAGCAGGTAACTGGAGCGGCACTTTACAAAATGCCTTGCTATTTCATTTACCTGATGCGGTCACTATTCCGCGTTCTGGAATAGTACACCGCATTGATAAAGATACCAGTGGCTTATTGATGGTAGCTAAAACCCTGGCAGCGCATCACAGCCTGGTTGAGCAGCTGCAGGCCAGGGAAATTCATCGTGAATATCTTGCCATTACCATAGGCCGTATGACCGGTGGCGGAACTCTTAATGAGCCTATTGGAAGGCACCCTACCGAGCGTATGAAATTTGCAGTTAGAGATAATGGCAAGCCTGCGATAACACATTACCGGGTCCTGGAGAGGTTTTTACGCAACACTTTAATACAGGTCAAACTAGAAACCGGACGAACCCATCAGATCAGGGTACATATGGCATATTTGCGCCTACCCCTGGTCGGTGATCCTATGTATAGTGGCAGATTTCAAATGCCCAAGGATTGCGGTCAAGAATTAGAAAAAGTATTGCGTAGCTTTAAACGGCAAGCCTTGCACGCCGAAAAGCTAGGCTTAATACACCCGCGCACAGGTGAATATTGTGAATGGCAATTGCCTATGCCTGCTGATATGCAGGATTTATTATCCGCATTGAGAGCAAATGACACACTGGATCACTCCTGACTGGCCGGCACCTGCAAATATTCACTCGGCAACGACACTAAGAACAGGTGGCGTTAGTCAGGGCGAGTTTAGCAGCTTAAACCTCGGCGACCATGTTAATGATTTGTGGCATCATGTATTAGAAAACCGGCAACGAATCAAAAGCATGCTGGCTTTGCCTGCAGATCCTGTCTGGCTACAGCAAACACACAGCGTACAAGTTATCTGTGTCGATCAAATGATGGGCAGTGCAGAAGCTGATGCCAGTTATACGGCTAAAAACAATATTGTTTGTACGGTACTAACGGCTGATTGCCTGCCTTTGTTGCTGTGTGACGAGCAAGGCACGCAGATTGCTGCGATACATGGTGGCTGGCGCGGACTGTTAAATGGCATTATTGAAAATACGCTACTTAAAATGCCTAATACTGGGGTTTTAGCATGGCTGGGCCCTGCCATTGGTCCTCAATGCTTTGAAGTAGGTAATGATGTGCGCACCGCCTTTATAAATAAATCGACACAATTTGCCAGTGCTTTCAAAGATAATGCACAAGGCAAGTATTTAGCGGATATTTATCAGATTGCACGAATACTATTAAACAATGCTGGCGTAGAGAAAATTTATGGCGGCCAATACTGTACTGTAAGCGATACAGATCAATTTTTTTCCTATCGACGCGATGGCCAGACTGGACGTATGGCAACGATGATCTGGAAGACGTAGCGCGGACTTTTAGACCGCTGGCTTTTTTATCGCGATGATGTTGCTTTTTTAACATGAAGCCATGTCTTTACTCATTTTTTTCTATTACTTACTAGCGGACTAAAGCACGCTCCACAGATAATTCCATATTTCTATTTTCAATGAATTTACTATTTTTAATTATTATTTTTACTGCTCTGGGCGGCGTATTAAGCGTTTTAGTTGCATCTGTGTTTTTATTATTGCCTGACAAGACACGTGCAAAAGTATTGCCGCATGGGGTTAGTTTTGCTACTGGCGCGTTATTGGCCGTTGCCTTTTGGGGGTTGATTCCACATGCTTTTGAGGAGGTTGCACCAGCACAGATACAAAGCTTATCAGGTTCAATTATGCTGGGCTTATTATTATTTTTTATGCTGGAAAAGCTGTTAATCTGGCGACATTGTCATTCCGGGACTTGCGAAGTTCATGGGGAAACGGATGATCATGGCCATTCTCATGGCTCACACAAGTCGGCAGGAACAATGATTATTATCGGTGACGGTATCCATAACTTTGTTGATGGTGTATTGATAGCTGCTGCATTTTTAACCGACGTACAATTAGGCATTGTTACCAGTTTAGCGGTTGCCGCTCATGAAATACCACAAGAAGTAGGTGATTTTGCCATTTTGTTACACAGTGGATATTCTAAAGCAAAAGCATTGTTTTATAATGTTCTGGCAAGTTTAACGACAGTGGTTGGTGGGGTTTTAGCCTATTATAGTTTAGATGGACTACAGGAGAGCCTGCCGTATTTTCTAGCGATGGCAGCGTCGAGTTTTATTTATATTGCTGTCTCCGATTTAATTCCGACCTTGCATAAAAAAACTGATACCAAATCTTCACTGCAACAAATAGCATTAATTCTTGCAGGAGCAGGGTTGATCATTTTATTAAATGGTTTTGCTCACGATATTCAACTATCCTGAATTCTAGCCATAAGTGCCTGTCATTTGTTCAAAAACTTCATAAGGTGTTTTGCAATCCAGGCATTTTAGGCCTGCTGTTGGGTTTATCAACAGCGCTAAAAACCTGCTTTGCAGTGACTCGACTAGCTGCATTTGTTGCACCCGAACATGCTGTGTCGCTTCAAGGCCTCAAAGATGCGTCAAGGATATTATCTCGGAGCTAACACCAACCCGGAAAAGAACCCGGTTTCATCTCTTAATCAACAGACCTAAACCAGAACCACCTCAATCATGGGCACTTCCCAGTGTTCCACTTTACAGCGGGCCTGGTAATCTTCTTCATTATCGGTTTTATAGCGTGTAATCATTGCAATAACGCTGATCGATTGCACCCTGTCTAGTTTACTTTGCCACTGTTGCTCCGCGTGCTTTGATAAAGTAGCAATGCTTATCTGGTCTTTTTGTAATACTACTTTGCCATTAAGTAGATTAATTGTGACCTGATTACCCACAGTTAGCCTGGCTAATGCCTGATGAATAGGTTGATCTTCGGCAAAACTTCCGGCATAACTTAAATCAAAGTCTTTCAAACCTAGTATTAAGTATTGTTTTTTTTCCAGTGCCAATTCCGGCTCAGCGGGTACTTCATTATCACTCCACAAGACAAAATCACCTACCAGCGTTTCCAGATAAGGATTATTCTGATCCCTGCGTTGCAATAAACATAAGGTTTCTTTTGCGCGGGTCATGGCCACATAAAGCAAGCGCCTTTGCTCTTCCGTTGCAGGCGAAGTCCAGGAGCCATCAAGAATAAACACATGACTAAACTCCATGCCTTTAACAGAATGAATAGTACTCAGATAAACCCCTTGCCCTAAACGGCTATCACGCCGCTGTTCTGCAAGCGCTTCATACAGATATTCCAGTAACTGCTGCTTAGCGGTTTGCACATTCCCCGTTTCTATTGCCCAATTCTGTAATAGCTCTTGTAATTGTTGTTGCCAGATATTGGCGGGATTACTGCTATTCTGTTGTAAATTTTCCGCCCAGTCACTGGCTGTACATAAGTTATGCGCACTTTGCTTAAGCGCATTCAGTAAGGCTAAATTTTCCCGAATACGCAACGGCGGCGGCTGGCTTTGCTTAGGCAAGGCTAAACTCAGCGGCACCTTTTCCGCCTCCAGCACTGCTCTGACAGGATTAAGCAATCGCCATTCGGTGGTTAATATTGCACACTGCGACCAGTCCAGACTGTTATCCAGTTGTTTTAAGCGCTGTAATTCTTGCACCAGTACTTGAGCTTGCTGCATTTCATTAGCACAGCGTAGTATTTGCACGCGCCCTTTCGCTAATGGATCTAGCTTTTCCCAGCGGCCTCCCGCAGGTAGGCCTTTACGGCCGTGATTAATTCGAATCGGATGTTGCTGTTTCATGCGATCATGATTTAGCTGAATCAATTGATTCGCCGCTTGAATAATATGCACACTTGAACGGTAGTTTTCGACTAAATAATGCTTTGTAGCCTGATAATCCTGTTCAAATTGACGAATAAAACCCACATTCGCCCCGCGAAACTGGTAAATATTTTGATCATCGTCACCCACAGCTAAAATGCTCAGTCGATTTTCTTCATCCTGATTTAGTCCTGCCAATGCGGAAATAAGCTGATACTGCAACTCATCAATATCCTGATATTCATCCACCAGAATAAAGCGATAGCCTGCGAGCAAGCGATCACGCATTTCATCACTATCCACATTCAAACAGGCCTGTTTTCCTGTTAATAGATCAATCGCTTCCTGAATCATGGTTTGAAAGGCTTGCCCGCTGTCCAGGGTATTCGCCTGATCCAGACCATTCAGCGCATGCCCTGACAAACGAAGGCTTAACCCATGATAGGTCTGAACCGTCACCGCTTTCGCATCAGGCCCCACCAGATCAAACAAACGCTGACGTAATTCTGTTGCTGCATTACGGTTAAAACATAACACCAGAATACTGCCAGCGGGCACTTGTTTAACGCGTAATAAATAGGCACAACGATGTATAACCACGCGGGTTTTACCTGAACCAGGTCCCGCTAAAATCAACATATTATCGTCTTCGTAGCTGGCGACCAATGCTTGTTGTTGAGGATTTTGTAAATCACTGACAATTTTCTGGAAAGACTGCTGGCTAGTCGCACGTTCCAGAATATCCCTACGGCCTTTAAAATACTGTTTTACGAAATCGCTTTTATCTTGTGAGAAATAGGCCACGACAAAGTTTAACGCATGGCCTATTTTCTCCAGCCCTTTCAGTGCATATTCATTCATCACATGCACCTGAAAAATCCGTTCACCATAATGCAGCGCTAAAGGCTCATAATCACCTTTGTTATAACGTCTGCTTTTGGCTTCGGGCAGCACTTGAATGGTCATCGCACTGCGAAATACCGCCAATCCTTTCTGCAAAGTAATGATTTTTTGTTCGTGCAAATAATTAAGCCCTCGTTCGACTGCGGCCAATGGATCTTTTAAAGACGAATGCATTTCCATATCTTGCTGCACGGCGGCGAGTAAATCTTCGATAGAAAATTCCACTAGTAAATCGGCTCCCGCTTTGGTCTCAGCAGGAATCCTCAATAAAATAGCCTGCAAAACAATAGTCGCAACGGCTTGCCGGCGGCGTACCGTTTCTAATAATGTCGGCCAGCCCCTGTTGAGTTTAACCAGATACTGATCTAAACCAGCATGGCGCAGAAAAAAGCTGCCTTTATTACCCGCCAGACCCTGACCATCTTTACTCATTGAAATCAGCAATAATTGCAAGACACCCGGACTGCACTCCTCAAAGCCCAGATCCAGCAAATGCTGATTGATATGTCGTAAGGATAATACCTGCCATTCTTCAGTAAGCGCATCGGGAGCCTTTTCCTGCAGGGTACTTACCAGCGCATTTTCCAGCAGGCAGATTTTTTCCAGTAAAATAAGGGAGGAGTTTTGCACTTTGTAACGCACAAAAGCCGTCAATAATAAATTCTTCTGAATAATGCCCGCTTGCGACATATCGAATAAAGTGCGGATAACTTGCTGGCTCGCCGTTATATTGAATTTATTCTCTTCTTCCTGCGTTTTCTCAGAAAATGCCGCTAACTGTGCTAGCTCATCCGCACTAAAACCTTCATCGCTATGCGCATTAAATAAAGCATCCAGTATAGCTAACCAGCGGTTCTGCTGGCGTACTGACAAATTAAGCTTGGCTATTTTTTCCTCAGCTTCCTGTCTATTTTTAACTAAAGGCCGACCTTGAAATACCTGAGTTTGATTTTCATTACGTTCAATAAATCCTGCGCGCTCTAACCAGGAAACGGCCGTAATAACCTTAGTTGCTGCATTGTAATCATCCGCAGCAAAGGAAGTCTCAACAAGGTCATTTTGTAATAGCTCACCGGTAGTAACGACGACATTATCAAATTTATCCTTACGAGTTCGGCGCAAACCTTTTAATATCTGCGCAATATCCCGTTTATTAACCTGTGAAGCCGCAGACAATTTAAATTGAGTATCAATATCATTTTCATCATAGAGCAAAATACATTCGGCCTGCTGTTGATCACGTCCTGCCCGTCCCGCTTCCTGTAAATAATTCTCCAGAGAGCCAGGAATATCAGCATGAATCACCAGACGCACATCTTCCTTATCAATGCCCATTCCAAAGGCATTAGTCGCGGTAATTATGCGGGTATTACTGCTAATAAAGTTTTCTTGTATATGTTTTTTCTCAGCAGCATTTTTACCCGCATGAAAAGCTTCAACCTGCCATTCCTGTTGCTGCAAATATTCGGCAACCTCTTCGGTCTGATTGCGTTTAGCACAATAAATAATGGCACTGCCCGTTTCAAGTTCATCGAGACGCTCATGCAATAAGGCGTTGATACGTGCATATTTATCCATGCTATTCACCGTCTGTACTTCAAAGTGCAGATTATTGCGCTCTACACCGCCTTCAAAAGCGATCAGTTCCTGTGCTAAATTCGCCTTAAAATAATCAATAATTTCCTGCTTTACATCTTGCTTTGCCGTCGCGGTAAAACATTGTACTGGCGGCAAAACAGCATGTTGATGTGCCGCAAACTCCTTAATAAAACGCGCGACATATAAATAATCAGGGCGGAAATCATGCCCCCATTTAGATAAACAATGCGCCTCATCAAACACCCAGCAACCAATTTCACGATGTTCAATGGCTTTTTTAAAACCGCTATTGCGTAATTGTTCCGGCGATACATACAGCAACGCAATATCACCCATTTGCACCGCCTTGATCACTTCACCTCGTTCAGGTGCAGTCAGCATGCCATATAGTGCAGCGGCACTGGGTGCCACCGTTTTACTGCGTAAATTATCCACCTGATCTTTCATCAAGGCCTGTAACGGCGAAATAACAATGGTCAACGCGCCTCGTCGTTGATAACGCACCAGAGCGGGCAATTGGAAACACAGGGATTTGCCAGCGCCAGTCGGCAATACTGCAAATAGAGACATATCCAGCATCCCCGCCTGAACAATGCTTTGCTGCAAACTGCCACCCTCAGTATTTTCTGGTTGAGCGCGAAAAAACGCGAAGCCGAAATAACGAGTTAACTGAGCAACAGGATCATGAATTTCCTGACAATATCGACAGTCTGGCGCCTGGCAAGGAATATCACGTAATTGCCGTAAAGCTGGCACAACATCATGAAATTGTTCACGCACCCACGGAGGTAAGACTGAATTACCGCCCGCCACGCGCAACCAGGCTAAACAATAAGCTAATGCAGGACGTAACGCTGGATTAGGTAGATAAGAGAGAATAACTTTACTGAATGCTGTTTTACAAACGCGGCCTTGCGTCCAAGCTTTAAACAGATCAAACGCCGTGCCCGCCTTGACAGGATCAGCTCCCATTGCCAGCAATACATCTTGCAGGCCTTTGAACCGCTTATTGTCCGCAAAAGCATAATAATAAAAAGACAATATGCCCGACTCTGCCTGTTGCTCCTGCAATGCCAGCCACTGATCCTGAAACAGGGATAAGGCAAGCCTGGCATCAGCTAGAGGATCATTCAGACCATCACGCAGTAACTTATAGTTTTTAACTAATCGATGGTAGGGATTTTCCGGAAAGGCTAACGGGGATAAAAATAAGGTATCAATTACCGGCTTATTTAGAAAAGCCAAATGCGGATTAAGCGCTGAACACAAGGGCAAGTCATGCAGGATAATATTATGGCCTAATATAAATGCTGCATCCTGAGCAAAAACATCTAATTCATTAAGAACCTGGCGAATATTAAACGGTGCTTTACGTTGCAAGACATGGTCTTGAAAAATCGCCCCGATGGCAAATATATTACCGTTTTCATCCGCCTCAAGATCAAAGCTACAGATTTTATTATGAAAATTTGCCCAGTCCATTGTTTAGTTTTTATGCATGAATAATCAGGTAAATACTACCCCTTTAATAACTGGTAATGCCTCTTTAATATGCTCAAAACTATGCGAGCCATCGGTATAGCTAACAATCTTTGCTTTTTCATGATATTTCAATAGCGTATTTTTAGCATCTATCAACTCATCAGCCATATCCAAAAGAATAGTTCTGTCTATGACCTGAGTGCTACTATCAAGCTCTTGTTCATACTTGCTATATTGCTCACAGTGATGCTGCTCCCAATTATAAGGCTGCCCGGTCTCAAAATTTTCTGTCACACCGATAAACTGCACTAGCAATTCACTGGGTGCAATAGCGGGATTAATCATAATGGCCTTACAGCCGGTTTTCATCGCCAGATATTCACTGGCAAATCCGCCCATAGATGAGCCCATAAACACAACATCATAAGATTGATCCAGATATTGATTCCACTGCAACAGCATATCCTCTACGATATCTGTAAAATCGCGGTAATCTACATTAGGCGTATAAAACAGAATATCTTTTTGCGCACAAAATTGCTGCATAACCAGCAGCTTTTCCTTGCCAGTCAGCAAGTTGCCATCCAGATCCAATGAGGCGGAATTGAATCCGTGCAGGTAAATAATTGCTTTTTTTAACATGATCGACTTTATTCCAGTTTACTTTTTCATTTAGGTTATCAGCTGTTGCTGACTAATGTTAACAGCTTCAAACCTTGTCCTGATTAGCCATAACTCTCAGCGTTACTTCGTCATCCTATGCTTTTAGCAGGAATCTCGCAGATTAAGCCAAGATTGCCGATAAAGCTGGTGCTCACGATTGACTGGGTAGATTTCTGGAATGACGGATTTTTTAACCTGCTGATCTTTCAATATTGATTCTATTTTGGCTGTGAATCGTAGGTAATCAGGAAGCTTTTTAATAAGGTTAATCTATTCACCACAAAAAGGAAAATTAAAGTTTGAACACATTGATTCAGTTATACTTCGCGCGGTGACGGTTGAGGATTTTATAGCGAGTTGATTTTGGTCGAGAGCAAGGCGTTGAAACAGGCGCATAGCAAGCTACGCAACTGATTCAGCAACGCAGCTATCGGCAAAAATAGGCCGCCAGAAAACCGCAACCGTGGCCGTGCGAAGTATAAACAGCCTACCTAAGCCGCCAGAGCATTCCTGTTCACCTGATCAATCAGCATGATCACTTGCACCACACTCGCATCATCAAATACGCCGAACAAGCCTTGATCATGAATATTAGTAAATGGAGCTTCAAATAACATCTGCTTATCTATCGTGCCATTAGTGGTTAAATAGCTGATGATAGTGTTGATAAAGGTCATCTGGTCGGCACGTAGGCTTCCAGTCTGGATAAACTCTGCAAATGCCGCTTGAGCAGCCTGACTATCCAGTCCGACAATCGCACGGATAAACTCACCAAGTGGCTTATCACCATAAGTATCAATGTAATCTTGCTTACTACCAATAGTAACGCCATCAAACAAAATATCTTCCAGAGCATTGATTTCAGTTTCAGTCACCGGCTTATTAGTCTTGAGCTTATATATAACCAGATGATCTTTATGCTTGCGAATATAAGATTCAACACGATCCTTGTAACTTTGCAGGTTACTATAACCAGGGATTAAATCATGATTTTTAACCCCTTCATAATCTAAATCATCGACAAAATTGCTAATGACATTTTCTTGCTTATCTTTATCCAGATATTTAATCAAATCGCGCATCGAGACGCGGACGTTCTCTAAACGATTAATATTAATGCATTGCCAGAAGGGTTCAGTTTGTAGTTCATTTAATAACAGCACTTGCAAAGCAACAGCAGGAATATTCTGTTTCTTCAATAACGCTTTAGCAGTAGCACTGAT
>Ga0208279_1002044_pt1 | contig 10110 bp, 10 predicted proteins | sample AntAceMetag02UKM_FD_184766 | JGI IMG/M metagenome (GOLD analysis project Ga0208279, IMG submission 184766) | Saline lake microbial communities from Ace Lake, Antarctica - Antarctic Ace Lake Metagenome 02UKM (SPAdes) (version 2) | ecosystem: Environmental > Aquatic > Non-marine Saline and... | reverse complement strand
ATCGAATAAAGTGACCGCGCTTATCGCCACCGATATCGCTGCGCGTGGCCTGGATATTGAGCTATTACCACATGTGGTTAATTTTGACTTGCCCGCAATGGCAGAAGACTATGTCCATCGTATTGGCCGCACCGGCAGAGCAGGTTCAGATGGAGCGTCTATTTCCTTAGTGGCTGCCGAAGAAGCCTATTTATTATTTGCAATCGAAAAATTATTAGGCAAACAAATTCCGAGAGTTACCGATACAGGCTATGAGCCGGTATCGTTGAGTGATACCAATCAGCCTAAAGCTCAAGCTCGTCAGCCCAGGAGTAACAATAACAGTCAACAAAAATTTAAAAGAAAAATAGCGTCTGGAAATCGTGGCGCAAAAAACAAGTAACGGATAAAAAATAGCAATAAGAGCTTTATGGAAACTAATACCAACGCTGATAAAATGATGCTTCAAAAAGAATCTGATTAACGCAAAAGACCAAGTCAGCCTAAAATCATTAAGCAAAGGCCTAAAGCCCATTCAAAAGTGCCCAAATTAACTTGAAAATAACTATTTATTTGATTTATCAAGTATTGACATAAGCGGTAGCTGCGTTAAACACAAACACCCTGACTTTCTCTCACTCTATATATCTTCAATTCGATTGATCAATTGTAATTATCCCCATGCAATACACATAAAATTTATGTTAAAATAAAATCTGGCATGTAGCTATTTAGATGGTAACGTGTTATTTAAAATAACAACAATGAGGTTTACATATGAAATTATTAAAAAGTGCTATTGTAGCGTTTTCACTAACGCTTTCTTTAGGTTCTTTTTCAACAGCTGCTGTTGCTTGCGAAGATGGAAGAACTTGTTTTGGGCCAGTTCAAGCGATTGATATTGTTTTAGGTCATATCGGTATGGCAATAAAATCAGTTGAGAATGGAGATAATGGTCCTACAGTTAATGCTCATGTTAAAGCAGCACTGTCAGCCAGCAAAGAAATAAATGCCAGTGATAAAATTGATGTAGCTCGCGGTCGTGCTAATGCACATCTTAAAAAAGCCAGATCAGCATTCAAGAAATCTGATATGCAAACTGGAGAAGATCATTTAGGTATGGCAGAAAAAGCATTTTCAGATCTTAAAACAATGTTTTAATCTACTTCTTTACTTGATAAAAAGTTCGAGCTGGGGTGAATGGCATTAAGTCCGTTACCCCTCTCGCACTATCTAATATACCGATAATTCCTGCAACTTCCGTTTTACGGACCTTAGAAATACAACCGCCCCACTTTAGTTTTTCCCTACTTGGTTAGTCTCAGCTATACTTTTTTACTTTCCTTATTCCTGCATGTTTTTGCTTTTATCCAGCATTTTCTGCTCATGCATTCACAAAAAAGTCTGTGCCCACGCCAGCCTGATTAGACTTCGAGAATATGCTGTTTTTCATTAGACCAGAATGCTGCATCCCCCGGATAATAATGAGCATTATCTGAACCTCCGACAAGCTTGATTGTCTCCATACAGAGATTTGTTTGTGGTCTGTAAAATGACCTTGGACAACTAGTGAGCTGTTTGATTACTTCGATTTTGATGTCAATAAAGAATGTTTCAAATTTGCAGAATGCGCCACAGCTCGAGCCTTTTATTATGCCATTGCAAACATCAAGCCTGGCTCATTAAATCTAGAAGCCGCAGTTGACCGCTATAAAACACTATATGCGACAGAATATAAAATATAATGACTGTAAATGCTTGTCACCTGCTGGGTTACTATACTCCGCTTCACGGTTTTGTGGATAAATCTGAGCACGAAATCCGTACTCAACTGCGGTTTCTAGGTTAAAGCAACTCTTCTAAGCAATCAATCAAATTGCTGTTCGGCCTGTAGACTGAGTTGATTAAGCTGATCAGTAAGTTGTTGCTGCAACTCACTAATCTGCTCAGCCGACACGCGCTTTTCCACCACAACCGGCTTGCCAATAACAGTATGTACCGTGCTGAAAGGCAATGGGAGAAAAAAATTATCCCAACTATTCAGATGTATCTTGTGATTACAGGCATTCGCAATTGGGATTATAGGCGCGCCACTGAGTTGCGCCAGAGTAATTACGCCAACTTTTGCTTCACGAGCCGGCCCCAAAGGACCATCAACTGCAGCGCCTACGCTGCACTTTTCTTTGCTAATGGTTAAATAAACATCACGCATAGCCACAGCTCCGGTACGATGCGCTGAGCCTCGCAAGACTCCGACACCCAGTTTTTTTAAAACCGCATTACCTATATCTCCGTCTTTAGAAGGACTGACCAGTACGCTGGCTTTAACACCTTGCTGACATAAACCCCACAAAAAATCGATGGCAAAGGTCATTTGCTGATGCCAGTAACAGGGTAACATCGGCTGCTGTGCATCTATATATGGTTGCAACTGTTCCGCGCCTGTTATGTGTACTGTACAGGTTTTATGCAATGCCTTGACATACACACCAATTACAGTAGGTGCGAGTTTCTGCATCAACAATGTATTTAAAAATAATTTCAAATCAACTACTCCTTATCTACAGATTGTTGCTCCAGAAAAGTGGCTAAAGCACTGATACTGGGATAATCAAACAAATCGGTCAAGTCTATCTGGCCAGGAAAAAGTTGATCCAGACGCTCATGAATTTGCGTTAAAGACAATGAACTAATACCTATTTCAAATAAATCATCGGTAGGCACTATCTGGCGCTCAGAAATCACTTCCTTACATATCTGCATAAGTTGCTGCTCTATAGACCCGGATTCACTTTGCTGTAAATCAGCTTGTGGCATGGACAACTGATGCAGTTGCTCTAACGTCACCACAAATTCGCCAGCAATAAATTGACTGGATAAATTAAAACGCTGCACCTTGCCACTGGTCGTTTTAGGAAACGCTGACACCGGAATCACTTCTGCCACCTCTATACCTGCATCTTTTGCCAAAACAGCACGAATCGCATTAGCAAGAGGGATAAAATCCTCCAGTTCGCCTTTGTAAGTGACAAACATGGCTAATGCTTCACCATTATCACCCGGCACGGTACATGCTGCCGTTTTTTGCTCTCCCATTTCAGGCAGTGTTTCGCATAATTGCTCTAAATCATGCGCATGGTAGTTTTGACCATTGACTATAATCAGGTCTTTAAAACGCCCGGTCAACACCAGCTGGTTCTGGTAAATAAAACCGATATCCCCGGTATCCAGCCAACCCTCTGCATTAATGGTTGCCGCAGTCAGTTCGGCATCGTCATAATAGCCCTGAGTGACATTATCTCCGCGAATTAACACATGCCCTAGCGTGAGTTCAGCTAACTCTTGTCCTGCATCATTCGCAACAATCAGCCCGGTATCGCTCACTGCGCTACCTAATAAGACCATTTCCAGGCTATCCACTTGCTGCTCTGAACTGAGAATAATATGATCGCCCAGTTGTAAATGCTGGCGGTTAATAAAGGTCGATTGCACTGCTGCAGCTGGCTCAGTGAAAGCGGCGGCTAATGAAGCTTCTGCCAGTCCATAAACAGGGAAAATAACGTTTTCTTTAAAGCCAAAAGGTTTTAACGTTGCATTGAACTCACGACACAGCGCAGCAGAAATTTGCTCTGCTCCATTAAAAATCAAGCGTAAAGCTGACAAATCTAAATGTGACTGCTTTTCTGGTTTGAAATATTTTAAGACATGCTGATAACCAAAATTAGGCGATGCCGAGACTGTGGCCTTTTTTTCGCTGATTTTATCCAGCCATAAATTTGGCCGACGCACGAACAATTCCGATGACATTAAATAAACATCGGTATTTAAGACCAAGGGCGATAAATGAAAGCCAATAATCCCCATATCATGGGTTAAAGGCATCCAGCTTAAGCTAACATCATCTTCTGTGGCTTTACTGCCGATCAGGATTGAACGAATATTGCTTATTAAATTAAAGTGCGTCAACACCACGCCTTTAGGCTCTCCTGTAGAGCCTGAAGAAAACTGAATAAAGGCAGTATCCTGCGGCTTAATCTCGACTGGATTCGCCTTATTTTGATCCGGAAGCCGCTGTTCGGCCAGTAAAGACTGCGCTTGTAAATGTGGTTTTAACGCACTTTGTTGCCGCTCATCTGCATACTTGAGTAATTGCTGCAATGCATCTGCCGAAGTCCAGATAAAGGGCTTATTTAATTTTTGAAAAACAGACAAGACCCGTTTATGCGATGTATTCTGGCTTGATGCATTTAGAGGTACAACAATAATCCCGCCCAATATTGCAGCCCAGAATACATCAACAAACTGCTCATTGTTTTCTGCCAGCAAGATTAATTCATCCCCTTGATTGACACCTGCTTGCTGTAATTGATATAACAAATGCAAGGCACGGTCATACAACTCAGCATAACTTATCGTCAGTTCGTCGTTTTTAGCTTTTATATAGGTAATACTTTTATTACCCTTGGCAGTATTTTGTAGTGCTTCAGTTAGTGTAGCGGGGAATGATGTTGCGCTCATGTAATATTTATCTATAAGTTGCATGAAAGAATATATCTTGCTTGGGCCTTAAATTAACTAAAGGCTCCAGTTCAATGGTTTGCCCTGGTACTAATTCAAAATGTACCTTTTGAATAATCCGGCTAATATGCACGGCCATTTCCTGAATTGCCATGCTATCACCGATACAGCGTCTGGGCCCGATAGCAAAAGGTAAATAGGCACCGACATGCTGACTTTTTTTATTTTCCGGGCTAAAACGTTGCGGATCAAATTTTTCCGGATCAGGCCAATAAGCGGGATTACGGTGCATCAGATAAGGGGGGATTAAAATATCCGTACCTGCCGGAATATCAATACCATTAAAATGATCATCGGCTATCGCTTGTCTCGTGAGCACCCAAACCGGGGGATACAAGCGCATAGACTCATCCAGAACCTGTTGCGTAAGCTTGAGCTGCGCTATATCCGCCATATTTGGCATGGCATCAGGCGGCATGTACTGCTGACTTTCTGCCAGCACCTGTTGCTCAATTTCACTATGTTGTGCCAGCAAATACCAGGTCCAGTTTAAGACACTGGCGGTGGTTTCATGGCCAGCAATAATTAAGGTCAGGATTTCATCAATTTGCAATTTTTCTGGCATAGCATCACCGCTACGTTTTTCCGTCGCGTTCATGACCATGCTTAACAAATCAAAAGGCTGTCTATTTTCTGCTCGGCGGCGCTGCATCATATCGCTCACCAAATGCGTCAATTGGCGAAAACGTCTGGCAAAAAGCAAATCTCTGGCGGAATCATCAGTGACCATTAAAAAGGGGTTTTCACCTGTTTCGGCAATAATGCGCTCTAAATCTTCACTAAATAAGGCATGTAAAATAAAATCCAGTGCCGTCTGACTCATGGATTCGGTAATATTAATGGGCTTGCCAGACTCAATATCATCCTGCCAACTGGCTAATAACTTGTCAGCACAACTGATCATCAGGGGCAGTTGGTGTGTCAGTAGTTTATTACTGAACAGCGGTTGCATCATTTTGCGCTGCCGCTTCCATAAATCACCTTCACTGACGATAATACCCCGACCTAATAAGACATTAATCTGTTTAATGCCCACGCCTTTGATATAGTTTTTGTAATTAGTAACCAGAATATGTTTTGCCATCTCCGGGTCGCACACGTTATAAACCCAGCCATCCTGATCAGGAAATTTGGCCTTAAACAGGTTACCGTTTGTTGCTACCAGATCGCTGAGTTTGGCCAAGACCTGCTCAAGTTGATGGTAATCAATAATGATATCCTCGCCAGGTGGCAAGCTTAATGCAGTAAAATCAGACATATCGTGTTTACAAAAGTTGCTTATGTTATGACAAATAATAATTTCACGAATTTTACCACAGTCGCTATTTGCTATTTAAATAACATCCGCTGCTTGGGTTTGTTTATTTACAAATGCTAAAATAAATCATGATATCTTTCAGTTCAAAAATATACTTTCATTTTCTGCTTTGCATCAGTGTACTGATGACAATCGGCTGCACACAAACACCTAAAGGTGAATTTGTACCTTTTTATCAGGCTGAAACAGACAAGCCTTATGCGGATGTATTGGGTGAATTAGAAATTGCTATTTCAGAGCATAATTTCAGAATAACAGGGCACAGTCATGTAGGCAAAGTGATTCGCGACCGAGGCACAAAAGACTTCCCCGATTATGATACGGTGCAATTTTGCAACCTGACACATGCAAAAACGCTTTTATTAATGTCACCTCACGCGATACGCTTTATGCCATGCAATATTGTTACCTATCAATATAATGGCAAAACTATAGTGCGCACCCATTTGATTCCCACAGATACTGATAACCCGGAACTCAACGTTTTTGCTGAAAAAATGAACAAAATGCTCAAAGAGATTGTTGATTTTGCAGTGGAATAATTATCTTCTGCTTCCCGCGCAGAGCATGGGAAGCATTGATTTAACTCACACTAACACGCTATGGACTATTTTATCTGGGATTTCGATCCTGTTTTAGCCAGTTTTAAACATATTCGCATTCATTGGTATGGCGCGATGTTTGCCTTGGCTTTACTGAGTAATTATGTATTTATGCACTGGGTTTATGCCCGTGAATTAGGTTCCACAGAAGATGTCGATCGCCTGCTGTGGTATTGTGTTGGTGGTGCAATCATTGGTGCGCGACTAGGGCATATTTTATTTTATAACCCGGGTTATTATTTTACCGAACCAGTCAAAATGTTTGCCATATGGGAAGGTGGTCTGGCCAGCCATGGCGGCGTTTTTGGCGTATTGATTGCCCTGTATATCTATCAACTTAAAGCGCCTTTTGATTACTGGTGGATTCTGGACAGGGCCGCTATAGCAGGATCATTAAGTGGCTGTCTGGTGCGTATAGGCAATTTTCTTAATTCGGAAATTGCAGGCACTGCTACGGATGTTCCCTGGGCTGTTATTTTCCAGCGTATAGACACGACCCCGCGTCACCCGGTACAACTCTACGAGGCTTATAGCTACGCGGGGATTTTTATATTTTTACTGTATTTATACAAGCAAAGCAGGACTTTCGACTTACATGGCCAGTTATGCGCCTGGTTTATGATACTGATATTTAGTACCCGTTTTATCCTGGAATTTTACAAAGTCAGCCTAGTTAACTATGACAGTGATTTATGGCTCAGTGCTGGGCAAATACTGAGTATCCCTTATATTATTATTGGTACGTTTATTCTTTACCGCAGCAAAAAATCCGTTTAATTCCATGAACTATCACTCGCACTTCAAAATCCGCATGGCCTGTCATGCGCTAAAACAGGGAAAACTACTAGCCTACCCGACCGAATCCGTTTATGGCATTGGCTGTGATCCGTTAAATGAAAGTGCGGTCATGCATTTATTGAGCATTAAACAGCGCCCTCTGCATAAAGGACTCATTCTGATTGCATCAGACTTTGCGCAACTGCAGCCATACATCAACCCCAGCCCTGAAATATTACTGCGCATCATGCCTAGCTGGCCTGGCCCGATAACCTGGGTTATTCCTGCACATTCCTGGGTGCCCGATTATTTAACTGGCAAAAATGATTCCCTGGCCGTACGGGTTAGCGCTCATCCATTAGTGCAACAATTATGCGCCGAATACGGTGGAGCAATCATCTCCACTAGCGCCAATATCACGCATCAGGCTCCAGCCCGCTCTGCTTTAGCCGTACGCACAAAATTGCCCTCCGAGGATATTTATATTTTAGCAGGTACTACACTGCAACAAAATCAACCCACCGCTATTTATAATGCGCAGGATGGCCACTGTCTACGCCCTTCTTAAACCTAGAAACCGCAGTTGAGCACGGATTTGTGGAAAACCTGCGTGTGAAAGACAACGCACAGCCCGCAGGCAATGGCCGTAGCCCTTGGCAAGAGCTGTAACGCAGTATTTCGTGCTCAGATTGATCCACAAAACCGTGAAGCGGAGTATAGTCACCCAACAGGTGACAAACTTTTCGATCATTATATTTTATATTCAGTCACTTATAATGATTTATAGCGGTCAACTGCGGTTTCTAGGCTATACAAGCCTTGCATGACTCACCTTAGCAGCAACACCCTGAATTAACTACACTTATACCGATTAATCGAAATTTCAGCCAGGCAGATATTTATCAACACAATAAACACATGTATAATCAAGTGTTTTTTGCTGACTCTGTAGCGCATTTACGCTCAAGGTTAGCACATGACTGCATTAAAAAAGGACACACATGACTGCATTAGTGGGTATTATCATGGGCTCAACATCTGACTGGGAAACCATGCGCTTTGCATCTGAAAAACTGGAACAACTCGGCATCCCTTTTGAGGTCGAGGTGGTCTCCGCTCATCGCACACCTGATAAGCTGTTTGCATACGCTGAAACGGCAGAAGACAGAGGTCTGGAAGTCATTATTGCCGGCGCAGGCGGTGCCGCCCATTTACCAGGTATGACTGCAGCTAAAACAATATTACCGGTATTAGGCGTACCGGTGCAATCCAAAGCACTGAATGGCATGGACTCATTATTATCCATTGCGCAAATGCCTGCCGGAATTCCGGTCGGGACTTTGGCTATAGGTAAAGCTGGCGCTGTGAACGCTGCATTATTAGCTGCAGCCATTATTGCCAACAAACATACCCAATATAAAGCACCGCTGAATGCTTTCCGCCTACAACAAACCGAAACGGTACTCGCTAATTCAGACCCCAGGGAGCTAACTTAATGGTCATCGGTATTTTAGGTGCAGGACAATTAGCAAGAATGCTTGCATTGGCTGGCAAACCCTTAGGGCTTAAATTTATCTTTTTAGACCCAACACCAAGCTCATGTGCGGCTGATTTAGGTAAGCACTTGCTTGGTGACTACACGAACAAAGTACTGCTAACCCAACTCGCTGCAGAATCGGATATCATTACTTATGAATTTGAAAATGTACCGGTAGAGATTATCGACTACCTTAATCAAAATACCCCCGTTTATCCACCGGCAAAGGCTTTATTGATCGGCCAGGACCGAATTACTGAAAAAACATTTTTACAGGATCTAGGCATTGCGACCGCTCCTTTTGCCCCTGTATCCAGCTTAGAAGAACTGCAACAAGCCATGCCTGGCATTGACTACCCAGCGATCCTCAAAACTCGTCGTTTAGGTTATGATGGTAAAGGACAGGTCGTGCTGTATAGCGGACAAGATTTACACAGCGCCTGGGAAGCAATCAAAAATGCTCCTGCTGTTGTTGAAGGATTTGTGCCTTTTGATAGAGAAGTGTCGCTTATTGCAAGTCGAAGTGTCTCAGGCGAAATCGCTTATTATCCTCTATCTGAAAACACCCATCACAAAGGCATTTTACGCTTAGCCAAAAACACTCAAAACGATCCTCTCCAGGCACAAGCTGAAGAGATAACTAACAGAATATTAACATCACTTGATTATGTCGGCACCATTGCACTTGAGTTATTTGCAGTTGGTGATAAATTAATTGCCAACGAATTTGCTCCAAGAGTCCATAACTCAGGACACTGGACCATTGAAGGTTCGGAAACCAGTCAGTTTGAAAATCATTTAAGAGCAATCATGGATATGCCCTTAGGCACAACAAACTCGGTGGGTTATGCAGCAATGCAGAATTTTATTGGCGGAGTACCTGCCAGTAAAAAACTACTTTCTTTATCTCAGGTGCATCTGCATTTATATGATAAAGCAGCTCGCAAAGGACGCAAGCTTGCTCATGCCACCGCCAGAACAGAGTCATTAGAGCATTTTACTGATTTAATTGATTCTCTCATCGCGCTTGCCAGGCAAAGCGATGACTCATAAAGTAAAATAAAACTTCTTTTAAACTTTTATATAAACACATACCAATGAAAAACACAGAAAACCCTGTTGTCTCTATACACTACACATTAACTAACAAAGCGGGCGAGCAATTAGACAGCTCTATTGGCGCGCAGCCTTTAAGCTATTTACACGGCGCAGGTAATATTATTCCTGGTCTTGAAAAAGCATTGAGTGAATCATCAGTTGGTGACAAATTAACCGTGACTATCGAAGCTGAAGATGCATATGGCGAACGTATCGAAGAA
>Ga0208279_1002042_pt1 | contig 10118 bp, 13 predicted proteins | sample AntAceMetag02UKM_FD_184766 | JGI IMG/M metagenome (GOLD analysis project Ga0208279, IMG submission 184766) | Saline lake microbial communities from Ace Lake, Antarctica - Antarctic Ace Lake Metagenome 02UKM (SPAdes) (version 2) | ecosystem: Environmental > Aquatic > Non-marine Saline and... | reverse complement strand
CGAAGGTGAATCGGATGGAGATACGGAAGAGCTGGTGCTTGGCGATATTGAAGATGATGTTGATGAAGAGACCGACGGAGAAACCGACGAACTCGTTGATGGGCTTATTGAAGTCGATGGTGAGTCTGATGGAGAAATGGATGGTGATGTAGAAGGGCTCTCTGATGGTGAAGTAGACGGAGAAGCAGAGGTGGATGCACTGGGTGAAGTCGATGGACTCAGAGATGAAGAAGCTGAGGGGCTTATAGATGGAGAAACAGAAGATGAGGTTGATGGACTAATACTTGTGGATGGGCTATCACTCGGAGAGATTGATGGAGATGCAGAAACTGAAACACTGGGACTTGTTGATGGGGATGCCGAGGTGCTGGCGCTTGGAGATGTGCTTGGTGATGCAGAGGGAGAGGTTGATGGAGAAATTGATGGAGATGTTGAACCTGCTGCTGTGTAAGTGGCGTAGATGGACATTTTTTCTGTGTTATCTGCTGTCCAAGTTACTGTTGCTGGCCAAGTTTCCCAAGAATGAGCAGTGCTGTCTCCACCATAATTTGTTGTTCCAGTATCATAGTTGAAATCAGTATATCCCGTAAAAGGAGAATCTGAATCACTCCAAGCTATTAACAAATAATCTTGAGCTGATATTACTTCATCACCTAAATTTAATGTACGCCAAGAAGAAGTTGTTGATGTTTCAGTGCCTGATGCTGTATTCGCTACTTTACTTTTGTCAGAATCTTTGTATATTCCAAAAGCATAGTCGACACTTTGTCCAGAATAACCTTGCCTCATATAAAGTGTCAGGCTGTCTAAAGTACCAACAGCTCCAGCAAATTTGTAACCTTGCATTTCTGCTATATTGTTTGTTGCAGATGCTCCAATAGTTGTATATCCAAAAGTTAAACCTGCGGCGTGCTTTACTGGATAAACTGCATTATCTAAGAAATCCTGTGGAATAGCAACGGTTAATTTTCCATTTTTAATTTCCAATTCTCCCCAAACCTTCTCACCTGTTGCATCTTCAATCTGTGGTCTGTAAATATGACCTACTTTCCCAACCTTATATTCTTTCCCACCAACGTAATTAGTCTTTTGCTCTTTTGCATAAATAGCATAAGAACCAACTACATTTTCAGGTCTATGCCCTCCTTTTTCAATTTCTTCCTGAGTTAAAGCTGGCTGATATGTATATTCGACATCCTTATCTTCAACTGTAAATTCGACTACATTAGTCTTGGGCTTTTCTTTTAAGATAATTTCAAACTCTCTTGCATCTTCTGGATGTTCTTCGCTTTCAATGTCATAAAAATGAGCCTCAATATTTCCCTTCTTCCATTGTATAATGTCATCTTTTGTAGAAACTGTCGGTTCACCGAGTTCAGTATCTTTCAGTCGAATAGACACGTTACACTCATTATCCCAACGCATTATCTTCTGCTGGGGAAAGAAGTCGGTTTGTTTAATGTCTCCAATCTCAACATCTATCTTGTCTTTGGGGTCATCTTTTGCAACTTGAATATAGGTGTTGTTATCCACCGTATATTTATCTTCTAATATTTTGTTTAGTATTGGTATATCAGCCATTCTCTTTCTTCTTTAGCTTTTTTAAATCGTCTTCTGTCCAGTTATTATCCTGAAGATGGATTCTTCTGTGACATTTTTCACATAATGTAATTCCGTTGTCTATCGCAAATCTTAACTCTGGATAACGGGCGAAGGGCTTTATGTGGTGCGCATTAAGGTTGCCTCCTCTATCATCTCCACACCATACACACGTATAATTATCCCTTTCAAAAACAGACTTTCTCCACAAACAGTATTCCTTTGATGTTCTTATTTTAACATTCTCTGGAGTTATACCACCCTTCCATCTAGCATTATGTTCACCCTTCATTCCCTCGTGACCCATCAAGCTTTTACTTATTTTTTCTCTCGTTTCTCTTGCAACAATCCTTCCACTTAATCCCTTGGAGATGTTTCCTTTGTGTCGTTTGGATAGTTTCTTATGAGTATATTTTCCAGCCCACGGTTTCTTTTTCCCCTTGTGTGCTTTACTTATCTTTCTTTTTGTCTCCTCACTTTGTTTTCTCCCTAGCATTGTCATTTATTTGTTTTCTCCTTCTCTTCTAGTTTTTGAATATCAGAATTAGACCAACCTTTTACTGGTGCGAATTTTCTAACTAACCAACTAACTGGATGAATCTGATTATCAAATTTCATGTCCCATAACATATCCTTGACTTTGTTCTTGGTTCTTTGAACCTCATTTCCACTAATATGATAAGGGAAACCAAAGTCTCCTCCTTGTGTTCTAAACATGTGAGCATACCAAGTGCCATGGTTTACTAGGACTCTCCCACCTGACAACCAGGTCTTGCAAGCCAACTCTATTCCTTGGTTTCCCCAATTTCCAAGTTCTTCATCGCAGAGTTTCAGATCCCAATATTTCTCTCTTGTTGCCATGAAACAGCTCCCTTGCAGGCTCATTGTTGTGGTGTAACCCTTTTCTTTCTTGTCTGTTGTGAAGGGTTCTCTGTGTTTCCAGTCCTCAAAGTATTGAAAATGTGGTGCTGAGTCAAAACAATATGAGACTGACTGAGGATTATGTTTACCTACCCACATCATCTTTTTGCGTATCTTATCTTTCTTTCCACATTGCTCGCACTTTTCAGGAGTGGGTCCTTGGTATTTCTTCCATCCACAGTGATAACATTTCCAGTCAAAAGCCCATAGGTTACGCATTATTGGCACGGATGTAACATCATCCCCAACCTTTTCCATGAACTCAATCATCTTCTTGTCGAAGCCTTGGTCAAATGAACAATGCGCGTCCACTTTCATAACGTACTTAGCCTTGGATAGTTTGGCTGCCAAGTTGGTTCCAGCTCTTTGTCCGATTGCTTCGGGCACATAAATGAGAGTCACTCTGTCATCCTGTGGAACTGGTGGGTCTGCCCACTCTCCATCCAGAACAGCGATAACTTCGGTGTCTGCTTCTGAGGTTTTTAAAATGTCTTCAATGGTTCGCGCAAGGAACATCTCGTTGCGACTTGGAATCAAAATGCTAAGTTCTTTAGCTCCCATCCTTTTAGGTCGTTAATTTTTATCTCCCGCCATCCCGTTGGCTTGTGTTTGAAGCTATCTAAAGTTACCTTCGGCTTTGTAACAGTTCCTCCATGCCGAATGTCAATTAAAGGAAACTCGCTCTTCCAAGAGTCAACCTTCTCATCCATAAACCCTCCTATTCTTCTCTTCTTTCCAGGTTCATAACCTATAACTCTCGCCCAGCGTGGGTCTTTTCCGTTGTCCCAATCTTTCTTTTCAATTGTTTCCATTCGCATTTGGTAGTGGCTGAGAGCCAAATCTCGGTTACAACACAGACCAGATAACGACCTTAGGCCATCATATCCGATTAGTCTGTCCTTGGGGAAGTCCCAACGCCAGACACTCTCGTTATAATAGTAAGTATCATCTCTAGGTGGTTTGAAGTCGAAGTGAGACTTATGATAAAGAACGTCATGTTCGCAGAAGAATACATATTTCTCTTTGCTGTTCTCCAGCGCGGTCAAAATCTGAACAGTCATTGTCTTGGCTCCGGGTTCTAGGTCTAACACTACGTTATCTCCAAAGTCTATCGGTTTTAATGAACAACTCACGATTGGCAATCCAGATGCAGTTATTGTCTTCTGCACAGCTATGAAAACCTTTGGATCACACTTGTTGTGTGTATAGTAGATTATTCCTTTCATTTTTTTATCCAGAACCAACTTCTCCACTTATCCCTTATCTTACCATCTCGTTTTCCGCAGTCTGGTATTTCAACCTTGCCATGTTTATCTGGCTCCAAATTCAATCCATCTTTTATTAACATCCGTATCTTTTTCTTACTTCTTTAGCTGATCCCCAATATGGAAGGGTCTCAGTTGCTTCATTCCCATGATGTGTTTGTTTTCTCATTCCATCTCCGGTCTTTATTCCGAAACAAGGGAACTCTGTTTCAAATGTTTCCCACTCCTCAATGAATGGTTCGCCTATTTCTTTTGGAAAGTTTCTCATTTTAATGTCCCACTTTGGTTGGTCCTTGAGTAAAAAATCCAGACGGCTAAGCAAGAAATCTCGTCCAGCTATTTGAAATGCTAACTGAGAATCCTTGGGATAAAAACTGTCATACCCATAAGGGAGAACATAATTGTTTGTATTGCGATAAATAGCGTCTAGCTTGGGTGGTACAAAAGTGAAATAGTCTGGGGAATATAGACAGTCAGCCTCACATGAAATCACATAATCAACCTTGGCCATCTCAGTTGCAACCTGAAGTTGCCGACAAACATTGAATCCAGATGCTCCAACATCCCCAATACACCTGTTCGTTCCAAAGTCCATTGGCTTCTGAGTAACACTGAACACTGGAAGGTCAGTCTTGGAAACAATATCAGCGATGATTTTTGCCTCAAACTCTGGGTTTTCACGATTGGATGAGTAATAAACTATTGCTCCCTTCATACTCTTTTTATTATTATACTTTTATTCCCTAAGTATCTAATAATGTCGTGGCGATGGTTGCCATCAGAAATGCGTTCACCCTCCTTGACAAGAATTGGCTCCATCATTCCATTCTTATTTATCTCATTGTAAAGGTCTAACCTTTCTTGCATATACTCATTCAGTTGCTTGTCTGACCAGACTTGTTGTCTTGAGGTGGTCTTTTTGCGGTAATCTTTCAGTCTCTTATAATAATCTGTTTTGAGTGGGTCTCCACACGCATCAAGCTGTTTAAGGAAATCCTTCTGTTGTCCGTTGCCATTGTCCAAGCTGTCGACTGGCACTCTTTCTAAATCACTCTTAAAACAGAAACTGGAAATATCTCTGGGATGTAAGTCGTCCTTCTCTTCTATTTTCAATATCTGTCCATCTTGTTTCCATTCACGAAAGGCGTACTTGATTCCCTGTTCATCTGATGGGGCTTTCTTTGTATTTGGTATTTTCTTGGCCGTGACTATAATGCAATACCTTGTTCTAAGTTTATTCACATATTCAATCCAGTCCTCTGGGTTCATATAATAATGGGTGTTTGCCAGCAATACCACATCAGCTAGGGGAAGTTCATCTGCGCAATCCTCAATCCTCTTGTTGATGATCTCATAATCCAATTTGTGTTTGTCTCTGTATGCCACAGCTCTATCAAATGCTCCCTTGTTTGGCTCAACTCCGATAACCCTTTCAAATCCATACTCCTTTGCCAGTTCCAAATAAACACCAGCGTTACAACCAACATCTATAAATGTTCCCCTTGAATCTGATAACAAGGGCTTGATAAAATGTTCCCACTTCCCTTCATTCCAAAACTTGCTGTCTTTGTCCTTCTTGTCTCTTTCTGTCATCGCCTCTCCTTTGAGGTATTGGTATGTCTCAAATGGTTTCATTTATTTTTGACGATTATTATATGCTCTCGCATTTGGTTCTTGATTGACAACTCTGGAGCCTCACATTCATATCCTGCCTCTCTTAGTGGTCGCATGACTCTTGTCAGTGAGTAAACATCCTCGATAATATAAACCACATCTTTCTTCAGTAGTGGCAATATGGTCTTTGCCAAAAACAATTGTGCTGTGTGAACATGCTCACCATCATCAACAACAATATCTATATCCGATCCAATTTGTTTTACCAAACTCTTAATGTCTTTCTCTTTGGTCTCGTCTGATAAAAAGGTGGTGACTCTTTCTTCTCCCTTGACCATTGCGTCCGGGTCAATGTCTGAACCATAAACCTGAGCGTTGGGAAAATAATCTCTCCACATCAGAAGACTTGCTCCCACAGTGTAATCATATCCAGTCTGTTTCTTTACATGATTCATAGTGACCAAACTTCCCACTCCAACCTCCAACAACTTTTTCACATCGTTGCGTTTGTCTTTAAACATTTCGTGATAAATTGGGGTGTAAGAATGCCTTACCTTAGGGCATTTATCGGTCTTGTACTCGTAGGCAATCTCGCACAGTTCAGTCATCTTTGTTTTCCAAAAAGTCAGTGATATAACACCACTCAACATTTTCGGGTAAATTTAAGAAATTATCAAAACACCTTGCTAGGTCGTTGCTTGTTCCGTAGACATGTCCATATAGTTGTATGTCTTGTTGTGATGTCCAGAATGGGTGGTCAAGCGCGTGCGAATAACAAAAAAACTTATCTGTCACTTCCATGTGTGGTTGTTTGGGGTCTATTGCTCCCCACCAACCTTCTTCGTTCAATGCCTTGACAACCCCCTGTGACCACATCCAGTGCGGTGCCTTGAATCCTTTTTCAAATGGAAGCTCATCGCGATCGAAGGCTTCCTTTATATTGGTCATAGTGACCTCCTTGAAATATCTATAATCTGCGTTACGTACCTCTTCCCCAATGTGTGTGTACCCGTGAGGGATGATTTGCAACCAGTCTAAGTTTTCTCTAATAACCTTCAGGTATTCCTCTCGCTCAAGATACTTTCCCCAGTCGGCCTTCACATCATTTGGAACTGTGAACAAGGACACTTTAAAATTAGGGAAATGTTCTTTTAGTTTAAACAGCCACATCAACCGATTGTTGACCGCTGAAAATCCATCAAGACATAGTGCTACTTTCATTTGAAATTTTTTACTAATTCTTTAGCCTCGCCCCAATAGGGTATAGATAAAGCTTGTAGTTTAGCTGGAGCTTTTCTTTTGCTTTGCTCGAGTGGGTCTATGGAATTAACATGGTTGAAATCAACTATCGGATCCACTGTGTTGAATTGAACCAGCTTGTAATGTGGGAGTTTCAATGTCTTCTCGACGTTTGGTCTTCCAAGTTCACCGCCATATCCATTGGTTGTTCCATTTGGATATTTGTCTTCTCTCTCCTGCAATGCCTGGATAAGCAGTTCTCTTGGTGCTATCAGGGTCACATTTACTACTCTATTCTTCCAGGAGTACACTGGGTTTCCCCAAGTGTGCAATGCCCATCTGCTCATGTTGTATGCGAACTCATCATCTTTAGGTCTGAATGAGTGGAAGTGTTCCTTGGTATATAGTGAATCATCTTCTGCGACTGCAACATACTTAGTCTTTGCTATTTTAGCTGCCCTTAGCATTTGCATATATATATTGTGGGCAGTTACCGGATAACCCTTTTGTGAAATGTTCGTACCCCAATCCATCGGTTCTGTTGACACTGTAATGATAGGAGCTCCGTCTGCTGCTTCTAATAGCTTCTCTTTATGAAAACTTGCCCAGCTCTCTGGTACTTTATTTACCGTTAGGAACATCAGTGTTATGTCTTTATCCATACGTTTTTTTATTAGGTTTGAATAATGCACTTATTGAATTGTCCTTTATTCCAAACTTAGGAAATGTGAATAATATCTCTTTTTGTATTTGGCTAAGTCCATTTATACTCTGTCAATAAAAAATATGACCTTGTTTTGATTTTCTTTATACTTTCCAAATCTATTCTAAGTCCTGATAAGAACTTGTCATTTAACTCCTCGATTGAAACTCCTCCGTTTTTATTTATAAACTTGTCTTGCACTTGATTGGCTGGGATATTTATAATCTTCCCTTTCTTAAATCCTATCATTAACGCCTTCTTGGGCTTGTGTGTCTTCAGGAATATCTCCATTGAATTTGGACAGTGGAAGTTGTATCTCTCCAGTGTGGGACTTATATCTTCGGCTCGGTAAATTTGACTAGTAGCTGACATCGGACACCTCCAGTCGCCCTTGCACTTGCTCCATTCCCACTTCCCCTCATCAAATTCTGGGATTGCTACCTTTCTGTTCTTCAGAAAATCGTAGTCATAATCTCTCGACATTCTCAGATTCAAACAAATAATATCCTCATTGTTAACAAATTCATCAAACTCTATGCAGTTTATATTGAAGTCTCCTATCATCACATCATCGTCACACAGGAACATAGTGTAATCCCCCAGCAGCGACAACACATCTTCCTTGAAGTCGCCCTGCTTAACAAAGTTTACCAATGGGTATTCTTTCTTAACTATCTCATATCCTTTTTCAAAATAACCATCACTGGTGTAGATGACGTTGAGATTGTCTAGGTTCAGGCTTCTCAACAACAACTCCAGTTGGCAAGGTCTATTCTTGCTGAATATTATAGTGGTTATTTCTCTACGCATATCTGGAAGTTAGGGTACATGTCGTGGACTATATAATCTGTTTTTGTCCAAACGTGTTTAAATCCTTCTTTCATCAGGATGTCTTTCAGATACTCTGGTGTATATCCCCACCAATGTGTTCTGCCCTCTTTGGCGTGATCGCAATATATCAGTCTCAATGCCCACTCAACTTCTTCAATGGTTTCAGCGCTGGTCAATATCTCTGCCTGCTTCTTCCTGTCATCAACATCTATTATCAACGTGCCTCCCTTTTTCAAAACTCTTTTCCATTCCTTCAGGGCTTCAAGAAACTCCTCCTTTTTAATATGGTCAATCAGGTTTACACAGAGCATCTCATCTATACTGTTGTTCTTAAACTTAAGCTTCCTGACATCCATTGTAATGTCCGTGACGTTGTTGTCCTTGTTGGCTCTGAAAGGAAACTTATAATAATTCTCAACAGTGGTGCTGTTTCTTTCAACTAGTTCCGGGAAATCTTTGGCAAGTCTTTCGCAAATATCTATGTTTATCCAATCTTTCAAATATACCGTCCCGTTTCCTAAGTGAAGTCTTTTTCCCATTTCTTTTTTAATTCGTTGTTATAATATTCTTCCCATTGCTCTAGTGCGTACTTCCAACTCTTTGGCCTTATCCAAGGGTTTTCTTTGCTTCCCTCGTTGTGGGTGCGGCTGAAGTTCCTGTGCTTGTGGGCAAACCAGGTGTTCTTGTTGAGCATCAACTTTCCTCCTTGCTTCCAGGTCTTCATAGAAACTTCCACAGAGTCCTGATAAGCAGGTCCATATCCTTCTGTCTGTAACTCTTTGATGTGTTTGTCCCACCATGCTCTTGGCATAATCCACATGCTTCCTTGCATGGCTTGGGTCTCATCAACCATCACATCTTTCCTTGCCTTGTCTCTGCTTCTCCATTTCTGACCAGAAAACTTCCTGCCCTCTTTCCCGCAATCTTGGATGTTCAGTCGCTCATAATCTATATAACCCAATTCTTTCATAACCTCCCATTTATTTGGGTCTAGGAAATATCTTCTTGCTGTCATTATCTGGTTGGGCTCACAAGTGTCTGTGAGTTCCTTATCCCAGCCCTTAGCGAAACAACAATGCTCATCAAGTCGACAAAAGAACTCTCCCCTTGAAACATCGACTCCAGCGTTGATGGCTCCTCTCATTCCCCTATTCTTTCCGAGATGTACAATCCTTCTTCTTGGGTCTTCTACTAATTCCCAGCTTGGCCAATAACCATCAAAGACAGATATGATTTCCAATTGATCTCCAAGACCTGAATTATCCAATAGGTCTCTTACTGTTTTTTCGTGATAAGGGTCCTTATAACCTGGAATAACAACTGATAGTTTCATATTATCTATAAATGACACTGATTAAACTGGCATCTGCTGTAACAATTCGCAAACCAACAGTAAATTTGCAGTCAAATGTATAGGTTCCCTCTGTGATGCTCGCTTTGAGTTCTCCCATGTTAGTTGTTGATCCTGTCGTATTGTCAATCACTTTGATTGAGCCAGCGGAGGTTGTACCAACAACAATTGCGTGGAGATGACCTGCGCCTGTTTTAACTTGTGTGGATGCAGCAGCTCCAATGTACTTTACATTATAATCGTCGTTCATTATTTTTTATGATTTCTTAGATGAGATGCTAGACCAGCCTTGCTCTTGCAAACCTTTTGACATGTTGGGCAAGTTAGGTCCGCGTTCTCAAGTATTTCTACTGCTTGCTTCGACTGCGCAAGCACTTCTTGTCTTTTCCATTCGGGCATTTTCTCGAATGGAATCCGTGACCAATCTGGACTCCCCATAATATTTTTAAATTAAGAATTTACTGCTGGGGAAAGCCCCCAGCAAGTAAAGCCTCAATTCTAGGTCGGTGATACCGAAGGAGAAATTGAAGGTGAGAGTGAAGGTGAAAGTGAAGGTGAAAGTGAAGGTGAGATAGCTACTGTCAACGCATTATAC
>Ga0208279_1002041_pt1 | contig 10121 bp, 7 predicted proteins | sample AntAceMetag02UKM_FD_184766 | JGI IMG/M metagenome (GOLD analysis project Ga0208279, IMG submission 184766) | Saline lake microbial communities from Ace Lake, Antarctica - Antarctic Ace Lake Metagenome 02UKM (SPAdes) (version 2) | ecosystem: Environmental > Aquatic > Non-marine Saline and Alkaline... | reverse complement strand
GAAGATGTCGTTTTCCTCAAAATCGTGTTTTGAAATCTGAGGCCTTTTCTGGTCGCCAGCCAGCGCTGAGGTGCAAAAGATACATGTCAATATCATAACCAGCGTTTGGCTTAATAAAGATTTTGAAGAAATTACAATCATTTTCATGGTGAAAACCTTCTTTCAATTAAGGGAACTGTAATACCCCAACCACGGCTAAAGGCGTTGTTGGGCTTATCACAACTTGGTATAGGAGACATTAACATCCCTCTCATTTAATGATATCACCGTTAAGTGTGGATTTATTTAATCGTCCACTTTTTCAATAACTTATTAATGTAATCACATCTTACTCAAACAGAGGAAAGCCAGGCACACAGGGCTCACTTAGCTCTCTTTCAGTCCTAACACTATAAAACCTATCATCCTGACTCTTGATTCCTATGGAATACGCTTAATTTATCAGCAGCGTACCAACCCCCTGATCGGTAAATAACTCGAGTAAAACAGCATGTTCAACGCGACCGTCAATAATATGTACACTGTTGACACCGCCTTTTAAGGCATCTGTACCACATCGGGTTTTTGGAATCATACCGCCTGATATAGTTCCGTCTGCTATTAAGCTGTCTATATCTTCAAGGGTTAATCCTGTTAGTAAATTGCCTTGTTTATCTAAAATCCCGGGGATATTGGTCAGTAATATTAATTTTTCAGCTTTCAAGACTTCTGCAACCTTTCCTGCAACTAAATCGGCATTGATATTATAAGATCGTCCATCAGCACCTACTCCAATGGGGGCAATAACCGGAATAAAATCACTCTGGCTAAGCATTTTCACTACCGAGGGATCTATAGAACTGACTTCTCCTACATGACCTATATCAAAGATTTCAGAAGCGCCTGATTCCTTACTAAACTGCGTCATGTCGATTTTACGCGCACGAATAAAATCACCGTCTTTACCGGTTAAGCCGACTGCTTTTCCACCGGCCATATTAATCAGATTCACAATATCTTTGTTGACTTGTCCGCCCAATACCATTTCCACGATATCCATGGTTTCACTATTTGTGACACGCATACCGTTAACAAATTCAGTGCTAATATTTAAGCGTTTAAGTAGACTTCCAATTTGCGGGCCTCCACCATGTACTACGATAGGGTTAATACCGACTAATTTCATTAACACGATGTCTTGTGCAAAGCCTGCTTTAAGATTGTCATCAATCATGGCATTACCGCCATATTTGATAATGACGGTTTTACCTTTAAATTTCTGGATATAAGGTAAGGACTCTATCAGGACGTGGGCTATGCCCTTGGCAATTTTTTGTTTCATGGAAGCTGTCTTTTTTCTTATTAAGTGCTTGTTAATTGGCGTAAAGTGCCGCTATTTCTATGTATCAAGAGTTAAAAAGGTAAGGATATTTGCGGTTTTATTTCCAGGATCAGTTGCCGGAACTGGTCTTGAATGCGTGTCAAAACTTCTTGCGTTTCACCTTCAAAACGAATGACCAGCGACGGTGTGGTATTGGAAGCCCGTATTAGACCAAAACCATCGGTAAAATCGATACGCAGGCCGTCGATATCCGTTATTCTGCCGTCAGCCGGAAGATTTTTGCTAGCAAATAGTTGTTGCATAAAAGCAAAATTCTCGCCTTCTTCCAAATAGATGCTTAATTCAGGCGTATTGGGGCTATCAGGTAAATCGGCAAAAATCATAGCGCTGACACGCGTGTCTTCCGATAGTATTTCGATGAGTCGCGCTGCGGAATACAAGCCATCATCAAAGCCGAACCAGCGATCATTAAAAAACAAATGGCCACTCATTTCTCCCGCAAAAATTGCTCCCGTTTGTTTAAGTTTAGCTTTCATAAGCGAGTGTCCCGTCTTCCAGATGGTAGGCGTCCCGCCATTTCTTATAATCTGCGCGGGTAAATTACGGCTACACTTTACATCGTAGATAATTTCAGACCCTGGGTTTTTGGCCAGTATATATTTGCTAAACAGCATCATTTGTCGATCTGGCCAAATGATATTTCCGTTAGAATCGATGACACCCAGGCGATCACCATCGCCATCAAAGGCAAAACCTACATCGGCCTGGTGTTCTTTAACTGCGGCAATTAAATCAGTCAGATTTTCAGGTTTACTCGGGTCGGGCTCATGGTTTGGGAAAGCTCCATCTATATTACAAAATAATTCGATCACTTCACAGCCCAGAGTTCTAAACAATATAGGGGTTATTTTTCCAGCAACACCATTACCTGCATCAATCACGATTTTCATAGGCCGTGCAATCCGAATATCATCAGAAATAAAACCAATATATTCGTTGGTAAATATATTGGTTTCAGTCAGTTTACCGGCTTTATTGTCATACAAATTATGGCTATTTATACGCTTTTTCAGATCTTGAATTCTGTCGCCTGCCAAGGTTTCACCCGCAAGCACTATCTTTAAACCATTATAATTTGCCGGATTATGGCTGCCCGTCAACATAACTCCTGAATGACAGTCATGCTGATGTGCGACAAAATATAAGATGGGGGTGGGAACAGTACCTATATCGATAACATGAGTACCTGTTGCTAAAATACCATCGATCAACACTTTACTTAATTCAGGGCTGGATATCCGGCCATCTTTAGCGGTAACGATAGTTTTAACGCCTTTGTCGAGGGCTTCGCTACCAATCGCCCGGCCAATATCGAAAACAATGTCATCAGTAAGTGTTTTATCAACAATACCACGTATATCATAAGCGCGAAAAATGACATCAGTAGGGCTCGATTTTTTTTCCGTGATATTCACTGCTTTGTCACATGATGGCAAAGGGCTTAATATGGGTTCAATTTTAGTTTCTGCACTGGCCTGCTTATTGGCAAATTCACTATGCGAAATAATGGCTTCAGCCTGATCGCCTGTAACATATTTTACTTCAATATCCACGGGCGGAGAACCAAGAAAAGACTTATCAATCACTTGAACGGGGGGAGTTAAATCATTGTTAATATTAGCATTGGCAATATCATTTTCACGTTTTACCTGAATAATGGAAGAAATAAACTGACTGAATACATTCAATTTAACCGGGTAGTTACCCTCTGCATTACCACCTATTATATCTTTCGTCGCCTTTAAAACAGAGCCTTTGTCGTGTATTAACAGCGAACATAATTTTCGAAAACCTAGATGGAAAGAAAGGCCTGAAATAAATGCGGCAATAAGAATAATGGCAATAACTAGATTAACAAGCGTTAAATCCAGGCTGTCATCGTACCAGCATGAGACAGTCCAGGCGGTATCTTTTACATTAAATGAGAAGTGCTTGCCTAATGATTTGATATCAGCATGGCCATGAGAAAATAAGACAACATCAGCTTGCTTCAATTCTATATACATCCCCTCCTCCGATAGTATATTAAAGCTTTGCTGCAGGTCTTGAAAATTGACACTAGCCAGAATTACAGCAATAACCTGTCCCTCTTGTACAATACCATAACTTATTGCCAGATGACGGTGCTTTCCTTGTTCTCCTTGTATTAAGGGGAGTTGCGGCTGCTGAAAAGTGTTTTTTACCAAGTCTAGATCAGCATAACCCAGATGAGGGGTAATCGAGTTGTCTGGTTTGTTGTCGGAAGGTAATAGTAACCTGAAAGCCATCACATCAGGCAAATACCTACTCATTAGTTGCACTTGAGCTTTAGCACGTAGTAAATCAGATTGATTCAGCGCCTCTACAAGTTCAGGTGATTGGGCTATATTGCGTAAGAATTCGTTTAATAATTCAGTGCGTGTAGAAATACTTTGTGCAATCACTTTTACCAATCCCTTAAAGGCATCCTCTTTTATCTTATTATTATTAGTTTGCGAGAGATAGAAAACACTTGCGCCCGTCAGTGTCGTCATTAGAAGAACGACTATAGTGATAAAAACAAAAATCCGTCCCATATTAATACCTGTAGTTTATACTTTACTTAAAGTCAGAACATCTTGTTTTGTTCTTGTTAATGACGACCAGTATGTCCAAAACCTCCTGCCCCGCGGTCAGTTTGTTTGAATTCAGTGACCACTTCAAAATCAGCTTGAACCACAGGCACAAAGACCATTTGTGCAATTCGTTCAGCAATCTTGAGCGTAAACGCTTGTTGCCCTCTATTCCAGCATGAGACAAAAATCTGTCCTTGATAATCAGAGTCAATCAAGCCCACCAAGTTACCGAGAACAATTCCATGCTTATGACCTAAACCGGAGCGGGGTAATAAGACCGCAGCTAGTTGAGGATCATTAATATGTATAGCGATTCCTGTTGAAATCAGAGTGGTTTCGCCTGGCTGTAAAATAATATCGGCATCCAGGCAGGCGCGTAAATCAATTCCTGCTGAGCCATCAGTTGCATAGTCGGGCATAGGAATTTCATTACCTAAACGTGAATCTAACATTTTGAGTTGTATTTTATGCATGTAATCTCTCAGCAATCAAAGCCAATAGCTGACTGGCAAGTCTTGGCTTATCAGTCATGGTGAATATTTTCTGGCCATTTTTCCAGTACACTTGCAGTGCATTAACTGCAGAATCGAAGCCCCCTTCTGCCTGACCAACCCAGTTGGCAGCTATCATATCCAGGTTTTTACGCAGTAACTTATCCTGGGCGTATTGTTCCAGATGCTGGGTTTCTGCAGCAAATCCAACGGTAAAGGGCTTGTTATTTAAGCAGGCGATACTGGCAACAATATCTTTAGTTTTGTGTAAATGCAGTTCAGTTTGTTTGTTTTGTTTTTTGATTTTTTCCTCCTGTACATGAACAGGGGTATAGTCCGCTACCGCAGCAGCGGCAATCATAATATCCTGTCCTGCTATGTGCCTCATCACCGCATCATACATATCTGCGGCACTCTCCACTAAAATTGTATTGACATATTCAGGTGCAGCTAATGCTACCGGGCCACTGATTAAGGTAACCTGTGCACCAAGCTTGTGAGCCTGCTCGGCTAATGCATAGCCCATCTTACCCGAACTACGATTAGTAATATAACGCACTGGATCCAATCGCTCATGGGTTGGACCCGCAGTAATCAGAATTTTTTTGCCTTGTAAAATACCAGGGCTATTGTGTGCATTAAGACGCTGTAAAATTGCATCAGGCTCGGTCATGCGCCCAGGACCAATATCTCCACAGGCCTGACTTCCTTCATCGGGGCCAATAATGATCACTCCATGTTGTGTTAAGCGTATAATATTTTCCTGAGTGGCAGGCTTAAGCCACATCGCCCGGTTCATCGCAGGCGCCATATAAACCGGGCATTCAACAGCGAGATATAAGGTGCTTAATAAATCATCCGCAAGCCCATAACTGAACTTTGCAAGACTGTTCGCTGTTGCCGGCGCAATTAATAGTAAATCAGCCCAGCGCGCCAGATTTATATGGCCCATTGCATTTTCCTGCTCTGCATCTAGTAACTGAGTGTGTACCTGATGTGCTGATAAGGCCTGAAAAGTAAGTGGACTAATAAACCGAGTCGCCGCCTCAGTCATGACAACTCTGACATCATAGCCATTCCGGGTTAATAATCTAACTAACTCGGCTGACTTATATGCAGCAATGCCACCACTAATACCTAAAAGTACACGCTTCAATGAAAATACCATTTAATTTTTAAAGTTAGTATTATGGCAAGAGTTAAGCTTTTCTTCTATGCTTAAATCAATAAATTGATTACAACATAGTACAGGTGAACAATCATGGGAATTAAAGACTGGCCTGCTGACCAACAGCCTAGAGAAAAATTACTGGCTCAAGGTGCTGCTAGCCTAACGGATGCGGAATTATTAGCTATTTTTCTACGCACAGGTAGCCCGGGTAAATCAGCGGTAGATTTAGCAAATGATCTATTGGTCGAGTTTACCTGCTTACGCGCCTTAATGCAGGCAGACTGCGCAACGTTTACTCAGGCTAAAGGTCTGGGTAATGCTAAATACGCACAACTACAAGCTGTATTGGAGATGGCGCGTAGACATACTTTTGAAATACTAGACCGTGGTGATGTATTAACCAGTCCAGAGGCAACGCGCGCCTATCTAAGCAATCAGTTAAGACATTATCCGCATGAGGTTTTCGCCTGTCTGTTTTTAGATAACCAGCACCATATTCTAAAATTTGAGGAACTCTTCCGTGGGACAATTGATGGTGCCAGTGTTTATCCTAGAGAGGTGGTAAAAAAAGCCTTGGAACATAATGCCGCTGCGCTTATTTTTGCACACAATCACCCATCTGGAATTTCTGAACCTAGCCAGGCGGATAAATTGATTACCAATAAACTAAAAGAGGCACTAGCTTTGCTGGATATACGCGTGCTGGATCATTTTATTATTGGTGATGGCAAGCCTTATTCATTTGCTGAACACGGTTTGCTGTAGGGAGCAGGTTTTCAGCTACTCCGCCTTTTACAATATATAGCTCAAAGAGCTAACTAGATATTAATTTAAGCGCCGCTTCCTGATATTTTTGGCTACTGATTGCCGTAATTTCATCGGGTAATTTAGGGCCAGGCGCGGTTTTATCCCAATCTAGTGTTTCTAGATAATCGCGAATGAATTGTTTATCAAAACTAGGCGGGCTGATACCAACTTGATATTGATCTGCAGGCCAGAAGCGTGAAGAATCAGGTGTTAGCGCTTCATCTATTAAATACAGTATACCGTCATCATCCAGACCAAATTCAAATTTGGTATCGGCAATAATAATTCCGCGTTGTCTGGCATACTCAGCTGCAGTTGTGTATAGCTTTATACTGATGTCCCGCACTTTAGTTGCCATCTCGACACCTAACAGGGGAATGGTTTCAGCAAAAGATATATTTTCATCATGATCACCGACTGCTGCTTTAGTGGAAGGGGTATAGATGGCTTCGGGTAATTGTTGCGCCTGTAACAGACCAGCAGCTAATTCAATACCGCAGACACTGCCGGTTTGCTGATAGTCTTTCCAGCCGGAGCCAATTAAATAACCACGCACAATGGCTTCAACAGGGAGAGGCTTTAATTTTTTGACGATTATGGCACGTCCTTCAATTTGTTTACGCTCATTTGCATCGGGAACAACTTCCTCCAGGCTAAGGCTGGCTAAATGATTAGGAATAATATCCACCATTTTATTAAACCAGAAATTCGATACCGAAGTCAGTACAAGGCCTTTACCTGGAATAGGATCAGGCAAGACAACATCAAAAGCCGATAGACGGTCCGTAGTTACAATAAGTAAATGTTTATTATCAATTTCATAAATATCGCGCACTTTACCCCGTGCACGTAATTTAAGATTAGAGATAGAGGATTCAAATAAAGCAGCAGGTGCGTTCATATTTATCTGATTAGGTTGAATAATTGAATGCCTATTATTTTATATGATTATCCATCTTACTGGCTAAATAATGCGCTTTTCTATTATCCTCAAGCTGCAAGCATTAGTCTGAATACAGGATTAGAGTAGATTATATATTGGGCAGGCTAATGCAAGCTGTGGAAGTTTAGATTTTTTTAGCTTTAGACAGGCCACACTTCGTATCATGATGGCTGGGCTGTAGAAAATGAACTTATATCGAGAGAAAATGCTGACAACTAGATTGCCAGGTAATTATTAGCCATATAGATATAGTCTAAAATCAGGCAGGCGGTTTGTGTCTGTGAACTTTATTTCAAGCGGCAAAACAGAAATAAGTTTCATATATGCGTTTCTTTTTCCAACCTGCAAACTGACTATCATCGAAAGTCAGGTCATTATCTATTGCATATTCGTAACAGCTTCTGAATAAGCGGGCAGTTCTAAAAGCATGTAACTCATCATCAGCAGTAATTGATTCTACATTGCCAACTTGAAATGTTTTATTTTTCGATTTGCCATTACAGACCCAAAAAACAGTGTAGCAAAGATAACTTTTATCTTTTCTGCGGTCAAACTTAATGGTTCTGGAAACACCGGTTAAACCTGTGGTGGTTTTATTTTTAGGGGGTTTTAAAAAACGGGTTTTACTGCCTTTTAAAACGATTAACATTTGATCGCGCCAGGCAATAGCTGCTTTTATGGATTTATTTTTGCTACCCCATAATTTATGAGAAAAATACCGGCTATTTTCTTTACCGCGTCGTACAATTCGAACTTGAAACCCGAATGGATCAGGTTCTGTAATATGTTTATGTTTAATCATAATGAGAATTATTCAATGTTTGATAGTTGGTTACTACTATAAATTAAGTTTCAATTTAAAAAAGTATACTTCCTCACATTTATGAAAATCTCTTTTGATACCCCCCCTACTTCTAGGCATCTCGAAACTCCTCATGAAGAATTTTGATATTCCTGTTACAAAATCGATTCACTACGCGACAAATTATTAATATCCGCAATTTTTGAAAACCAAAAAATTATGAGTTTTTATACTATAATAAACTGATCAGCAAATTATGCGCCAGTTACCAAAAGTCAAAAAATATAATATTTACAGTAAGTTATGACATTGCTTTATTTATCTTTGCGAATATAAACTTCAATCAGTGCAAATTAAATTCACAAAAGCAATATTAATGAATACATATCTTTACTAAATTTAAGTCCAATTTATCTTGCAACAGCACCAATTTTTACGGAAATATCCGGCTTTTTCTCTGGAACCAGTGAGTTCTTAAAGTAAATTATGTGATGTAATATGATCAAACAATATATGCATTGTGCCCAGTTTTACTTTGTCTTTATAAGCCTTAAAACTAAATATCAACATCATCGCCTTCTCCGACATGAATTAGTGGTGCAGGGACCTGACCGTTAAATGTTGTAATCCAATTTGGGTGTAACTTTAATCGTTACTTCGTCGATGGTTATTTCAAATTTGTGCTGTTTTGCTTCGACCAAAGTCCCCCATCAACATATTATAAAAACAGACAATTTTATTAGTCCAGGCTCGATCCTTGATATTTTCTGAATTTCATCCAGTTACCCTCTTTAAATAATCACAATTGCTATGAATCCGTAAGTGGTTCTTAGGTTACGATTGACTGCGCTCTTTGTCAACTAATAACTTAAAAAACTTAATAATATTACTTATATATTTATTGTCGAGTGAATTTTGTTTCTAAAGGTGTTCTGCTATATTTAACAAAGCATTGAGAAGTAGCATTCCGGTACTCCTACCGAAATAAAATAAGCAAAGCCAGACAAGCGGGGAGTCCCTACTTTTGCGAAAGCTCATTTTGGGTATCCAGGTCCACAACGCGGCAAAAGCTTAACGGGACTGATTAAAATCTGCGATGCCCTGATTCGCCCTGCATCCACTTATAAAAAATCCTGGAGGGGTTTTTATTAGTTACCGCAAATGGCTTGATGCGATAATGCAGAGACGTTTTTAATGAATGATCAGGTTTTTCAGGCCGCAGAACTTGGGAGAATTCATGCCAATGTAGAGTGATTTTTGGCGAAGGTATTGTAAATATACCTTTGATGCTGGAAGACTTGAAATCCCAAGTATTGCTTATATTCATATCTGACGTAGATATAAAGAAACAGACGCTTCGGCGATGACCGCAACTAAACACATACATAGTTTGGCAATAACACCAATACTCTACCCTATCTTCGTTAATAAAATTATATATTTTTTTCAGTTTTAAGAAAAACCCAGCATTTTAGTGTAGAATTTCATCATCCCATTTTTTGGTGGGCATAATTCTAGAATAATTTCATTAACATCAAACTTAGGAGAAACACATGAGTGTATTAGTAGGTAAGCAAGCACCAGATTTTACGGTTCCTGCTGTTTTAGGTAGTGGCGAAATTGTTGACTCTTTCAGCTTTTCAGACACAACAAAAGGTAAATATGCAGTTGTGGTATTTTACCCACTAGATTTTACTTTTGTTTGCCCTAGCGAATTAATTGCGCTAGATCACAGAATGGATGATTTCAAAAGCCGTGGTGTTGAAGTAATTGCTGTGTCAATTGACTCTCATTTCACACATAACGCATGGCGTAATACACCAATCAATGAAGGTGGTATTGGCCAGGTTCGTTATACAATGGCCGCCGATATGGCACATACAATTGTTAAAGATTATGATGTAGAAGCTGATGCACCCGCAGTAGCTTATC
>Ga0208279_1002039_pt1 | contig 10141 bp, 4 predicted proteins | sample AntAceMetag02UKM_FD_184766 | JGI IMG/M metagenome (GOLD analysis project Ga0208279, IMG submission 184766) | Saline lake microbial communities from Ace Lake, Antarctica - Antarctic Ace Lake Metagenome 02UKM (SPAdes) (version 2) | ecosystem: Environmental > Aquatic > Non-marine Saline and Alkaline... | reverse complement strand
ATTGTTCCAGCCTCTCAGGAGAGAGACCGAAAGGCTCTTTGTCGGAGTTGCGCCCTCTTCCTCCGTGTGGTATCATTCGTTTGCCCAATAGGGGGAGGGGGGAAGGGCTGTTTTCTTGGCCCTTCTCCCTTTCCTTGGGCCGGCTTGACCGATCACCAGGAACCAGAGGGCTCGTAGAACACTTCCAGAGGATCACAATAAACACTGCCTCAAGTGGTACAACTTTTTGGGGGAACCCCCGTGGCGACGAAGGGGAACGCCACGTAGTTTCTAAATGTCGAACCTTCCCTACATCAACTGTCACACTTTCCCTACATCAACTGTCACACTTTCCCTACAGACAAACCGCACGATTTGTGGTAAAATAGTACAGGCGGGACCATTCATTCTTTATCCAGCGGGAGAATCGTTTGACCCGGCTCTCCTTCTTGGTCCTGTCGAGCACCTTTTCAGCAATCGCGGGCAGATTGGTGCTCCTGTTACCATGGTGCGTTCGCACCTCGACGATGCGCTGGCGTTGGTCGAGGACACGGCGGAGCACATTCGCCACGTTATGGCCAACTTGCGGCCGCCGATGCTGGACGACCTCGGGTTGGTGGCGGCGCTGCACTGGTACGGCACGCAGTTCGCTTCGTGGACTGGGATCACCGTCACGGTGCAGGGAGAGGAACCGGCCCCCCGGCTGCCCGGGCCGGCTGAGAACGGGCTATTCCGCATCACCCAGGAGGCGTTGACCAATGTGGGGAAGCACGCCCATGCCTCCCACGTGCTGGTGAGGGTGGCGGCGGGCGACGAGACGGTGCGGTTGGTCATCGCCAGAGTGGGCTTGACCCCACTGGAGTGACCCAACACTACTCGGGCCGATGGGCGAAGGTCTCCCGACCGAGCCCCTTTCGCTTCGGTCAGAGACCTTCGGCGAACGACGTTGGCATGTCACACTTTCCCTACAACCAAATGTCACACTTTCCCTACATCAAATGTCATACTTTCCCTACAGACAAACCGCACGATTTGTGGTAAAATGGTATTCCGTACAGGCAGGACCATCACGTGTCAAGACATGATTCCTCCTAGTGTGCACTCTTGCGAAAGGAGGACTGAGAAGGGAACGAAATGGTGCTGTCCCTGAAACGTACAGGGGGGTGGCTTGTTGCTTGTTAGCGCAGGGGGTGATGGATGCAATTGGCGCCTGCGCGGTGATTGAGCATCACCAGTCGGGGCATGATCCGTGGTCGGGCAACTACTGGGACCTGGACGACGCACACGGCATCGCCGTCTACTTCCAGCCACGAAGGAGCGGCTGGGACTACATAAACTACGTCACCGGTGGCAGAGTTGGGCCTTCTGCAACGCGATGGCGTGGGATAAGTTCCTGGTGAATTACTTCTCCATGTCCGGTCTGCCGCTGGTGATAAGAGGTGGCTAAGCTGCACGGGAGTGCGGTTCCCTGCGAAGCGACCGCTTCTCGCAGAACAACCGAATAACGTGGTGACGCTAGACCCGGATGGGATTGACTACGCAGAGCAGGAGCAATTGAGTGTGGGACAAGGACACGGTCACTGAGGAATTTGTTGTCTGCAGTCTCTCTTTGCCTTGTGGGACCGAATCGACTGCGAGCAAGCTGCACAGAGAAGAGCGGCTCCGAATGGCATTTCCGCACTGACCGTTTTATGTTCGATAGCGGAAGTTTAGGTCAAATGGATTAGCATTAGTGAGAAAGCTCGAACAGGGTGATTAGAGTCACAGCAGCAGTGCTTGCAAGGAGGTATCAGAGATGGCCAGTTCAGGAAAAGCTAACCGGTTTCGTATAATAGTTGGTCTGATAACCGTTTTCCTCTCCCTCGCGACAACTCACACCTTTGTGGTAACTCCTGTCCTTGCAGATGACACCATATTCTATGACGATCTCAGCGGTTCGCACCCTGGCTCATGGTACATCGGTCACGATGGTGGAGGCGGGAGTTATGCTTGGGCGTGGCCTAATGACTACGCACACGAATACGCCGACCCTTCGGGCGATATGTACTACTATCCCGATGACTTGCATGTGTATATGGAACGCCGTGGGGTGAGTCTGTCAGGCTATGACGAAGCAACCCTCTCGTTCTACAGAATTGTTGATACGGAAAGCGGCTGGGACGAGTTCACCGTCAATGTCCGCGACCAAAGCGGAGCCTGGCACAACCTTTTTACAGACAGCGGACCCACCGATCCCCTCGATTGGTCGTACCTGGAAATCAATCTCGACGCATTTGCCGGACAGAGCAACCTGTACGTCCAGTTTAGGTTCGACAGCGACGGATCGGTCAGCGGTTCTCCCTATGATGGGGTGTTCATAGACGACGTAGAACTAACGGCCAGAAGCTCCAACACAGCACCGACAATCAATCTGACTCAACCGTCGAGCAACATCACGGTAGATCAAGGCGACGATGTGCTGATTCAGTGGACGGACAGTGATCCGGACGACAATGCTTACATCAGCCTGGCTCGCGACACGGACAATGATCCCACCAACGGAAGCGGCCATACCTGGATCACCGTGAGCTTGCGAGAGGACCCTGACGGTAGCGGAGATCAGTACTACTGGGATACGTCCAGCGTGCCCGAGGGCATTTACTACATCTGGGGCATGATCTATGATGCTGTCAATCCTGAGGTATACGATGTCGCGCCAGGTCGGGTGACGATCAATCCGCCTCACTCGTCTTGGTTGCTGCTCTATTATATGAGCCACGGTGGCAACCTAGAGTGTGGCTGCCAGAACACGTTTGGGGCGATAGCCCAAGAGGCCACCAATCCCGAGTTTCAGGCCTACGTGCTGTGGGACCATTTGACCAGCGAGGACAGGGTATACCGCATGAAGAACAATAGCGACTGGAACAACGGCTACACCCGCAACGTAGATTATTGGACTGCCACCGACATTGGGCTGGGCAGCACCGAGATCGATGTGGGCGATGTGAATACCCTCAACACTTTCATCGACTTCGTCCTGGCGCGCGAGGAGGCCGAGCACTACGCCCTAGTCCTCTTCAACCACGGCGATGGTATACACCCCACCGTCCCTGGCCCCGAGGACTGGCCGATCATCACAGGGATCAGCTTCGATGACGGTACCACCTCCGGTCCTTACCTCTCCATTGAGGAGCTCGGGCAGGGCTCTGCCCACCTGGCTAGCACTATTGGGCGAAAATTTGAGATTCTTCACCTCAATGCTTGTCTAATGCAGATGATCGAGATCAACCATGAGGTCCGCAACCACTGCGACTACGTCATCGCTAGCGAAAATGAGGGATGGGTCTGTGGTTCGGTTGGAGAATGGGAAACCAGCTATCTTCACGACATCACCAACAGCACTAGTGTGGCAAGCCTAGCCAACGCGATTGGCACATCCTGGTTCAACGCTATGGCCCCCTTTGGGGCCACCGTGTCTGTCTTGCGAACGGAGTACACTGACGAGGTCACCAACGCCGTGGATGATTTGGCTCAGGCACTAATCAACAACATGCGGACCATCCGTGGTGACCTTCAGTCAGCTCGCAACGACACACAGAAATTTGCTCTTTTCGATGGCGACAATACGATGACAGACGCCAACATCTTCCTAGATCTTGAGGATCTCTGCCAGGAGGTCAACGACCACGTTACGAACTCCGAGGTCAACAGCACCGCCAATGTGGTTATCAGCGCTATTGGCGATGAAGGTGGCAACTTCGTCAGATGGGAAGCCCACCAGAATTCCTCTGGAGCCACTCCATCCACTGGGTATTACTTCAGCGCCGGCACCTATGGTGTCTCAATCTTCTACCCTGACTCCACATCACCGAACCCACCATGGGAGCCCAATCCGTACTACAACTATGTCAACGATAGCGCCGCACCCTCCAACCTGGCTTTTTGCTCATCTACTCAGTGGGACGAGTTTCTGCGGGCCTATTTAGAATGGAAGGTCCTCAAGGTCAGCAGTTCGGGCGCTGACAACGTGGACATCACGTGCACAACCGACGAACTGGGCCACGGAAACGGCAGGACCACTTTCACGCGGCTCTACCAAAGCGGTGCTAGCGTGTCTCTGACCGCTCCTGCAAGTGCTGGAGGGCTGGACTTCGTGCATTGGAATCGCAATGGATCCATCTATTCTACTGACCGATCCATCTCTTTCTCAATGAACAGTGACTATGACTTTGAAGCTGTCTATGGTTCGGCAGATGTAGGCCCGTTGGTATACGACAGTCACACGATTGACGATGACAACTCGGGCAACAGCAATGGCAATGACAATGGTATCGTCAACTGCGGGGAGACCATTGAGCTGGACGTTGATCTCTACAACCAGGGGAGCAACACCGCCACCGGGGTCGACGCCACCATCAGCACCAGCGACTACTATGTCTCTGTCACCGACGACGACTGCAGCTACCCCGACATTCCAGGCGGGGACACCGCCACTAGCAACCTTGATTTTGACTTCGAAGTGGACCCCAGCACCCCCGATGGACATGTCATTCACTTTGACCTGGACATCACCGCGTCCAACGGCGGACCTTGGTCTGACTCTTTCGATGTCCCCGTGGTGTGTGTCAACACTCCGCCCACACTCTCTGGCCTGCCGGACCGGACATTGGACGAGGACACGAGCCTGGACAACACTATTGACCTGTGGGCCTATGCCTCAGATGGCGAGACTCCTGACAGCGGGTTGACTTATACCATTGACAACGTGCCAGCCGCCGGTGCAGGGGTGACGATTGACAGCAACCGCTACATAGACGTCAACCCAGTTGCAAATTGGTGCGGCTGGACCGATGTCAGGATCCGTGTGGCCGACCCCGGCGGGCTGTGGGACACCGACACGTTCCGCGTGACTGTAACCTGCGTCAACGACCTCCCCTGGATCTCTCCGACTGTGCCCAATCAGTCTGAAGCGCAGGATCAACCTATCACCATCGATCTGACGGCCTACGAGCACGACGTGGAAGACAGTGGCACGTCGCTGGATTGGTATGTCACAGACGAGTTTAATTGCACCGTCAGCGGCGAGTACAGCGATAATGATGTGCTAATCTTCACGCCGGAGCCAGACTTTGTCGGTAGCGAGACAGTCACCTTGCACTTGGTGGATTCCGGGGGCGGTGAGGCCACTCAAGATGTCACGCTGACTTGGAGCAGTTCCGGCACTCCACCCACTCTATCTGGTCTTCCGGACCGGACATTGGACGAGGACGCGAGCCTAGACAACACCATTGATCTGTGGGCCCATGCCTCAGATAATGAGACTCACGTTAGCGGGTTGACCTACACCATCGACAACAGCCCGAACCCCGACGCCGGTGTGGCTGTCGACCCCGACGACTACATTGACATCAACCCAACCGCGAATTGGTGTGGCTGGACCGATGTCAGGATCCGTGTGACCGACCCCGGCGGGCTGTGGGACACCGACACGTTCCGCGTAACAGTGAACTGCATCAACGACCTGCCCTGGATCTCCCCAACCGTACCCGATCAGTCTGAAGCGCAGGATCAACCTATCACCATCGATCTGACCGCCTACGAGCACGACGTGGAAGACAGCGGCACGTCGCTGGATTGGCACGTCACGGGCGAGGACAATTGCACTGTCACCGGCGAATACAGCGATGATGATGTGCTGACTTTCATACCGGATGGAGGCTTTGTCGCCAGCGACACCGTCACTTTGCACTTGGTGGATTCCGGGGGCGGTGAGGCCACTCAAGATATCACGCTGACTTGGAGCAGTTCCGGCACTCCACCCACTCTATCCGGCCTACCGGACCGGACATTGGACGAGGACGCGAGCCTGGACAACACCATTGATCTGTGGGCCTATGCCTCAGATGGCGAGACTCCTGATAGCGGGTTGACTTATACCATTGACAACGTGCCAGCCGCCGGTGCAGGGGTGACGATTGACAGCAACCGCTACATAGACGTCAACCCAGTTGCAGACTGGTGCGGCTGGACAGACGTCACGATCCGCGTAACCGATCCCGGTGGGCTGTGGGACACCGACACCTTCCGCGTGACGGTGAACTGTGTCAACGACCCGCCCAACACGCCGTCGGCCCCCAACCCGGCAGACGGAGCCACCGATGTGTCCATCACCACCGACCTCTCTTGGATGGGTGGTGATCCCGACGCGGGTGATACGGTCACCTACGATGCCTACTTTGAGGCCAACGACAGTACTCCGGGCAACCTCATCTGCGACGGTGTGTCCCCCCCCCTTGTGTGCGATCCAGGCACGCTGGCCTACGACACCCACTACTACTGGTACGTCATCGCCACCGACAACCACGGTGCTTCCACCACGGGTGATACCTGGGACTTCTACACCGTCATAGAACCTCCGGTGTGCGAACCGATCCTGCAGGTGTTCGAGCCGCAAGTCTCTGGAGATCATGTAACGATCAACGGCGTGGTTACGCCTCAACCTGGCTGTCCTGCGATTGCGCGGATCCACTGGAATTGGGGAGATGGGCAAGAACACGACAGCTGGTTCGCAGCAGAGCATACATACGGCGCACTGGGAACTTACCTCGTAACCGTGACTGCTTACGACTTAGAAGGGCATACCGCTGTACAGACCACCCAGGTGGACATAGTCACACTTCCCGTTGAGCTCTACTACGATGATGGACAGGTAGATGCTGCCTGGGCTACTGGCCCACTGGGTGGTGCTGCTGTCCTTTTCACCCCTCCGGAGGTGCCCTGGCTTCTCTCAGAGATAAAGGTGGCAGGGTGGTATGCTCGCTCCGATGCACCTTTCTACGTAGAGATTTGGGATAGCGGTCGAAATGAGTTGCTCCATGAATCATACACGTATAGCCAGTTCTTCGGCTATGAAACGTTGACGTGGGCAGAGATAGATATTCCTGACGTTGTCGTGGATGGGGATTTCTACGTTTGCGTGTTTCCCAACGATTTAGAAGATCATATACTCTGGCTGGGCTTTGATAACGATCCACCTATCAGTTACCGCTCATACGATGTACGATACGATACCAATTCAGTAGAGTACGGACCACACGATGACTGGGATTGGACAATTCGAGCGACTGGAGTAGCCCTCCCACCTCCCGCGCCTTCCCTCTCCGCGCCGCCGAACGGCAGCAGTACCTGCGACACCATCCCAACCTTCAGTTGGGGGAATGTAAGTGGGGCCACCTCATATCGCATCCAGGTGGACAACAACTCTGACTTTAGCTCGCCAGAGATCAACCGGATCACCTCCAGCACGTCATACACGCCGGGGTCGTCGTTGTCGCCTGACACCTACCGCTGGCGCGTGCGTGCCTCCAACTCCTGTGGAAACGGCTCATGGTCCTCTGCCTGGAGCGTTACCATCTTGTCCACCCCGGCAGCGGTCAGCCTGTCCTCACCCTCGAACGGTGCCTCAATCGGTGATAATCCCCCGACCTTCAGTTGGGGCAGTGTGAGCGGGGCGACATCGTACCGCATCCAGGTGGCTGACAACTCGGGTTTCTCCTCACCCGAGATAGACCAGACTACCTCCAGCACGTCATACACGCCAGGCAGCGCGCTGCTGCTCAACGGCGCTATCTACTACTGGCGTGTGCGGGCGTCCAACACATGTGGCAGCGGATCGTGGTCGGCGAAATGGGAGTTCACAACACCGGCACCGTCGCCCTCGGAGTTCTGGATCTACTTGCCCATACTCGTAAAGGACTATCCGTGACCGGTGAAGACGAGGGAAATGTCAAGTGACTTGACGGTCGAAGTGGTCAGCCGGACGTGACACCATTCACGCTGTCCAAGTCAAGACTTCAAGACCTCGGAGGTCTCCAGCAGACCTCCGAGGTCTTCTTTCGCTGTATTCGTAGTGGCGACTTCAGTCGCTTCTTCCGCTTCAGCAACGACTGAAACGGTGAGGCTGAGACTTTACCACTGGCGCAACGTAGTGTATAATGTCCACAAAAGTTGGAGGTAAAGCAATATGCGAAAGACTGCCAGTTTCTTGGTCGGGCTGTTGGCTGGGGCTGCGGTTGGAGCCGTGGTCGCGTTACTGCTGGCTCCCTATTCAGGCTCAAATCTCCAGGAGCGGGTGCGCACCCGCGTGCAAGAGTTGATCGAGGAGGGCAGGCGGACCGCCGCCGCCCGCAGGGCCGAATTGGAAGCCCAACTTGAGGCGTTCAAGCGCGGTGCCCCGGTTGCCATTGAGACGACGCCCGAACAGCCCCAGGAGTAACCGCAGGGTTCTCCTTACTTGTCAAGCGTCAGTTGGTACAGCGCTGGGTGGGTGGTGAGGGGTGCCAGTCCTGAGAGTACGAGCACTGCTTCGCGCCAGCCCTCGCCACCCAATGGCACTGTCCAGTCTGCTGTCTGATCCTCTTCTACCGGCAGCCGCTCGACCGTGACCTCGTCCCCGCGTTTCTCTCCCAGGCCGATGAGAAGGGCCAGGTAGCGCTGCGGTACGAAATTGTCGCTATGTATGAAGCCGGCCGGTTCCCATCCGCCTGCTCCCTTCTCCACGTCATCGGCGTAATCAATTTCGGGGATGGCGATGTCGTCGAGCACGAAGCCTGCGCCGGTGACTGCTTCGTCGGTCAGGTATGCAAAACGCACCAGCACCTCGCCCCCGGCGTAGGGTGATAGGTCAACCGTCTCCTGGATCCACCCTATCGGGTCGCCGCTTTGACCCGTGTAGCCCCGACCTGGGTTGTTGCCGTGAGGGTTGTCGCCCGTGCCGGAGGGAGTGGAGAGCACCTGCCACTGCTCCCCGCCGTCGGTGCTGACCTCGACGGTGCCGTAGTCGTAGCCTGGCTCGATGTCGTACCACGTCCAGTAGGTCAGTGTTGCCTGCTCGACGTCGGAAAGGTCGAAGGCTTGCGTGAGCGTGGTTTGCGACCCATCAGCGCGGTTCGACCACCAGAAGTAGTGCCCACTGTGGGGGAGCAACTCCAGCAAAGGAGTCGCGGTTGCCCCGGTGAAGTGGACGTGCAGGTCGTCGTCGCCCCGGAGCAGAATATAATCCGCGCCAAACTGCTGGACGGATGTCTCCACCGTGACCGGGCAGGTCTTGTAGATAGCCGCAGGCGCAGCCTGTTCCGGGTCCAAGGTGGCGTAGCCGTAACGGGTGTCGCCTACCCCCGGTTCGCTGTCCAGGTAGTTGGCCGCCAGCCATTCGGCGAACAGATCCTCGAAGGTGAGGCCGGTCTCCAGTTCTGCCAGCGCCGCGTCGAAGCCGGCAGTCCCATTGAGCGGCTGGGCTACCAGCGTCCGCGTGCCCGCGTCGCCAAAGCGCTCGTGGAAGTAGGTGGCGAAGAGATAGGCTGCCCCTCGATGGGCTGCGGCTTCTCCATCCTCACAGGCAGTGAGTGACGTGTCGGGACGCTCCAGGTAAGCCCGTTCTGGCCCGCCGTTCGGCTGAACGCTCACGACGAAGCCTGGGTCGAGCCCATTTAGCCGGACGGCCAGTTCCGCCAATCCATCCTTCACCCATCGCTCCTCGTTTCGGTCTTGGAACCATTGGATGAGCCGCTGGAACTGGCGGGCCAGCAGGGCATAGTAGGCAGGGCTTCCCACTTCGACGCAGTCGGTGTGGACGGTGATCATCTCGGCTTCGTTGGAAAAGGGGTACAGGTCGCAGGGGAACTCGTCGGCGCTGGAGGTGTAGCCGGCTATTCCTTCGCCCAGGCCGGTGGCGTGCAGGATATGGATGTGCGGGTCGTTGTCCACCCCCGGCGTCCACTCGGAGCCGAAGGTAGCATGGGTAGTGGAGTAGACCTGCGTCTCGAAGAACATCGCTGCCTCCTCCAATTGCCGCACATCGTGCCATACTCCCTCCTCTACCCACATCGCGACGTGTTCGGTTTGCACGCGCAGACGGGCGGTGATTTCCCACCGTTCCCCGGTCGTGCCGTCGGTGACCCAGAAAGCACGGATGGCATTGGGCACTCGGCGTGGCGGCTCGGAGTTGACCACTGTGTAGTCGAAAGGGCGGGGTGGTGGCTCGACCAGCAACGTATCCAGGCTGGCGCGGTCGGGAGTGGGGATGGGGGTACGGATTGGGCTGGTGACCGGCGTGGGGCTAGGGACGGGAGTGGGGGAAGGAGTGCGGGTGGGTATGGGAGTGGGGGTGAGGGTGGGTATGGGA
>Ga0208279_1002037_pt1 | contig 10145 bp, 10 predicted proteins | sample AntAceMetag02UKM_FD_184766 | JGI IMG/M metagenome (GOLD analysis project Ga0208279, IMG submission 184766) | Saline lake microbial communities from Ace Lake, Antarctica - Antarctic Ace Lake Metagenome 02UKM (SPAdes) (version 2) | ecosystem: Environmental > Aquatic > Non-marine Saline and... | reverse complement strand
TATCAACACCAGTTTTCTTGGTGATGCGCCGCAGGGTTGGCGGTTCACCATTATTTTCGAAATCTTCTCTCGCAAAATTGATCACATGCCAATGGCGGTCAGAAAGTTCAACTTCCAGCGCCGCTGCGATTGCTTCTCCGATTTCTTTGGTCCAATCTGCAGCATTAACCATAAAACCGTCGTCATCAAATTCTATGGTGTCAAGAATATCTTGGGTCATAATGTATCTCCTTTATACAACCTGTGAATGATTATCCTGGGTGTCATCACCCAGGGCTTGTAGTACCTTGACCAGTCGGGAAAATGACCTCCTGGTTTCGGGACGGTTTGCTTCTCGCACCAGGGATACAAGTGAAGGAGCAGAGGCCCCTTCTTTTCCATCTTGGTGGAAAGCTTTTAACATCTTATTGAGATCCGAGAGAGTATTCTCTTTGGCTAATGTATTAAATAGATCCCCGGCCTGGGTAAATAAACCGGTTTGTTCCAATTGATCCAGGGTTTCAACCGCGGAAGAGAAAACTTGTTTTCCCAGTAGTTCAACTTCATCTGCAATGCCCATCAGTGACTCAAATCTGTCCATCATGGACAGGATCAAATGGGTATTTCTCAGCACCCTTTTCAACAGGTAAAACAGATCCTCAAGCTCAAAATCGCTTCCAATCTCTTCCAGCTCATTAATGGTGAGATGGATCAGTTGATTCCCGATCGGGATCAGGTCTGCTTTCAGTTCATCAAACTCCCTCGCCCGCCGTTGTTGTGCTTCCGCCTGTTCAGTCAGGTAGCCGATTTGTTGAGCCAACTGGTCTATTTTTTCATTTATCAGAGCAAGGTCTTTATCCATAATTCACTCTCATTGCCATTTTCCAGCCATGGTCATCTGGGATTCAAAGGGCATATCTCCGCCTTTTAAGAGCACGTTCCAATATACCCAGCGGAACATCATCTTTCCCCAATGGTTTGCAGGAGATTCCTTCAAAAGGGAAAATGGTCCCAAACCTGGCAACGGATATTTGCCCGGAAGCGGTTCCACATCATAGTTAAAATCGATCAGAATGCCTTGTTCAAAACCGGATTCGATAAAACAGTTGGCATGGCCGTCAAATTCGGCCAGCGGTTCCAGCCCTTCCATGTGACGCAGCATGTTATCAAGCAGCACATCCAGCATAAAATGGGCCACGGAGCCTGCTTTTGAGGTCGGTGTATTACCAGCATCCCCAATCACCCAGATGTTTTCGTGGGCAGTGGATTGCAGGGTATGTTTATCAACCGGAACATAATTAAGATCATCACCCAACCCTGAACGATCGATCACTTCGGCACCCATATTAGTGGGGACAGTAACCAGTAGATCATAAGGGATCTCACGCTCATCCCAGGACCGAATAGCCTGCTTTTTATTGTCTACTGATCCTATATTGAAGTTGGTTTCAAGGTTGATTCCTTTCTTTTCCAGCATGCCGCCAAGGATACTGGCAGCGCGGGGCTTGGTAAAAACTCCATCCAGGGGAGTCGCATAAACGATCTCAACCTTGTCTCGCATCCCCTTCTGGTGGAAATACCAATCCGCTAGAAATAAAAATTCCAGGGGGGCAACGGGGCATTTTATGGGCATCTCAGCCACATTGACTACCATCCTGCCGCCCTTCCAGAATTTCAGGAATCCCGCCAGATCAGCTGCGCCATCTGGTGTGTAGAAATCAAAGATATTCTTTCGCCAACCGCCGCCATCCAATAGTCCCTCGGTTTCTGAAGGCTGGATATGCGTGCCGGTAGCAATCACCAGGTAATCATAGGAAAGTACTTGTTTATCTTTTGTAAGTACTACCCGATTCTTTTCTGGCTCGATCAATTCAATATCTGAAACAACCAAATTCACACCCCGGGGTATAAAATCTCTTTTTGGTTTTTCAATATCTCGGGGAGAATAAATACCAAACGGGATAAATAATAATCCCGGTTGGTAATAATGGATTTCGTCGCGATCAACGATCACGATTTCCCACTCTCTGGCATCCAACTCATGATTGAGTTTGTTGGCGACCATCGTGCCGCCAGTGCCTGCCCCCAGAATGACAACTCTTTTCATATTCCTCCCTCCTGTATATACCTATAAACACTGTTAATCTTTGTCTTTTTCGTCTTTTGTCTATCCGAGTTATAAGTGTAACATGGGTAATACTACCATGTTACACTTAACTGAAGAAGCGTATAGTTAATATCTTACAGATCTTTTAGGTTTTTTTTCATAAGAATCCCCTCTTTTACCTGAAATTTATCTCAATCTCATAATCAGACAAGCCAGGGGGACGTATTTTTCGTATAATGTAAGAAAAGAAACTAGGCTAGGATGGTCGATATGAAACTCAACGTCAAAGCGTTTGCCCTTGCAGGAGGAATGGTCTGGGGGATTAACTGGTTTGGATTGACTTGGTGGTATATCCTAACTAAAGGCATCACACATGAGAAGATCGCTTTTGTCAGTGATACCTATGTTGGTTTCACCGTCAGTCCACTGGGCAGCCTGGTGGCATTAGTATATGGATTTCTGGACGGTTTTTTCATCGGTTTATTAGTCGCCTGGGTTTATAACAAGATCGCTCCCCGCCTGAGATCAAAAGAGGAATAACTTCCCAAGTAGAAAATCCAAAAATACTACAGGGAGACGCAGTGCGTCTCCCTGTTTATTTAAAGGACTTAAGTCCTGAGAGGAGCAGAGCCGAACGACCCGCTTTGGAGACGTTTTCAACACACATAGCGTCATTCTGATAATGAGTAGACGAAATGGAAGAATCCATACTGGGGTTGGTTTTCGGTGGGTTTGCCCTGGGCAGAGTATTCCATTTGAATAAAGAAAACTCTGGTGGATCCTTCGCTGACGATCAGGATGACAAGGTTGTTGAAGGTCAGTACCTTATACTTTTTTTCAAGGACGTTTCCCTGACCACATACCTGTCATTTCGAGGAAGCATAACTTCCGAAGCAGTCCCCTCGAGCCGAGAGCCGTTTAATCAGGAGATTGCTTCGTCATTCGCCGCGCTCCCTCCTCGCAATGACAGTTTTATTCCAATCTTTGATCTTATAGGTTCAAAATAACTTTGACCCGGCTCCCAGCAAGGCCAGTCCCACCAGGAAGGACATTGAACACAAGAAAGGCAGATTGGTTAGCTTCTCTGTTCCCGCTGCCCTGCCCGATGTATCTGAACCTGATCCTTGAGACTGGATCAACCCGGATGGCAGGCTGCTGATTCCCTCTTCTCCTGGAACAATTTGATACACTTCGCCATACGCAATAAAGACCACCTGTTCTCCTAAAGCCAGATATTTTCCCCATCCCGGCCTGGCGGTAAGCATCTGATAATACACATCTGTTCCAAATCCAATTTCAATCGGTGTCATGACAGATGCGTCATACTGGCTGTCGATCCAGATCTCTCCTTGCAGGAAGAAGGTCTTATCTCTCACATACTTTATCTGGGGCTGTTGGATCTCTCCTGTATACTGGTTTACAGTCATCCCTGACTGAGGTACAGCTTCTGCTGAGCGCAAATTGGATTCCGCATCAGCCTTATCAACTGCATCTGCTCCAATCGCAGAGCCGGAATACTCCTGGATCAGTTCGTGGGCTTCCTCTTCCCAACCTTCGCCACTAAAGAGATCATCTTCCTCTATCAAAAAGGAGGTATAGGGTGTGATGATCCCATATCGGATGCTGAGCTGGATCACCGCATCCACCCACTCAGAATTTTCTCCCTGGTGGCGGATCTGATTAAGTAAATAACCGATCTTCCTCGCCGCCCATAAACGGGGAATAAAACTGTTCACTTCACTGGATTCTGAGACAGCCTTTAAATCTGTCCTAAGGGAAAATTCATACTTGTCAGAATTCACTGAGCCAGATAATCGGATGGTTGATTTTCCGGAATCCCCAGCTGACAGGCGGTAGCGGCCGGCGACCATAAGCTGTGTACCAGAAAACAAGTCTGGCAATTCCGGAGGATAGATCTCCTCCACCAAGATGTCCCCAAAATCAAGTTCAAGATTGGACAAAACCGGGGTCTGAATCTTCGAGAAAAACTCTGAAACTTCTTCGTCTATCCGCTCATTAGGGCGCACATAACTTACCAGCCCCCTATTATCTTCCGCAAGAGTATCCAGGAGTTCGGTATTCACATCATCTCCCACACCGAACGCAAATAACCGCAGGTAATGAGTCGAATTATTTTTGGTATTAGACAGGATCTGATCGATCTCTGTCACTCCTTCCGTTGGCAGACCGTCGGTCAAAAACAACAGCACCAGCGGGCGGGCAGTATTGCTATCCTCGGTTGGATTGCGCTGCGCGATAGCTTCGAGGAGAGCCTGATTGATATTGGTACCTCCCAGAGCAGGTTTGTTTTCTATCCAGGAGATCGCCTGGGGAGCTTTTGATACCGGCTGAAGCTGATAAGCGAAATGCTTTACTCCAGTAGAAAAAGCGATCACATTGAATCTGTCCTCTGGATTTAAATGGGTCAGGATATACCTGGCAGCTTCCTTGGCCTGAGCAAGCTTGTCACCTTCCATAGAGCCGGAGGTGTCCAGGACCAGTACGATATCCCTGGGAATAATTTGGTCTACCTCTACAGACGGAGCAGCTAGCAGTAGAAAATAACCCTCCTGCCCAAAATCATTTCCAGCACCCAAATCGGGAAAAGTCAAAAAATTCAACCCAACATCATCATCGCTGTAAGTGTAGATCAATTCAAAATCCTGGTCTGGGAGCACGTTGTATTCCTCATAACCCAGGGTAACTTGATGATCTCCTTCTCTATCAATGTAAATCCGATCCTGATGGGTTGGAGAATAGACAGCTCGCAGGGGTTGGGAGGATGATAGTTCGATCCGGACAGAACAATCCTCCAGTGCCCGGGCAGAAAACTTTTCTGTGTTCAGTGGATAAACGTACTTGATCAAGCCATTATCCTGGCTCAACACCTGGCTGTATTCCAGCTCGATCTTCCTTGAACCTCCTGGTGGGATCGGGTAGATCCGGGCTTGAACTGCCCCCTTTCCAATATATTCCAGCAGGGCAGGGTCTCGGCGCTGACGCACAATATCCTCATAAATCTGCCTGGCTTCATCGGCAGGCAGGATCTTTCCCTCGATGGCCTGACCATCAACCCAGATCACAAATTTAGAGATCGAAGCGCCATCCGGGATGGGAAAGATATAGGTTCCTTCCACTTCCCAATCATGTTCGTTCAAGAATTCCTGCTCAACCCTGGTGACTGCGATCTGGTCCGAGATAGAAACTGTTACCCGGTGATAACGAATGGTCAGCCAGCTCTCTTCCAGGGGAGGAGGGTCCGGCCAGGGGGGAGGATCCGGAATTACAATCCCATCCGCCAGAGCTGGTTGAGCGACAGCCAAAAAGGCAATTAAAACTAGGACAAAGCTAACTAAGATTTTATATTTAAATTGTATAGGGGAAACCATGGCTCTCCTCCTGGTGATATTTCACTTATGAGGAGATGACGATCAGGAACCCTGAAAAGTTCCCTGCAATTAAGCCGATTTCATTTTTCCTGATAGATATACTGCATATCAGGATATTCAGTAAAATAATAATGGGCCCAAATATATAGGTGATTAAATAGGGCAGCAAGCAAGGCGGCTTTGGAATTGAAGATCAAACCAATCATCCACAAAGCTAGGAAAGCGTACTTATACATAGCATTGGAGGACCAACGGAAGATCCCCTCCCGGACAAAGGGAGTATTGCGATATTTTTCAGGTTGAAAATGGTCGATCCCCAACGCTCGTTCAGCGCTGAAATATTTAACAAAAGAATAGGCCATATAAGCCACTACCGCCAGGCAGATCCCAATCAATGGAATATTGATCCAGAGAGGAAGGGCCAGTGTGCCGCGATTAGCGATCGCCAGGGCAAAGATAGTGATAGGCCGAGCCAAGAATAAGATCATGAATCCGACTGCCCAGGCCGTAAAAGCTCGTTCGCCTAAAGCATTGGATAACCAGCCGTAATATAGCTCTCCCCGCCAGCAGATCACCACACAAATCTGATGCAGGACTGGAAACAGGACCGAGAGGATCAACCAGGTTCTTGTAGACAGCCCCAGAAACGCACCCTCCAGAATATCCCCCTGGGCAGCGAGCCATATGCCGCCACTCAAAATCAGAATTGAAAGCAGGTGATAACCTTGTTTTTCTAGGATCTTCATAACTGCAACAACCTACCCTTGTTTAAAGATTTTTGGAATAAAACGTTTTGTCTGTTCCATATAATTTTGATAGGCTTCCCCAAAACGTTCCAGATTATGCCCTTCTTCTATCCGGGCTGTTAGATAAACACCAATAACGGTAGTGATCACCAATCCCGTCCCGAGCAAGGACGGATCCTTGAGAAAAGCACCCAGGCTGAACAAGATCAGTGAAGTATAGAGAGGATGGCGGATATATTTGTATACACCGCTGGTGATCAAAGTGGTGGTATCTTCGAAATCCCCTTCCGGGTTGCCTTTGGTTTTGATCAGGAAAAAGCCAAATCCAACAAGGAATATCGAACCAACCAGGCAGAACCAAGAAAAAACCTGCAGAACCGAAAACGGATCGAGGAACCAAACAGCAGCATTCAGGAAAATCAGGCTCAGAATGCTCTCAAAGGCCAAAAATCGGGGAAAACGATAAGGATGGGAACGAGCCAGCGTAAATCCCAGCAATATGATCGTAAATAGGATCCAAGCCAGGAAATAAACCATTAATTATCTACCTTGAAAGCAGATCAGCCTCAGTCAGTTCTTCCAATACCTGGGATATCCCTTCCACTTCCAGGTAGCGTTCCTGGTCCAAATGATTCGTTGGGTCATCTTCATGAGACCAGGTGGGATGGCCAGCCAGGTGCATCGCCCAACCTCCCAGTTCCAGGATCGGGAGGATATCCGATCGCAGAGAATTACCGATCATTAAGAATCTTTCTGGCTCAATATTATATCGATTCAGAATGCCCTCATATACCCCGGGAGATTTATCACTGACAACCTCGACAGCTCGAAAATATTGGGCTAATCCCGAGGCCGCAAATTTTCGCTGCTGATGCAGCAGGTCTCCCTTGGTGATCAACATCAACGGACATTCAGCTGAAAGATTTTCCAACAAATGGTTGATCCCTTCAAAGACCTCTACTTCATGTGAGAGCATTTCCTTAGCCAGATGGATCAATTTTTGGATATCGGATGGATGGATCTTCTCCTCCGTCATTTCGATGCCGATCTCAATCATCGAAAGCACAAAACTCATCACCCCATATCCAAAATACTGGATATTCTCAACTTCAAATTTATCAAAATTCTCAATATCATCAGTGCCTAAGCCGTATTTTTGGAGAATTTCCAGGAATCTGTCCCGGCCTCCAAGATAATATTCTTCGTTTTTCCACAGCGTGTCATCTGCGTCAAATGCGATCCAATCGATCATAAGTCCTCAATATATTAGTCTAGCCGGACGGCGCCCAGAAAACCAGTTGTCATCGCTCCTTGTTTGGCGCCAAAACGGCAGGCTTCTTCAATATCCTTTCCCTGTCTTAATGCTGATACTAATCCAGCCGCAAAGGCATCCCCTGCGCCAGTTGTATCCACAGCCTGTTCTACTTCTATTCCCGGAATATGCATCCCTCGATCAGCGTCGGTCAGCCAGCAACCTTCTGCTCCCAGTTTAATGATCACTGACCGGGCCCCTTTTTCCTGAAACGCACTCGCCGCCCCAGGAGGATCTGATACACCGGTCATAATCTCCGCTTCCTGGAGGTTGCACATGAACAAGTCCAGGTTGGGCAGGATATTCCATAACGGTTCCGGGGTTTTCATGGCCGGAGAACGGACCACATCCAGCGAAATAAAAACGCCGGCTTCCTGGACTCGGGCCAAGGTGCCAGCAAAACCAGGGTTAAGCAATCCGGGCAGCACAAAATACCCGGCGATGTGCATAAAATCTATTCTTTGTTCTTTGAATATATCAGGGTTGAGGGTCTCCCCCTCGAGCTCTGCGTTGGCGCCAGAAGTGTGAATGAAGCGGGGCTGGAAATCGCTATCAACCAATCCCACACTGACTCCTGTGCCTTTACCCGAGATCCGTTTGACATAGCGGGCATCAACACCTTGTTCTTCCCAGGCATCCACCAGGATATCTGCCGTCTGGTCATCTCCCATGCAGGCAACCAGGAGAGGTTTTTCGCCTAGACGGGCCAACCCGATAGCCACATTGGATGCGCAGCCCCCAGGAGTGACGGCCGCATCCTGGAAAGCGATCGAGTCGTAGCGCGGCACATTATCCACTGTTTTACAGATGACATCCAGCGTCACATTTCCAAAAACAAGGATAGAACTTGAATCAGTTCTCATTATTTGAGAGGATAGGAGGGCGTTTTTCCCGCCAGCCTTCTTTTTCTGTAGCCTTTTCGTAAGCTCGGGCAATCCGGAACAAAACGCCTTCTGAATAATCTGGCCCCAAGACTTGCGCACCGATCGGTAAATTCTCGTTGTCGAAACCAACCGGGAAGTTTAATCCCGGTATGCCAGCGTGATTGGTAGTAACGGTCAGCTGATCAGAATACTGCATCAAGACCGAATCACCATATACACTTCCAATCGGGAAAGCAGTTGAAGGAGCAGTCGGCGTTAACAGGGCATCCAGATGATACTTGCCCTTGCGATCGAAGATCTCTTCAAAATCTTTGCGCATCAAGGCTCGAGCTTTGAGAGCCAGCTCATAATATCCTTTATCAAATTGGGCGGCACTAAGGTAAATACCCATTAACATGCGTAATTTAGGCTCCACACCAAAGGCTTCACCCCTGGTCTTTCGGTACAGTTCGCGAAGGTCTGCATAGGATTCATCTGTCCGGAAACCGTATTTCACACCGTCATAACGAAGTAAATTAGAGCTTGCTTCCACACGGGAGATCACAAAATAGGTTGGCACACCGTATTTAGTGTGCGGCAGAGGAACATCCATCACGATATCGGCCCCCAGTTGGGCCAGGAACCCGGCTACACTGAGAACCGCTTCCCTAATCTGAGGATCGATCGGGTTTTCAACCAGCTCCATAGATTCCGAATTGAAATAAGTCACACGGAAAAACTCTTCTGACAAACCAATTCGCAGCCCGCGGATTTCCTTTTCCATTTCTTCCAAGTAGTCTGGCACAGGTACATCAGCAGCAGTGTTATCCCGGGGATCCAGCCCCGCAATAGCCTGCAAAGTCAGGGCTGCATCGGTCACATTGCGCGCTAGCGGACCCGGACAATCGAGAGAGGATCCAAAGGCGATCAGCCCGTACCGCGAGACCCTGCCGTATGTGGGTTTCAATCCTACTGTCCCGCAGAATGAGGCTGGATGGCGGATCGATCCACCTGTATCCGTGCCCAGGGAAATGGCACCTTCACCAACAGCGACAGCAGCCGCTGAACCTCCAGAGGATCCACCTGTCACCCGGCTGGTATCCCAGGGATTCCTAGGAACCGGTTTATAGGCGGAAGATTCGCTTGAAGAACCATAAGTGAATTCATCCAGGTTCACCTTGCCTACCATCACCGCGCCAGCATCCGCCATGCGTTCCACAACAGTAGCAGAGTAAGGCGAGATGTAATTGGAGAGAATCTTGGAACCGGCTGTGGCCTTGATGCCCTTCACAGTAAAGATATCCTTGGCTGTGTATGGCACCCCTGCTAAAGGTCCGGGGTATTCTCCCTCTTGGATCAGTTTATCAATTTTTTCAGCTTGTTTTCTGGCATAGTCCTCAGTCACCAGTGTAAAAGCATGGACCGTTGAAAGGTCTTCTTTAGAGGAAGCTTCTGGCGCATCCACCTGTCCAGTCCGTCCATCTACTTGGCGGATCCGTTCCAGGGTATCCTCCAAGACTTCAACCGCGGAAACTTGTTTTGTTTTTATCAGATCAGCAATGACATATGCGGGGAGATCAGAGGTTTTCATATTCAATCCAGCTCCTCATGGGAAATATCCGGGACAACGATATACCCATCTTCCAATTCAGGAGCCTGTTTAAGGATATCATCCCTGTTTGGATCCTGGCGGGAGATATCTTCCCGCGGGATGGCGCTGTTCATTTCATCATAGGTGATGCCATGGGC
>Ga0208279_1002036_pt1 | contig 10146 bp, 9 predicted proteins | sample AntAceMetag02UKM_FD_184766 | JGI IMG/M metagenome (GOLD analysis project Ga0208279, IMG submission 184766) | Saline lake microbial communities from Ace Lake, Antarctica - Antarctic Ace Lake Metagenome 02UKM (SPAdes) (version 2) | ecosystem: Environmental > Aquatic > Non-marine Saline and Alkaline... | reverse complement strand
GTTCTGCCTGTGGTAGCTTTCTCTCTCCTTCTACCACTAAAAAAATCCTTCCTAATTCTCCTGCCACCCATCTCCTGTGTTGCTTCCGCCAATTGATTAAAGCAAATTGCTATTTTGCAGGAGCCTTATAGTTTGTCCTTCCAATTATTATAGAAGACTTTCTTGAAAGAACCATCATTTTAATAAATTAGCTCGCTTCCTGCCTGCCGGAAGGCAGGGACGCTACCAATTTATTGGTAGCGTTCAAAAGGTTCGGCATTTTGCCATTATATACGAATTCCTCCCCCTTGATGGGGGAGGTTAGGTGGGGGTGAAAAAGCAATTACTCGTATCTCTTACAGGTTAAACAGGAACGAATAAGGACATTAAAGCCCCCTCCCCTTAATCTCCTTCGGCAAGCGCCGGACGTTCCGCCCTCCCCCGTTGGGGAGGGGAAATATGGTTATGGCATTTGCCGTAACTTTTGAACGTTATCAATTTATTAATGCTCCGACTTCGTCGAATCATAATGGAATCCGATTACAACATTCCCCAAGCACACAATAGAAAATATCATTGAATCCGCGCTCAGAGCAGGATACTTTATCATCTACCGAATTTCACATCCTTGACATAAAAGTAATTCCTCATAATATTGATCGAAGAAAAATTTTATTAAGCATTTGCGCAATTTACAGAAGTGTTCGTCCACAACTACTTCCAAGCAAGGGGGGAAATATCATCGTGCAGGCTGTTATTTTAGCCGGCGGTCTCGGGACGCGCTTGAGGCCTTTGACCTTGAAACTTCCGAAGCCGATGGTCCCGGTCAGGGGGCGCCCGTTCCTGGAGTACCAGCTTATCTATCTGGCCGGGTTCGGGATTAAGGACATACTCTTTCTTACCGGCTACAAAGGTGAGACCGTTGAGGATTATTTCCTGGATGGCTGCTCCCTCGGATTGAGGTTGCAGTACAGCCGCGAGGAGGAGCCGATCGGCACAGGAGGGGCGCTTGCACTTGCCGCAGGCTCTCTCGAGGAGCGCTTCTTCCTCCTCTACGGCGATTCGTTCCTGCCGATGGATTACGGGGACGCGGAACGGGCTTTCCTTGACCGGGGCAAGCCGGCCATGATGGTGGTGTACGATAACGCGGCCGATACGTCAGTTCCCAACAACGTCAGAATTGATGAAGAGACGATGATGGTGATAGACTACTCGAAGCAAAAGGGCGGAATGGACTACGTGGAGGCCGGAGTGCTCGTTTTGAAGAAGGATGTCCTGGAATTCATGCCGCCCTCGGGATCGTTTTCGATGGAGACGGACCTCTTTCCCAGGCTGATCGAGCTGGGTGAGATGACGGCATATAAGAGCCCGGACCGGTTTTACGACATAGGAACCATCGCAAGGCTCAAGGAGTTCGAGTCCGTCATCGATAAATATTTCGACTAGAGGAGAAGGAGTATGATTATTTCGAGGACACCGATGAGAATCAGCTTCGCCGGCGGCGGGACAGATCTCAGGGCTTTCTACTCTCGTTACGAAGGGGCGGTAGTTAGCACGGCCATCAATAAGTATGTCTATATAACCGTAAACAGGGCTTTTGACCATTGCATCAGGGTCAGCTACTCAAAAACAGAGATCGTTGATTGCGTGGACGAGATCAAGCACAACCTCATCAGGGAGGCCATGAAGTTCTCGGACGTAACCGAGGGTGTCGAGATTACGTCTATTGCGGACATCCCCGCGAAGGGGACCGGCCTCGGCTCGTCAAGCTCTTACCTTGTGGGCCTTCTAAACGCCCTTTATGCTTACAAGGGGCAGTTCCAGTCCCCGAAGAAGCTTGCAGAAGGGGCGTGCGAGATAGAGATAGAAATACTCGGAGAGCCGATAGGGAAGCAGGATCAGTACATCGCCGCCTACGGGGGGCTCCAGTACATCCAGTTCAACCCCGACGAATCCGTCTATGTTGACCCTGTTATTTGCTTCAAGGATACGAAGACCGCCTTCCAGAATAACCTCATGCTTTTCTACACGAACATTACCCGAAACGCCTCGTCCATATTGAAGAAGCAGCAGAAGAAGACCGCGGACAAGCTTGATGCGCTCAAGCGCATGAAGGGGATAGGGGACGAAATCAACGATGTATTGCGGGCAAACCGGGATATGAGCAGGATCGGGAATCTCCTGGACGAAAACTGGCGGTTGAAGAAGTCGCTCGTCGAGGGAATCTCGCTGGACGTCATCGATTCGTACTACGGGAAAGCGATCGCCGCGGGGGCTCTCGGGGGCAAGCTCCTCGGCGCCGGCGGCGGCGGTTTTCTCCTCTTCTACGTTGAGGCTCAGAACCGGGAATCGGTCAGGCGCGCCCTCAGCGATCTGGGGATGGTCGAATTCGAGTTCGAGCCCCAGGGAAGCAAAATAATCTATATAGAGGAGTAGCGGGATGAATATAGGGGAATACGCAGACGGCTATCTAAAAGGCCTGAGTGGGGCGATCGAACAGATAACCGTCGAGGGCCTGAGAAAGATCACGGATATCCTTCAAGAGGCCTACGGGCGGGGGCGCACAATTTTCATTATCGGCAACGGCGGGAGCGCCGCCACGGCATCCCACTTCGCGTGTGACCTGGGGAAGGGCACCGCCTGCGAGGGCAAGCCCCGGTTCAGAGTTGAGAGCCTCGCGGACAACAACTCCCTCGTAACAGCCCTGGCGAACGACTGTGGCTACGAGAGGGTATTCGTAGAGCAGTTGAAGGGCAGATCGAGGGAGGGGGACGTGTTGATAGCCATTTCAGTTTCCGGGAATTCCCCCAATGTCCTTGAGGCCGTCCGCTATGCGGGTAGTTCAGGGCTGGTGACGATAGGGCTTGTCGGAAAGGACGGGGGATCGCTCGCCGGCATGGTTGATGAGAAGATCGTGATCGGGAATGACCACTTCGGCATAGTGGAGGACTGTCATCTAATCATCGAGCATATCGTCTCATTTTTCTTCAAGCAGAAGATCGCTTCCAGCCCATGATAGAGAGATACACCCGCCCCGGCATGGGTAAGCTCTGGTCGGATGAGGAGAAGTTCCGCCGGTGGCTCCGCATAGAGATCCTCGTGTGTGAGGCGTTGTGCGCCGGCGGCGAGATGGACCGCGATGCGTGCGGGCGGATAAAGAGCGGCGCAAAATTCGATGCCGGAAGGGTCGCCGAGATAGAGGCGAAGACCCGCCACGATGTCTTTGCGTTTATCGAGAACGTGCAGGAAAGCATCGGTGATGATTCCCGGTATTTTCACCGGGGGCTGACCTCGTACGATCTCGTGGATACCGCCCTCTCCCTGGCCATGGTGGAGGCCGCCGGTCTCCTTATCGAGATGATGGAAGAGCTTCAGGACGCGTTGAGGAGGAAAGCGCTGGCGTATAAATCCACACCGCAGGCGGGAAGGACTCACGGCCAGCACGCCGCCCCCGTAACATTCGGCCTCAAGCTCGCCGTCCACGCGCTGGCCGTTGAAAGGTGCGTCGAGGGCCTGAAAAGGGCCCGGGAGAATATACGCGTCGGCAAAATATCGGGAGCGGTCGGGACGTACACGAACGTCGATCCACTCGTGGAGAAGTACGTGTGCTCCAGACTCGGGTTGAAACCAGCGCGCGCCTCCACCCAGGTTATCGGCCGGGACAGGCACGCGGCTTATCTCTCGGCCGTGGCGGTATGCGCCTCGGTGATAGAGAACCTCGCCGTCGAGATACGGAACCTCCAGAGAACAGAGGTGGGGGAGGCCGCCGAGCCATTCTCTCCCGGCCAGAAGGGCTCGTCTTCAATGCCGCACAAGAGAAACCCGATAATATGCGAGAGGATGAGCGGTCTGGCGAGGATCATCAGGGGGCACTCGGCGGCGGCAAACGAGAACATCGTTCTCTGGCACGAGCGCGATATCTCGCACTCGTCCGCCGAGCGGATAGCTATACCTGATTCCTGCATCCTGCTGGACTACATGGCGGCAAAGATGACCGGCATAATCGATAACCTCGTCGTGGATACGGAGAAGATGGCCGCCAACCTTGATATGACGGGAGGGGCGATATTCTCCGAGAACCTGCTGGTGGAGCTGACGAAGCGCGGCCTCTCAAGAAAGAGGTCTTACGATATTATCCAGTCATGCGCGGAGAAAGCGCGTGCCGGGGGGAGGACGTTCAGGGAGGTTGTTCAATCCGACACCGAGGTTAAAAAACATCTTTCAAACACCGTTATCGAGGAGTGCTTCAACCTGGAGTGGAGCCTTCGTCGCGTGGGGAAAATATTCGGGAGGATGGAATGGGGCGAAAAGTGATCGAGCGCGCGCTCATAAGCGCCTGGGATAAGACAGGGGTCGATGAGCTGGCCCGGGAGTTGCTGTCTCTTGGCGTATCAATAATTGCGACAGACGGAACGGCCGATTTTCTGGGGGAGAGGGGAGTGAGCGTCCGGAAGGTGAGCGATTATACGGGGCAGGTCGAGCTCCTCGGCGGCAAGGTAAAAACGCTCCACCCGATGATCTTCGCGGCAATTCTGGCGTCGGGGAAAGACCGGGAAAAGATCGCTGAACTGGGGATGGAGCCCATCGACATGGTTGTTGTGAATCTCTCCCCTCCCGCGACCGATATGGGGCTTGAAAAGATGGACATCGGCGGCCACGCGCTCATCAGGGCGGCGATAAAGAACTCCGGGAACGTCGCTGTTCTCAGCTCTCCATCGCAGTACGGAGAGATTATCGAGGAGCTGACACGGAACTCGTGCAGCCTTTCCGCGGAGAGCCGCCGCAGACTCGCCCTGGATGCTCTTGCGGCCTCGGCCCGCTACGATGCGTCCGTCATGGATAAGCTCTCGGCGGCGTCCGATGGATTCCCTCGGCATATCCTGCTCGCGGCCGATAAGGTCATGGACCTCCGCTACGGCGAGAACCCCCAGCAGCATTCGGCCCTTTACGCCCTTGATCGGTCTGCGTGCTGCCCCTTCGCGGAAGCGCTGGGGGGGAAGGTCTTATCATTTAATAACATCGTGGACTTTCAGACCGCCCGGGACATAGCGTGGGAGTTCTCCATGCCCGCCGCGGCCGTCATCAAGCACGCGAACCCCTGCGGCGCCGGGACCGGGAAAGACGTCCTCGAGGCCTTCATCAGGGCGCGGGAGACAGATCCCCTTTCGGCTTTCGGCGGGATCATTGCCGTTAACAGGGAGGTGGGCGCAAAACTGGCGAAGGCCGTAACAAAACCGTTTTTCGAGGGGATCATCTCCCCGGGGTACGACGACGACGCGCTCGAAATCCTCGGGAAGAAGAAACGGCTAAGGGTAATACGCTCCGGGGAACCTCCCGAAGTACGCTCCGGGCGCGAGTGCAGGAGTGCCGGCCCGTACCTGCTGGTCCAGGATGTTGATGGTGGAGGGGAGGCGGATTGGACCGTCGCGACGGAGCGGAAGCCCGCGGACAACGAGATGGCGGCTATGCGGTTCGTCTGGAAGATCGCAAGGCACGTGAAGTCCAACGCCATCGTAATAGGAAACGCAATGGAGACGATCGGCATCGGCGCCGGTCAGATGAGCCGCGTCGACTCGTGCGAGCTCGCACTGAAAAAGGCGAGGAAGGAGATAAAAGGCTCTGTCCTGGCGTCTGATGGCTTCTTTCCCTTCAGAGACAGCATAGACCTGGCCGCCAAGGCCGGGATCAGCGCCGTCATCCAGCCGGGGGGCTCGATCCGCGACGGCGACGTTATCGAGGCCTGCAACGAGCACGGAATCGCCATGGTCCTGACGGGGAGGCGGCACTTCCGGCACTAGGAAATAAGTTATATGAGTTATATGAGTTGTGATTTAGTCCTGATTGATAGGTTTATCAACGCAAGTGATAGAGACACAGTCAGGGAGGCGGTACTTCCGGCACCAGCACTGAAGAAGTTTTAGACAGGATTAACAAGATTGACAGGATAGGGGTCAAAACTCCTGCTACAAGCATAGAACCATAAATAGCCATCCATTTTATCCTGTTATCCCGTCTAATTCTTTTTCTTTACGAGTATGAAATCATGAAATTTATCGACGTACAGGACAAGGGCACAGTCAAGGAGACTGCGGAGGTCATAAGATCAGGCGGCCTCGTTGCTTTTCCGACGGACACTGTGTACGGGCTTGGAGCGGATGCAAGCAACGCCGCGGCAGTCAGTCGCATATACGAGGTGAAGGGGCGAAAGGGCGACAAGCCCCTCGCCTTCCTCGTCGCCGATGAGAAAGAGGTCTTTAGATATGTCGATGATGTTCCCGGGGCCGCCCGCCTCCTCATGGAAAAGTTCTGGCCCGGACCACTGACGATCATCTTGAAGGGGAGCGGCGGAGGGAGTGTCGCTTTCAGGATGCCGGATTGCCAATTCGCTCTCGAACTTATCATTGAGGCCGGAGTTCCCCTAGTGGCGACGAGCGCCAACAGGAGCGGTGAGAGTGCGCACTTCGATGCCGATTCGGTCAGGGCCGACCTGGGAGATAAGATAGACCTGATCATCGATGGAGGGAAGACGAAGCACGGGGAAGGCTCGTCCATCGTGGACCTCACCGGGGGAGAAGTAAAAATTATACGTGAGGGTCCAGTAAGAGGTGAGGATATAAAATCGATAATAACCCAGTTCAAAAATCAAAATGCAAATTGAAGAGTGCTGATACATTATTTAAACGTATTGGCGAACAAGACAACAATGACTGATAGTTTTGGCAATAACAAGTATCACGGTACTTGAGGTAGATTATCATGGTTATTACGTTATGGCCCTTAATATCAAGGAGATATGATAAATGAAAATTGCTATAGGATCCGATCACGGAGGGTATGGGCTCAAGGAAGAAATCAAAAGGAAGCTTGAGGAGAAAGGCATTGAAATCCTCGATTGCGGGTGTTTCAGCGAGGAGTCGTGTGACTACCCGGACTTCGCGGAGAAGGTCGCGAGGGCCGTTGGGTCGGGAGAGGTTGAGAGGGGCATACTTGTGTGCAAGACAGGCATCGGCATGGCCATAGCGGCAAACAAGGTTACGGGCGTCAGGGCTGCCAACTGCCGCACGGTGGATGACGCACGTCTCAGCAGGCAGCACAACGATTCCAATGTCCTTGCCCTGGGCGCGGGCGTCGTGGACCCGGCCAGGGCAAAAGAGATTGTCGATACATGGCTGGAGACGCCTTTCGAGGGCGGCCGCCATCAGAAGAGGGTCGATAAAATATCGGGGATGGAAAAGAGATAATCGTGTAATGTTAAAAAAAGGTAGCCACAAAGGCACGAAGACACAAAGAACGAACGCGATTTTTTAATTCGTAATCTTAATCGTACTCTTAATCGTAATCGATTAAAATCATAGCGCGGTAATCGCAGGCTTTAGAGGCTATCCTACAATTGTCATTGCGAGGAACGAAGTGACGAAGCAATCTAATATTCCCAAGATAAGAACGAGATTGCCGCGCTCCCTGCGGTCGCTCGCAATGACATAATGCAGGGTTATCGGACAGCCTTTTTAGCCTGCGTTCTCAATGAGGTTTCAACCTGTAGAATGGCGCACCTTATAAGATGTGGTTGCCATCGTAATTACTAAAAAATGGTAAAATGAGGATATATGAAAGAGATAACTGACGAAATAAGGAAGGTTGATGCAGAGGTTGCAGGCGCCGTCGAGGCCGAGATGAGGCGGCAGGAGGAGCAGATCGTCCTGATCGCCTCCGAGAACTACGCCAGCCGCGCAGTGATCGCCGCTGCGGGAACGGTACTCACCAACAAGTATGCAGAAGGGTACCCCGGGAAGCGCTATTACACAGGCTGCGAGAACGTGGACTTAGTGGAGGAGCTCGCTATCTCGCGGCTTAAGGAGCTCTTCGGGGCGGAGCACGCGAACGTCCAGCCGCACTCCGGCTCCCAGGCGAACATGGCGGTCTACTTCTCCGTCCTGAAGCCGGGAGACACGATTCTGGCGATGGACCTGGCCCACGGCGGCCACCTGACGCACGGCCACAGGATCAACTTCTCCGGGATTTTCTACAACGTCGTTTCCTACGGTGTGCGGAGGGAGACGGAGCTGATCGATTACGAGCAGGTGGAGAAGCTTGCACGCGAGCACCGGCCAAAAATAATCGTGAGCGGCGCGAGCGCGTATCCACGGGAGATCGATTACGAGCGGTTGGCCGCCATTGCCGATAGCGCGGGCGCCCTTCTCATGGCGGACATCGCTCATCCCGCGGGGCTCATCGCGGCGGGACTGAACATGTCGCCCGTGCCCCATGCCCAGTTCGTCACCTCGACGACACACAAGACGCTCAGGGGGCCCAGGGGAGGGTTTATCCTCTGCAGGGAGGAGTACAGAAAAAAGGTGAACAGGAACGTCTTCCCCGGCATTCAGGGCGGGCCGCTCATGCACATAATCGCGGCCAAGGCGGTCGCATTTAAAGAAGCGCTGGAGCCGGGCTTCAGGGAGTACTCGGCACAGGTGATCGAGAACGCGCGTGCCCTTGCGGAAGCCCTCGCATCGGCGGGCTACCGGATCGTCACCGGCGGGACAGACACGCACCTTCTCCTGGTGGACCTCAGGCCGAAGAACATCACGGGCAAAGATGCCGCCGAGGCCCTCTATAGGGCGGGCATATCGGCCAATATGAACCTGATACCCTTCGACGAGAAGCCGCCTAGGGTGACGAGCGGCATAAGGCTTGGCTCGCCCGTGGTGACGACCCGGGGGATGAAGGCGAGGGAGATGAAGGCGATAGCGTCCATCATGGACAGCGTCTTATCGGATATAGGGAACGAGTCCGCCGTAAATGAGGCAAGGAAACGGGTGAAAAAGCTTGCCGATTCATTCCCATTCTACTCATAAAATAAAAAATCAAAGATCAAAGAGCAAAAACACATATGTAAAAATGTAAATATTACTTATTTCCTGCGTTATTTTTTCGTTTTTGGTATGTGTTTTTGATTTTTGCTTTTTGATCTTTGAGTTAGCAATAACTCATAGCTGAATTAAGGTAGAACGTATGGATAAAGAGGCAAGATACTGGCACGAGGAAGATGGCCGGATCCGGTGCGACCTCTGTCCGCATAACTGCCTCATAGCCGATGGGAGTGCCGGCCTCTGCGGCGTGAGAAAAAATTCCGGCGGGCGCCTCCTCACAACGATCTACGGCGAGGTGACGGGCTACGGCCTGGACCCGATAGAGAAGAAGCCCCTCTATCACTTCCATCCCGGCGAGATGATACTCAGCCTGGGGACGAAGGGGTGCAACTTCGCCTGCGACTTCTGCCAGAACTGGACGATATCGCAGGACCCGGGCGCCCGATCGCAGATCGTCAGCCCCGGAGAGGTCGTCTCGATAGCGAAAAGGGAAGGCTCCTTCGCCATCGCTTATACCTACTCGGAGCCCATGATCTGGTTCGAGTACGTGCTGGAGACGGCGATCCTTGCGCGGGAAGCGGGGCTGGACAACATCCTTGTGACGAACGGCTTTATCGAGCCGGAGCCTTTCGAGGAGCTGCTTCCGCACATAGGCGCCATGAACGTGGACCTGAAGAGCATGGACGACGATTTCTACCGGAAGTACTGCCGGGGGAGGCTCGCCCCCGTCCTGGAGACCATAAAGAGGGCAGCTTCAAGCTGCCACATCGAGATAACCAATCTGATCATACCGACGCTGAACGATACGGATGACCACTTCGCGCGGCTGAGGGACTGGATCGCCGGAGAGGTTGGAGCCGACACTGCCCTTCACCTTTCAGCCTACCACCCGATGTATAAGATGAATATACGGGCCACGCCCGTCGAAACGCTGAAGAGAGCGTTCTCCATCTGCAGGGAAAAGCTGAAGTTTGTCTATATCGGCAACGTTCTCCTCCCCGATGGGAGAGACACGGTCTGCCCGGCTTGCGGCAATGTCCTGATACGCCGGCACGGCTATTCCATATCGGTTACCGGCGTGGATGCCGGGAAGTGCGCCTCTTGCGGTGCCCGGGTACCCTTCGTTATCTGAAGGCGTTTCCCGCCTATTCCTCGTAATCGTAATCGTAACCCGACTTTCGCATTTTAGTTGAAAAAAACATTAAATTTAGAAGATAATTTGACGTAAGTCGTTGCAAATACTGGGAAGATCCCCGGAAAATGAAGTTTGTAGGGACTCAGCCACAAATTTGATGTT
>Ga0208279_1002035_pt1 | contig 10153 bp, 8 predicted proteins | sample AntAceMetag02UKM_FD_184766 | JGI IMG/M metagenome (GOLD analysis project Ga0208279, IMG submission 184766) | Saline lake microbial communities from Ace Lake, Antarctica - Antarctic Ace Lake Metagenome 02UKM (SPAdes) (version 2) | ecosystem: Environmental > Aquatic > Non-marine Saline and Alkaline... | reverse complement strand
GACCTTGAACGGAATGGCCATCAAGGCTATGATTGCCATTCCAGCCACTTGAGAGAGTGCCTTCATTTGGTTCTTGTCGTCCAGGAGTCCCCCCAGAAACACGGTGGTCGAGCCCACCAAGATACCCGTCACTCGCAGCCACTCTTCCGGGTCGCTGCGGGGGAAGGTGCGTGTTAGAAGGACTGCTGTGCAGAATGCCGCATAGAGGGGAATGCCGCCCAGTCGCGGAATGACCCCACTGTGTTTACGTCGTCCTCCTGGCACATCGGAGATGCCGTATCGTAGGCCGAGGCGCTGTGCCAGAGGTGTGAGGAGAGCGGAGACTACAACGGCGACGGCGAAGACAATGGCGGCCATAGTAGAAAAGGGCATGCTCATCTCCATTGGGGCTCAGGCTGTGCCGAATTGGCGATCACCTGCGTCTCCCAGGCCTGGCACGATGTAGCCTTCCGGAGGGTCATCAGGTGAAGTGGGAACTGGTGTCAAGTAGTCGTCTATGGCGGCCAGGTGGATGTCCACATCAGGATGAGCCTTCTGGAGTCGTTCCAGCCCTTCGGGGGCAGCGATGATGGCAACGAACTTGATACGTCTAGCCCCCCAGCGTTTGAGGATATCCACCGTGGCGACCGCAGAGCCTCCAGTTGCGAGCATCGGGTCAAGGACGACACAGACCTGAACGGTAGGATGAACGGGCAACTTGTTGTAGTACTCAACGGGCTGTAAGGTCTTGTGATCCCTGTAGAGGCCGATATGCCATACTTCCGCTGTGGGCATCATTTCCCAGACACCCTCGGCCATTCCGAGACCAGCGCGTAGGATTGGTACAAGGCCGATTTTCTCTGTCAACTGATGTCCGGTGGCCTCTGTGAGCGGAGTGGTAACGGATGTCTCTTCCAGGCCCAGATCCGCGGTGGCTTCGTAGGCGAGAAGGATGGCAAGCTCCCGGATCAATTCGCGGAATTTCTTGGGGCCGGTTGCCACGCTGCGTAGTAGAGAGAGTTTGTGTTTGATCAAGGGGTGGTTGGACTGGTAGACGTTCCCCATGGTGTCTTCCCTCCAATTGCGTGCCAAGGGTTCCGACGTGGTGTCGGCGATAATAGTTCTGATCCGGTCTAGAATTCGTACAATTTGTACAATGCTGGTCGGGCAGGCAGAGTGACCGCTTCACCCTGACAGACCCTATTAGTATAGTAAGAAGGGGTAGCGCTGCTTTCGTTTCGCTACCCCTGTTTCTGACGATCTACTTTTCGCCACAGCGTACGAGCAGATTCTCCCATTCTTCGTCCACCTTGGCTTGGATCTCATCAAGGATGTACTCGAAAGCCGGTTGGAACAGGTGTCGGAACCTTCCCTGCATTCGCAGCCAATCAGCTACTGGTTTCTTCTCGCGTGGTTTGTAGTTGAGCTTCCACTCACCGTGGTCTACTTCGTAGAGTGGCCAGTAGCAGGTGTCAACTGCTAATTTGGCAATCTCAATGCTCAGGCTTGGATCGTGTCTCCAGCCACGGGGGCATGGTGCCAAGGCATTGATGAAGGCTGGCCCGTCCGCCGCAAAAGCCTTCTGGGATTTGGTCATGAGGTCGCGCCAGTTACTTGGTGATACTTGCGCCACGTACGGGATGTCGTGAGCAGCCATGATACGGGTGAAAGGCTTGCGCCATTGTAGCTTGCCTGGGATGACTTTCCCCGCCGGCGACGTAGTGGTATGTGCTCCGCGAGGTGTAGCGCTTGAGCGCTGGATACCGGTGTTCATGTATGCTTCGTTGTTGAGGCAAAGATATACCATCTTGTGCCCGCGCTCGAAGGCTCCGGAGATGAACTGCAGGCCAATGTCATAGGTGGCGCCATCGCCTCCGATAGCCAGGAATTTTGTGCCCTTATCTTCTATCTTCCCTTGTCGTACCAGCGAGCGATACATGGCCTCGGCGCCCGACGCCGTGGTTGATGCGTTCTCGAATGCGTTGTGAATCCAGGGAACGCACCACGAGGTATTGGGATACATCGAGGTGGCAACCTCCGTGCAGCCAGTCGCGGTCGCGATAACCACGGGATCGTCAATAGCGTGCAGAATCTGACGTATGACGACAGATTCTGCACAGCCTGCGCACAGACGATGGCCGGGAGCAAGCTTCTCTTCTTTGTTAGCAATGTCTCTCAGTCTTATAGCCATTCCTTGTTCCTCCAGTTTAGGAGATGGGCGCTTTGGGCAGATCGCCTTGAGACAGGATCTGACCCTCCGGCCTCGTCTATTCTCGCAATCCTAGATAGTTGACCAGTTGCTTGACCTCGCCTGTGGAGGCGATACTCTGAAGATCCTTCGCGATCTGTTCAATATGGGCAGGGACGAGGTCGCGGCCGCCCAATCCGAAGATGTAATCTACTACTTTCGTGTTGTGTTTCCCAGTGGCGAATAGGGCCGCACAGATATCCAAGAAGAGGGGACCGCAGCCGTTCATAGAACCAAAAGCGATGGCGCGATCCATCACACCTACGGCGCTCACATTCTGAAGTACATCCGTTAGTTCCTCGGTTGGGAAAGGCCGGAAGACTCGGGGCTTCACCAAGCCGATCTTTACGCCTTTCTCGCGCAGCCCCCGAACGGTAGCCCGGGCAGTACCTGCGGCCGAGGAAAGCACGATGATAGCCATCTCGGCATCTTCCATCTCGTAGGTATCAAGGAGGCCATACGTTCGGCCGGTGAGCTTGCCGTACTCGGCCCCGATTTCGCGGATGATGGGGATGGCCTTGCTGAGGGCGTCTGACTGCTGGCGCTTGTGTTCGAAGTAGAAATCATAGAAGGCCCATGCCCCGTAGGTCGCAGGGTTGTCCACGTCCAGAAGGGTGTGTGCTGGCTTGTAAGTGCCCACGAAATCCCTGACGGCCTGGTCATCGACTATTTCGACTCGCTCCACGCCATGCCCGGTTATGAAACCATCCTGCATACTCATCACAGGAGTGAGGAGATCGGGGTGTTCAGCAATGCGAATGGCCTGGATAGTGTTGTCGTAGGCTTCCTGGGCGTTTTCCGCGTAGATCTGTATCCAGCCTGCATCTCGCGCTCCCATAGAATCCGAATGGTCACAATGGATGTTCAGGGGAGCTGAAAGAGCACGGTTGACTACAGACATGACAATGGGGAGGCGCATAGATGCCGCGATGTAGACTATTTCCCACATCAGGGCCAGTCCATTGGCTGCCGTTGCGGTCATGACCCGCCCACCGGCAGCGGAAGCGCCTACGCAGCAGCTCATAGCCGCATGCTCGCTCTCAACAGGCACGAATTCAGTATCTACTACTCCATCGGCTACGTACTGGGAGAAGGTCTGTACGATTGCGGTTTGCGGAGTGATAGGGTATGCGGCCAGTAGATCCGGGTTGATCTGCTTCATAGCATGTGCTACCGCATGGGCTCCGTGCATAGCCGTGATATTTGACTTTGCCATTTTGTTCTCTCCTACTCCAACTCTGTTTCCGGAACCATTTGAATGACACTGCCCATCTCCCCGGTGTAGCTGTGGGGTTTCTTAATCTTGACCGGGCATACATTAGCGCAAATCCCGCAGCCTTTGCAGTGATCGTAATCGAAGCCGACGACCTTGCTGTTTTCAACGATTATGGCTGAGTCAGGGCAGTTAATCCAGCAGATCATGCAGTGGGTACATTGCTCTGTGTCTCTCAGGGGGCGTAGGGTGCGCCAGCCTCCAGTGATGTACTCCACTGAATTACCAGCCTCGTGTACCACGCCACCCGGGCTTACTTCCTTCCATGTAGCTTTCATATTCGGCATTGATCTTCCTCCGTCTGGATATGCACCATCTCGTTCTCTATCAGGTATGGCTCGATAGGGTGGGGATGTAGGTAGAGTCCTAGCCTTCTTTGACCTCGTCGTAGACTCTCTGCAGAGACGTGACATTGGCTTCTACTATCTCGGAGCGTAATTTCGCCCCCAGTTTCTCCCGTACCAGGTGCTTGAGGCTGTCAAGTTTCACGATTCCGGTTGCCTTGGCTACTACGCCAAGCATCATCGTGCTGGGGATATCGCGACCTAGAGCTTCCATAGCAATAGCGGTAGCATCCACCGTGAACACGCGGCCGCCATCAAAACCTAGCTTCTTGCGGATATCACCCGGTGATTCTGGCGTGTTGACAATCAGAATACCATCCTTTGCCAGGCCTTCAGTGACGGCCACTACTCCTAGCAAGTTTGGGTTCACGACAACCACCACTTCCGGTGTCAATATCTGGTAGTGAATCTCAATAGGCTCATCGCTTATTCGGGTGTAGGACTTCACCGGAGCCCCCATCCGCTCTGGCCCGTAATCGGGAAAAGCCTGGAAGTACTTCCCTTCTTCCAGGGCTGCTTCTGCCAGAAGCTCTCCGGCGGTGACCACACCCTGGCCCGCACGTCCGTGCCAGCGTATTTCCATGCATTTGCTCATTGCTGCCAACCTCCAATGTGATTTCGAGATCGAACTCGTTGTTCGTTACCGAAAAAAGGGGCTAGGGTACCCCGAAGGGTCTCTAACCCACCACCTATCTATCGCGCTGCCACGTTGCATTGCCTGTTATTGTCACAGGAAATAGAGTCTCTTTTCATTGTTGAGATCTGACACTCCTATTCTATGCAAAAGCACTTCCCTTGTCAAACACGTCGTGGGAGAGTAACGAAAAAGCTATTCACCAGCTTTTGGTACTCCTTTAGGACCTGTCCGAAAGCAACGTCGTGCTTCCGCATGAAAGCAGAGATCATCTATAGTGCGGGTGCGCTTCTATTCGAGTTCTTGCGGCGGCCTTTTCGTCCGTGGTGTCGGGGAGAATCGTTTCCTGGTGCCGATGGACCGCTCCGCCTTGGCCTGGCATTCAACACACAACGTAGCCTCTGGCACAATATCCAGGCGTTCTGGCGATATCCTTTGGCCGCACGCCTCACAGATACCGTACGTTCCCTTGACTTCGATCTCGAGTGCGTGTTCAAGTGCCTGAAGTTTCTTCTCCAGAGTGCGGATTAAGGCCAGTGCTTTCTCTCTCTCGTATATGCTAGAGGCGGCATCGGCGGCATCACCATTTTCTCCTCCGCTGGATGGTTCAAGTTCAGACTTAATGAATGACTTGAGACGTGCAATGTTTTCGTGTGCACGCAGCACTTCTCGCTCCAGACGTTGTTTCTCGGCGCTCGATGGTCTGGGTTTCTGACGCTTTCTCATGGCACACCCTTCCTTATTCGCGTTACCACCTGCGAGATGAAATGGTAGGAATCATCGCTGGTTCTTCTTGGAAGAGAGCACGAAGCAATCGTGGTCTGTCGTTGATCCTATTTACCCATGGTGCTTCTGGCTTGATACTTCTAGAACTGGATTACGGAGAAGACCTCGTATCCCTCAAGCTTGTCCAGGCCGTGCAGGAAAGTTAGATCAATCAGGAATGTTATGCCAACAACCTCGCCACCGAGAGCCTCGACGAGTTCAACAGTAGCTTTGGCCGTACCCCCAGTGGCCAGTAGGTCGTCAATAATAAGGACGCGCTGTCCTGGCTGAATGGCATCCTTATGCATTTCCAACACATTGGAGCCGTATTCCAGGCTGTATTCGGCTTTGATCGTGTCTTCGGGCAGTTTGCCTTCCTTGCGAACGGGTATGAAACCAGCACTCAGGCGAAGCGCGATAGGAGCGCCGAAGATAAAGCCCCGGGACTCTATGGCAACAACGGAGTCGATTTCCTCGTCGGCAAAGGGAGCCATCATCTCGTCAATGGCCTGGGCGAAAGCCTCCGGGTTCTTTGTAAGTGTCGTGATGTCCTTGAAGAGAATGCCTTCGATAGGGAAATCCGGTACGTCTCTAATCATCTTGGAAAGATCCATTGATTGTGCACTCCTCTCTACTCCGTTCTTGCATGATTGCCGTGATAGCTCACGGGATTGTAGCAAAGAATCGACAAAAAGGCAAGTAACTCAGCGTGCTATTTCGCCAGATTAGGGGCAAATGGCAAAAAACTGTGCTATAATATGGTGTGGGTTTGATGTTAGCCTACTCCACTGTGTGAGGGAGGATGGGCGACTTACCATTCATTATCGGGGGACGGAGGACTAGCTGGTGGAGAAGGAGAGGCTGGTATTTGAATCAGCGCTAGACGACGATACATTGAATTCTCTGGATGAAATCGGCCAGGCGGATGTTGTGGTGGGAATCCCAAGCTATCGAAACGCTCGCACGATTGGGCTGGTGGCAAGACAAATAGCGCGAGGGTTGTCCCTTCAGTATCCGCATCTTCGGGCTATCTTGGTCAATGCTGATGGAGGCTCTTCGGATGATTCCATGGGAATCGTTGCGCGGACCCGTGTAGGTCCTCGGGTGTCGATCTTGTCAATGCTCTACAATGGTCTGTTGGGCAAGGGCAGTGGTGTGCGAGCCATTTTTGAGATAGCAGTCCGGCTGCAGGCTCGAGTCTGTGTGATAGTTGAGGCAAAGGTTGGTAGCATCACTGCGGACTGGGTCAGGAATCTGGCACAGCCTATTCTTGATGGCGAGTATGATCTGGCCACACCGATCTACCAGCGTCACTCGCGCATGGCTGCTCCTAATGATTTGCTGGCCTATCCGATGACTTGGGCCCTGTATGGGCTGGATGTCCGTCAGCCAATAGGGGGCGACTTTGGGGTGTCTAGGGAACTGGCCAAAGCATTTCTGGAGCGAGATGTCTGGGAGACAGACGTGGCCAGGTTTGGCATTGACGTGTGGCTGACGACAGTGGCAGTGAATGAGAAGTGCCGGATCTGTCAGGTGGATCTGGGAGCCAAGACAAATGGCTCCAAGGACCCCGCTCTGCCGACGGATCCTCGCTTCCTGCAGATGGTGGGAACACTATTTCGCTTGGTGAATATCTATCGAAATACGTGGTGTCGAGTGGCTGGTTGGGATATCGCTGCTCCTATGTATGGGCCAGAGAGTGGAGTTGATCTACCTCCTCTCCTTCAGCCAATCGATGCTCTCTGGCAGGCAGCTCAGGCTGGACACGCACGACTAGGCCGCATCTGGAAAGTGATCCTGACCGACGCAGACTATTCTGCTGTGCTAGAGATGCTGAGCAAGCCAGGCAAGGATGTGCGGTTTCCTGATGACTTGTGGGCCAGGGTGGTGTATGATTTTACGGTTGTGTATAATAAGGGGGAAGGTGATCCCGACAAAGTAGCCCAGGCTCTTCTCCCACTCTTCTACATTCGAACGATGAGTCACATGTTTGAAACGGCAGGGATGAGGAGTCGTGAGAGGGAACCGTTCGTGCAGGAGCAAGTCAGGGCCTTCATGAGGCAGCGGCCATATTTATGGGATCGCTGGGTTACATACGTATCGTGGCTGGATGAGGGGACTCGCACATCGTAGTCTGAGGTATGGGATTAGGATGCGATTTCCAAGACGTTGAGCATTTTGTTGGGAGGGTTCCATGGAGATAGGCACCGTTCGACGGGTAGATATTGTGGAACAGATGAGGGGCGCGTACCTGGACTATGCCATGAGCGTCATCACGGCTCGTGCATTGCCCGACGTGCGAGATGGTCTCAAGCCAGTTCAGAGGCGTATCCTCTACGCCATGGACGATATGGGGCTGCATCACGACAGACCGTATAAGAAAAGTGCTCGCATTGTTGGTGAGGTTCTGGGAAAGTACCATCCTCACGGTGATTCGGCTGTATATGATGCTATGGTGCGGATGGCCCAGGATTTTGCCATGCGTTACCCTTTGGTGGATGGTCAGGGTAACTTTGGTTCGGTTGACGGTGACAATGCGGCTGCCATGCGCTATACAGAGGCACGCCTGGACTCGATTTCAGAGGAACTTCTGGAAGATATCCATAAAGACACCGTCGATTTCGTTGAGAACTTTGATGGGTCTCTGAAGGAACCCACGGTTCTTCCCTCCCGGTTGCCTACTTTGCTTCTTAATGGCGCCTCTGGTATCGCAGTTGGTATGGCCACGAATATTCCACCACATAATTTGGCTGAAGTGTGTGACGCGATTTGCTTTCTAATAGATAAACATCGGAGACTCGATAATGTTACTGTCGAGGACCTGACGAACTACATACAAGGTCCCGATTTTCCTACCGGAGGGAGCATTCTAGGGAGCGAGGGCATTCGGACCGCGTACGCCACGGGCAAGGGTCGGGTTGTTGTAAGGGCCAAAGCGCACATCGAGGATCTGAGGGGAGGGCGTTCCTCTATCATCGTCACAGAACTGCCGTATCAGGTGGCTAAGGCTGGTCTGGTTGAGAAAATCGCTGAGTTGGTGAGAGCGAAGCGACTGGAGAGTATTTCAGATCTGCGAGATGAATCAGATCGTACCGGTATGCGCATCGTGATCGAGTTGAAGCGGGGGGCAGAGCCGAACACAACTCTGAATCAGTTGCTTAAGCAGACCGCCATGCAGACGACTTTCGGTGTCAACATGTTGGCTCTTGTGAACGGAGAGCCGCGTGTGCTTTCGCTGAAGCGCATTCTTTCTCTCTTCATCGAGCATCGCCGCGAGGTCATCGTTCGTAGAACACGCTATGAGGTGAAGCGTGCTCAGGAGAGATCTCACATACTGGAGGGGTTGCGGATTGCTCTTGACAATCTGGACGAGGTGATTGCGACAATTCGGCGCTCGCGAAATGCGGAAACGGCGCTCGTCAACTTGAGGCGCAAGTTCAAGCTCACTGAGATCCAAGCTCGAGCTATTTTGGACATGCAGCTTCGTCGGCTGGCTGCTCTGGAGAGAAAGAAGATTGAGGACGAGTATGCTGAACTCCGCAAGCGAATCAAGTACTGGAAGGGGCTCCTGGCTAGTGCCAAGAAAGTCTTGGCGCTTATCAAGGAGGAGATGCAGAAGATCAAGAGCAAGTACGGGGACGCACGGCGTACGAGAATCACGGACGCGGAGAGGCATGACTTCTCCGCTGATGATCTGGTGGCGGATGATGATGTTCTTGTTATCATGACGCGGAAGGGCTACATTAAGCGGCAGGTTTCTAGTAGCTACCGCACTAGGCGAGGCGGTGGTCGTGGAGTGGCAGGCCTCGGCACCAGGCAGAGGGATTCTATTTCGTTGATCTTCGAAGCCAGTACGCGGGACACGATCCTATGTTTCACCAACCGAGGCAAGGTCTACCAGGTGAGGGCGCATGAAATACCAGATGTGGAACGTCAGGCCAAGGGAGTTCCCATTGGGAATCTCATCCCTGTGGAGTCCGGAGAAACGGTAACGGCGGCTATTGCAGTCCCATCATTCACGGAAGAAGGGTACTTTACCATGGTGACGTTCCGAGGAGTGGGCAAACGAGTGCGGATGAACGAGTTCGAAGCTATTCGCCCCACTGGCCTCGTTGCAATCAAGCTCAATGAAGGTGACGAATTGGGCTGGGTTGGGCTCACAGGAAGCGATCAGGAGATAGTAGTCGTTACCGAGAAAGGCAGGGCAATCCGGTTCCGCGCGGGGGACATCCGGCCAATGGGGCGCAATGCGGTTGGTGTAAGCATCATGAAGCTGGGGCCTGAGAACCGTGTTGCTGGTATGGATGTGGTTGATCCCGATGGCGAGCTACTGGTCGTTACTGAGAGAGGATATGCAAAGCGCTCACTGCTCATAGAATATCCGATTCAGAACCGAGGCGGTGCCGGTGTTCTTGCGATGGATGTCAAGAAGATAGGCAGAGTAGGAGCTATCGTAGCGGCCCGAGTCGTAACACCAAGAGATGAACTGATACTAGTCTCCTCGGCAGGAATGGTCTTGCGCGTACGTGTTTCGGTCGTACAACAGTTGAAGAGAGGCGTCTGGCCCGCTCGAGATTTGCCGAAGTCGAGGGTAATGGACCTCAAGGAGGAAGATCGCCTGGCCTCAGTGACTCGCTTGTCTCCAAGGGGTAAACGGTCGGCCCGGACCCCTGGAACAGGCAGCAACGGAGGCGGAGCTCGACCTTCCGAGAGTCGGAAGGCAAGTGGCAGACCGACTAAGAAACAGACCAAGAAGCCGACTAAGAAAACTACAAGGAAGCAGACTGCAAAGCCCGCAAGCTCGAAGAGTTCCAAGACCACGGGAAGGACTTCAAAAAGCAAAGGTGTGGCGAAGAAAGCGGAAGTCGGTGCTACGTCTGGCCGGAAGAAAACCAGCGGAACGAATAGGA
>Ga0208279_1002034_pt1 | contig 10158 bp, 6 predicted proteins | sample AntAceMetag02UKM_FD_184766 | JGI IMG/M metagenome (GOLD analysis project Ga0208279, IMG submission 184766) | Saline lake microbial communities from Ace Lake, Antarctica - Antarctic Ace Lake Metagenome 02UKM (SPAdes) (version 2) | ecosystem: Environmental > Aquatic > Non-marine Saline and Alkaline... | reverse complement strand
CCTTTGCTAACCCGATCTTGTCAAAAGGGCAATAATATACTCGGACCGAGCACGAAATGCAATCGCAAACCTGATGGGGAAACAGCCTGGCTGTGTTTGTTAAATGGTCTTTAACTCGCTGTTTTTGCAGCACTTAGGCCAGATAGCAAAGCAATGCCCGCATTCTCAGCCGCCGTAAAGGCGCATCAGCATTTCGGCGACCCCCTCGAGGCGATCGGAAACGCGATAGCGGCCTTGCCGGATCAGCCGGCGGAGGTCTCGCACCTTGTCTTCGCGGACTTCTTGGGGCCGTTCCTCGGTCAAAAGGGCGACGCCCCCACTCGAATGTTCTGTCAAATTGCAGTCGTACATGATGAAACCCGAACCTTCTGGAACTGGTCGGGTCTCTACGTGGGCCCGCCAGCATTCGTACCAATGGGTATGTTTCTATTATGATTATCGGATTATGAGCTTCGTTTACTGCATAAGGAAATAACCGAAAGTTGGATAGGTGAAATCCCCGATAGCCCGTCGGAAAGCTCTGACTTCCGAACAGGCTCAGCAGCCACATTGTCTTGTGAGTCGGCGCCAAATCCGCTAGAATCGGTATGCTCAGTTGTGATGCGTCCGAACGCGGCCTCTGACTACCATTTGGAAGGGAAACGCATGCCTCGATATCGATCGAACGCGGCCCTGGCCACGACGATCATGCTCGTCTTCGTATTGTCTGCTGCGAGCGTCTATGCGGCCGGGAGCATCCCGCCTGTAATTGGCTCGGCGCCGGACGAATACACGCGACTGGAGCAGTTGATCGACTTCTACCGTGCGCATGAGAAGCCCCAGCGGCTCATCGACGAGGCCCTGCGGCGCGACGCTCTGATCTGGTCGACCGACCGGGACCCACTGGACATCATCCTGCGGCGCACCGGCGCCCTTCTCAGGCACATCGAGGGCATGGAGGGAGCGCCCGTTTTGGAGCGGGAGGCAGGCCGACTGAAGCGACTGTGGGGCCGTGCGACGAAGACAGCCATTGTCGAGTCCGATGCTCGCCGGGCGTTGTTCGACGAGGTCGCGAACCTGCGGCGGACGATCGCCCTGAAGAATCCGCTCCTGGATTTCGACGACATCGTCTTTCTGACACACCACAAACAGGGCCGGGGTGACCGACACATGGTCGATCAGTACGAGGGCCATAACGCCAAACCGGGCGGGGGCCTTTATATCCTGCGGGACGCCTTCACCGACCGGCCGAAGGCGGTCAGTGTCTTGGAAGACACCCAAGTGATGAACGGAAGGTTGCGCGGACAGAGACTGACCGATGGCTCTTTCATCTCCCTGGAATTGGACTACGACGCGCAGGCGGTCTACTTCGCCTGGACGCAGGCGAAAGACATCGCGCCCGACGCGTCCTGGGAAGACCAGTTCTGGACGGCGGCCGAGGCCAAAGCCGCCAACAGGCTGCACTACTACTGGAGCGAGGAGACCTGTTTCCACGTTTTCAAAGCGGACCTGGATGGGAGCGGTCTGGTCCAGTTGACCGACGGACCTTGGAACGACTTCGATCCCTGCGTTCTGCCCAACGGACGGATCGCGTTCGTCTCGGAACGGCGCGGTGGCTTCCTGCGCTGCGGCGCGCGTCCCAATCCCACCTACACCATGCACGGCATGATGTCCGATGGCAGCGATCTGATCTGTCTCAGTGCGCACGAGACGCACGAGTGGCATCCGAGCGTGACCAACGACGGCATGCTCGTCTACACGCGCTGGGACTACGTCGATCGCGACAGTGACATCGCCCACCATCCGTGGATCTGCTATCCCGACGGCGCCGACCCGCGCAGCTATCATGGGAACTACCCGGCCTATCGCGAGCATCGACCCTGGATGGAACTTTCCATCCGCGCGATTCCGAACTCACACAAGTTCGTCGCGGTTTCGGCCGCCCATCACGGCGAGAACTATGGCTCTCTCGTCCTGATCGATCACCGCGCCGCCGACGACGGTGCGTGCAGCCAGCTCAAGCGGATCACGCCGGAGGTGCACTTCCCCGAATCGGAACAGGCGCCCGGTGTCCCAGGCCCAGCCCATAAGAGTGGCAACCGGCACGGGCAGGTGTACGGCCAGCCCTGGCCCTTGAGTGAAGACTTCTATCTCTGCGTCTACGATCCCCAGGAGAAGCACTATGGGCTCTGTCTGCTCGACAGCTTTGGCAACAAGATCCCCCTCTACACCGATCCCGAGGTGCCTTGCCTGGACCCGATCCCGCTGAAGACGCGCAAGCGTCCGCCGGCTATCCCCAGTCGCACGACCCAGGCGCTGGCCGATCGGCGCGGTGGCACCGACAAGAAGAAGGCGACCATCGCCATCATGAACATCTACGACGCCGATTTCCAGTGGCCCGAGGATGTCGAGATCAAGGCGCTGCGCGTGGTCCAGCTCTTCCCCAAGACGACCCGCAAAGCGGACGAACCATCCATGGGCGTGGGCAATCAATCCATGGGTCGCGGCGTGATCGGCACGGCGCCCGTCGAGGCCGACGGTTCGGCCCACTTCGAGGTGCCCGCCGACGTGCCTGTGTACTTCCAAGCCCTGGACGCCCAGGGTCGGGCCGTGCAGACGATGCGCTCGCTGACCTATGCCCACCGGGGAGAGCGGCTGGCCTGCCTGGGCTGTCACGAACCCAAGACCAGTGCGCCGGCCCGCATGCCTGAGAGGGTCCCCCTGGCGCTGAGACGTGACCCGAGCCCGTTGCAGGGAGACATCGAGGGCTCCTGGCCTTTGACCTTCGCCCGACTGGTCCAGCCGGTTATCGACAAGCATTGCACCGCTTGCCACAGGGAAGAGAAGGACACGCCCGCACTGACGACCGAGCCGGGCAAGTGGGGCTGGTCGCAGGCGTATCACACACTGGCGCCGCTGGCCTGGGCCAAGCACGGGGGCAATGGCTGGCTGAGCCGCAACGAGACCAGCTACTCACTGGCCGGCAACGTCGGCGCCCAGGGCTCCAAGCTTCTGTCACTGCTGGAGAAAGACCACTACGACGTCGCCCTCAGTCCCGAGGAACTGTACCGCATCACCCTCTGGCTCGACCTGAACAGCAACTTCTACGGCGTCTACCACGACCTCCAAGCCCAAGCCCAGGGCCGCGTCGTGCCTCCGATCCTGGAGTGACCCTAGCGCCGCTCGGCCCGCAACAGGTCGAGCATTTCGTTCGACAGTTGCAGCGTAAACTCCGTCCCCGCGTCCTCGTCGCCTCCAACTTCAAACGGGACGCATTCCTCGAACGTTTCGCGGGTCTGGCGATCCACGTACACGGCGCAGAGCCGCCCGGCCGAGTGGGCATGCACCTTCATACGCACGCGACCCTGGTCGTCGGTCCGCTGTTGCTGGTAACGATTGGTGCCGCTCTCGTCGAAGCCGAATACTCGGATACTCTCGACGGGCTGATCCGCCTGGTCCACTACTATCACGCTGATCTCAACGCCCTTGTTGAATTCGACGCGACCCAATGTCACCACTTCCCCCTGCTCGAGTCGCACCGTCCCCAGAGACGTCGGCGGTGGGGGATTGCCGAACACCTGGTACATCGTCAGCTTCAGGTCCAGTCCCGCCGGCACGTAGAGTGTTTGCGAGAGGTTCGCCGTCAGTTCGTATTTGCGAAACGTACTGGCCCAATTGTTGTCTTTGGGCAACGCCCAGAGGTCCGCGAGCCAGGAGGGTCTGTTGTCTTCGGAAACGGTCCAGTGGAATCTGATTCTCGCCCTTCTCGTGTCAAGACCGAGATCGGATACGACCGGGTGGATAACGAGCGTTCCGGCCGGGAACAGCTTCAAAGGCTGCAATGTCACGCTCCCGTTCTCGTCCGGGGTCAAGTACTCACGATAGCCACGCGCCAGGCCGGACGTTGAGAGTTGCTGAAGGACCCCCAGGAAACCCTGGGCCTGAACCAGGAGGGCGTCCGGCGGTCCTTGGGGCCCCGGCGTCAGGGTAAGGCGATACCATCCGTTCTCATCCGTGAGGGTGCACTCGCGAGCGCCCCTGGGCGGACGATCGAGTCGGTCCATTAGCGGCGCCAGCGCCGGGTCGTTCGGATCGAGGTCTGGGCCCAGCGCCTCGATGGTCCTCCACTGTCCCGGCTCCAGTCCGGATGCGTCACGCGTCTTTCCAGGAAAGCTGTGTATCACGACCGCCCGCGGGATTGGTCTGCCGGTAATGCCATGCACGACCTGCCCCTGGTACATCACCTGGCTCGGTCTGACGCGTTGCGGCGTGAAGACGACGATTTCCGGCTTCTCGGTCGTCAGATCTACGGGCTCGAAGACATAATGGTTGCGTCCCCGAATGGCACTGCCGTGCGTTTTCGGCTTGGCTGGCGCGGACCCTGCACGGGGGTCTGAGACGGAGGGGCTTGTTCTCAGTCCTGCATAGTTTTATTGTTCTGCGATGTCTGATTGCTATGATGTTTTTTGTCTTCCTTGGCCGATATATTGTGTGCCCTCCTTGGCTGGCTCGCCGCTTGAAGTCAGGGAGGGCTTTATCATGACCACGTTAGCTCAGCCATCGGCCTCGATCAAGGCTGGATTTGATGCGATCGCTTCGGCCTTTTTGCAGGAGGCCGGCCTGCCGTTTGCTTCGGTGTTAAACGCCGAAGCGATCCAACGCGTTTTCCGTGAAGAGGACGCACTCTTTGGTCAAGGGGATCTTTTCTCCACGGAGGTGGTTCTCTGGGCGTTTCTGGCCCAGACGTTGCGGGACGGCAAAGGGGTAGCCTGTGAGGCGGCCGTAGCCGACATTGCGACCTATCTGCTGCAAACCGGTCATCGCCCGCCCTGCGGGGACACGGGGGATTATTGTCGGGCCCGCGCCAAGCTGAATCTTTCGGCCTTGCGTCGTTTGGTCCGGGATTCGGCCGACCAACTGGAGCAAGCCGCCGAGGCGTCTTGGCTGTGGAAAGGCCTGCACACGAAATTGGTCGATGGGTTCACGTTCACGATGCCCGACACGGAGGCCAATCAACGCGCGTTTCCTCAACCCGACTCCCAAGCGCCAGGCGTGGGCTTTCCCATCGTGCGGGCCTGTGCGATCCTTTCGCTGGCCACCGCTTGCGTCTGTGACGTCGCCATCGCACCCTACGAAGGCAAGGAAACAGGCGAGACCGCCTTGCTGCGTGAGATGCTCGATCGCTTCGACGAAAACGACGTGGCGGTCTTTGATCGCTACTATTGTTCCTATATGATGCTGGCGATGCTCTCCCAACGTGCGGTTCATGTCTGTACCCGACAACATCAACTGCGTCCCACCGATTTCCGTCGGGGCCATCGCCTCGGACCCGACGACCACCTGATCACATGGCATCGCCCGCAACGGCCCAGGTGGATGTCAGTGGAGCAGTACCAACACGTTCCCGAGACGCTGACGTTGCGAGAAGTCCAATTTAATGTCACGGCGCCGGGCCGGCGAACCGAACCTCTGATTATCGTCACGACGCTGACGGATCCTGGGACGTACTCGAAAGAAGACATCGCTCAGTTGTACCGCTTCCGCTGGAACGTGGAACTGGATATCCTTCAGATCAAACAGACCCTGCACCTGGACCACGTTCGTTGCAAGAGTCCCGACATGGTGCGCCGGGAATTGTGGGTGACGCTGTTGGCGTACAATCTGATTCGCAAAGTGATCGCCGCCTCGGCGGTGATGCATGACCGACAACCGCGGCATCTCGGGTTCACCCGGGCCTGCCAAACGATCCTGGCCGCCTGGATGTTGCTCTCGACAGACACCTGCCGGGACGGAGTGGCCCTGCACCAAACCATCCTCGCCCACATCGCCGCCAACACGGTCGCCGATCGTCCAGGACGCATCGAACCCCGAGCCCTGAAACGACGCCGAAAACGCTACCCCCTCATGATTCGCCCACGCCAACAACTCAGAGCCGAACTGATGAAAACATAAACCCAGATCACAAATACATTTGGAGACGGCAGTGCCATTCGTTGCGTCCCCATATGGCTTCAAGGTAGTAGGTCCCCGGCCTGAAGGGGCGCCTTGCGAGCGTGCGGATGAGGGGCCCGCCCCAGCTGCGACCGTCAGGGGTCCTGATGTTGAGGCTGGCGTTTTTCAAGTCGTTCGGATCGATGGCGGCGCCCCTTTCGTCCTCGAAGAGGAAGAAGGGGACATAGTCCAGGCTCTCTATCGGTTGCAACTTGACCGTTCGGACTTCGACCAGACCGGCCGCGTCGGGCATATGGGCAATGCCGACTCCGGTGCGGAGGTAGCCGGGCTTATCTGCGATGAAGCCGTTGATGTGGGAATAGAGACCCGGCATGAAGGGGATCTCGAACAGGCCCTCGGCGTCCGTCGCCGCGACTCGGTTGCGGAGGTGGTAGAGCCCATCGGGCGATTCGTCGGTCGCCGTTTCGGCCAGAAGCGTTTGCAGAGCCCGCCATTGTTCATCCGTTACCGAGCACGGGGCCGCATCGCCGCGGAGCGAACCGACTGAAACGATCGCGCCGGGTATGGGTTGGCCGTTTGCGCTGTCGACGACCTGTCCCTGGTAGTAGAGCAATGGGTTTGCTCGCGCGATCAAATGCTCAGGGCTGTCCGGCGTCAACTGGAGAGGTCCAAACATGAAGGGCCGACCCCATCGCCAGGTCTCGGCGCGCAGGGTCCCGGTGGGCAGAGCGCAACCGGCCTTGAACTGGTTGAAGGTCAACCGCGCCCATGTCTGCGTATCCCGAATGAGGGTCAGCTTCATGCGCTTGAGTTCCTCGGGATCGGTGACGGGGCCCTCAGCGTACTCGAACGCGAAGGTGTGAAAGACCTTGCCCGGCTCCATCGAAGTCAGGGTGAACGTGGTCCGGGCGCCGGCGTAAACCCAGATGGGCCGGGGGAAGCCACGCTGACGCAAACTCAGATACTTGGGCGGCTCGATGTGAATCCCATATCGACTGCCGGTCGGCGGGAGTTCTCCGAGCGCGAGGTCCTCTGTCGCGTTGGGGTAGCAGAACGCGAACCAGCCCGACTCGTCGGTAACGGCGCGGTACATGAATCTTTCGTCGCGGCTCATGGACTCGGCGTTTGGTCTTTCGACCCCCGGACAGGAGATGACCGCGCCGGGCACCGGACGGCCTTCGCTGTCTTCGACGATGCCTTGAATGGAAGAGCCGGCCGCCTCCGAGCCCAGTGGAACCAGCGGGACGACCCAGATGCCCGAGGGGTCCTCCTTCTGGCCGTATACCTCGATGATCGCGGCGCCGTAATCCGGATGCGAGATTCGCAAGACGAATTCTCCGAGCGGAAACAGGCGTTCGAGCCGACTTTTCCCGTCGAGGGTCGTTGTCGTCAGCAGGATATCCGGTTGCGTGCCGAAACCACGCATCCAGAGCTCGACTGCAGCGCCGGGCATGGGGTTGCCACTGGCGTCGAAGAAGGTCCACCGGGGATGGTGGGCTGCATATCCCGGGACGGGGTTGATCGAGGCAATCCCGTTCTCTCGGCAGGGACTGAGATAGACGCGCCGACCCAGGAGGGCCGCGACAATCTCGTCGGTCTGGTCGGCGCCGAGGAACACGATGTAGGCCGGTTCGGACAGCGCGGGATAGACGGTCTTGACAACGCTATGCGCGAATCCCAGGCCTGTCAGTGGGACGCGGACCTTCTCGAAGTGGGTCGGGTCCTTGGCGGCATCCGGATAGATTCGTGCGATCAGGGTGCGCCCGTCAAGCAACGCGCCGGCGAGTTGGCGAGTCTCATCGTCCAGGTGTCTTCGCCCCCCAGCCGGCGCCGCGCTGGGCAGGCACATCACCGCTATCATTACGAACACTGTGGATAAGCATCTCCGCCGCATTGTGGTCCCTCGCAAAACATCGTCAAGCTATGCGAGATTATAGCGGCAAGGGGCACGCCGTTGCAAGGGCCGTCACGGCATAGGTGCCGTCTCCGGCTGCAGCAATCGGTTGGCGGTCAGGATGACGGCGTTGAGGAAGAGTTGCCGGCCCGCTTCGGTCATCTGCTCGGGTGGGTCTGTGAAGCCCCAGAGCAGGTGGCCTTGCTCGGCGACGAGAGGATAGTACGAGGAACTGCTCACCTGTCGCGCCAACATTGTGACGTCCTCCGGCGGAGCGGGCCAAAGGTAGATCACTACATTCTCCACTGCGGTGGTGTACAGCTGCAGTATCTCGTCCTCTGGGATGGCAACAGGGTAAGGTGCGCCGCAGAAGGGACTGCTCGGATCGACGATCTGGACACTTTCGTAGTTGTTGTGGGCGCCGTTGGGATGGCCGATGGTCATGTCGAGCTTGCCAAAGAATCGGTAGCCGCCTTCGCCCAGGCCCAGGATGGGCTTGCCGCTCTCGACGAGGGGCGCGACGGCTTGCTCATCGGACCAGACGGCCGGGCTGGGCGTATCGGTGGCGATCAGGATCAGATCGTAGTCGTCCAGCGGATGGCCGATGATGTCCTCCGATCGGATCAGTGTCACGGGGCACCCATACGCCTGCAGGAACGATTGAAAGCTCTCGGCTAGCTGACTGTCGTACCAATAGATGCAGGCGATGCGGGGCAAGAACATGTCGCTCGGTTCGGCCGACAGACTGGCCTGGCTCGTCCCGCCATAGACGCCCATGTTGATTCGCCCCCCATGCGGCCAGACCTCGCCGGCGACATCCGAATTCGGATCGCCCGCATCGATACAAGGACTAGTCACGTCGTCCCGCACCCACGCCCCAACATTCGGGTCCCACCGCCCCGCCTCGGACATCAGATGGTAGTCCCCCTCAACGAAGAAGTCGTCATTAGGATCGTCCGGCGTTCCGTTCGCATCCCAATACCCCGGATCAACGAAACACGGATCGACGTCGATGTTGCCCTGATCCCAAGTAATGGATTCGCATGGGTCATATAGGGCAGCCTGGCCTCCCTGGAGGTCACAATAGCGAACCTCAACCGTCGAATCGGCGAAGCTTCTGATCTCGTCTCCACCATTCCAGAGAATGCAGTTCGCGAGAGACACAGCGACCGGATCGCCTGGTCCATAGGAACCACAACTCAGTGTGCGCCCGACCAGGGCGTTATTCCAAGAAGAGGTACAATTACTCAGGGCCAGATCGCCCTCGCTTTCGAGGGACACGGCACCACCCTCCTCAGCCGAGTTGCCTACAAAGACACAGTTGGTGACGGTGCCGGTACATTCGTATAGCGCTCCACCGCGCTGGTTGGCGACATTGCCGACGAAAAGGCAGCCCTTAATCAATCCTCCACAGGTTGATATCGCGCCACCGCGTTCAGCGAGGTTGCGGTCAAAGACACAATTGATGATCTTGGGAGTTCCCCCGAAAATGGCCCCACCATAGTTGCCAGAAGCGAAATTGGCAATGAAGGTGCAATTGCAGATGGTGGGTGTGCTGTCTCGATAGCAGAAAAGACCGACTCCCGCGCCGGGAAAACTCCACGCAACGACATTGTCCCCTCCTGTAATCATGAAGCCATTGATTACAGCGGTTCCATTAGGATCGTGAACCGTCACAACCCAGAGGCTGTTCTCCATGCGATTCAAGTCTGGCCTCATATCGGTAGCGCGGACCACAGGCAGATCGTCGCCTTTCAGGTCGCCGCTGAGGATGGTTTGGTAGACCCCGATATCGTGAGCGTTAGGATCAGACTGGCCTAAGCCAGCGAATCCACCCTTCAGTTCGATGCCGCCCTGCACCTGAAATCTTGCCCAGTGGTCCCCAGGTATTTGACTGGCTCCCTGGTCGGGCTTATAGATTCCTTGGGCGACGCGGATTTCGACGGGTTGTTCGGAGTCGTTTGCGTCGGCCAGGGCGTCTTGGAGGAAGCGGTAGGCGGCGGTCCAGGAGGTTCCGTCTCCCGGCGGGGGGGCGTCGTCATCGACGTAGATGATCTTGCCGAGGGTGGGCGAGACGAGGAGTGCGAGCAGGGGCAGGATGAGGGTGTAGTTGAATCCGCTTCTGATGCGCATGGTTGCCCTCCGTTCCCTTTCTGTGGCCGCGCCTCGGTTTCGTCCAGTGGGTCTATTGTAGCGGTTCGGGGTTTGGAGTTCAAGGGGCCGTGCGCTCAAAAGGTAGAAAATATGGAACGACCGGCTCTCGGTGTTATGGTCGATATCGATCATAGGGCCGGGCGGGTTGTCGCCGCCCGTTATCGCGGATTAGTATCTGG
>Ga0208279_1002033_pt1 | contig 10163 bp, 13 predicted proteins | sample AntAceMetag02UKM_FD_184766 | JGI IMG/M metagenome (GOLD analysis project Ga0208279, IMG submission 184766) | Saline lake microbial communities from Ace Lake, Antarctica - Antarctic Ace Lake Metagenome 02UKM (SPAdes) (version 2) | ecosystem: Environmental > Aquatic > Non-marine Saline and... | reverse complement strand
ATAGCTTTTTGATATTCCTTTAAATTATTGTAAACAATTCCGCGATGGTAATACGCATACGCATCTTTAGAGTTTTGGCTGATTGCTTTGTTAAAATCCTCTACAGCTTTTTGATATTGGCCTAAATTCCTGTAAGCGATGCCGCGACTATAATAGATTTCAGTAAGATCAGAATCAATATTTAAGGCCTGATTATAATCATCAACAGCCCGTTGATATTCGCCTATCTTCCTATAGGCAATCCCTCGGAAAAAGTAAGCTTTTGCATTTTTAGGATTAAGGCTAACAACCTGGGTAAAATCTTTTATTGCCAGCTTATATTTGCCTTGTTTCATGTATGCAATGCCATGATTGTAGTAAAGTTCTACTGATGCAGCTACAGCTTTAGCAGAAAAGCCGATAGTAACAATCATAACCAAGACCAGAGTGTATAAAAGATATTTTCGCATAATATTTTTCCTTTAAGAAGAATCCTTTTCTGAAACCGCCAGGTCTGTTCGACCTCTTTACGGCCCGATCTATGCTTTCTCTACCTTCGCCTCAAATATGGCTCCTGGCGGCCTCTGTGACGGGACCTGAAGGATCTGGCCGGTGTTAAATCAAGTATCGTTCAGGACAACTTGACGCAAAAAGATCCGTTATGTCGGCTGTGCATTTCTCTTGATCATAGATAAAGTCCGACGCTTTTTGCTTGCCTATTTTCATTTTCCGAGAATCCGCTTAATAAAACCTTTTGGCTTATTGCGGGATTGGGAGATTATTCCTCTGGGATATAGTAGTATTTACCATTTTTCTTAATAAGCTTTTTCTTATCGTTTGGCTCATTCTTTTTATATGCAGGGAATAAATGTTTAGGGGGATATCTCCATTCGCCCGTTTTTTCACTACAGGATTTATAGATTAAAAATGCAGCCCGATTATTATCTACATTTTTCATGTTCTCCAGAATGCAATTGCACATTTTCTTTGACCACATTTCTCTTTTTTCTATCGATCTTTCTATTTCATCCCAATCTGTTTTGTTTGGATCGGCCTGTTTCTTTTTTTTCTTTGGTACATAAGGGATATAAAATTTATCATGGCAGGCCTTTCTAATCTTTGTTATGGCATAGTTGTTTTTAGAGTTTTTTATATATTGAAGTATACACTCATCATAATTAGATGGCCCCAATAGCCACCCTGCCTTTACATTAGCAAAAAAGCCGATAGTAAAAATCAGAGCCAAAACCGGAATGTATAAAATATACTTTCGCATAATATTTATCCTTTTTTTAATCCGTTTAGGCTTTATTGCAATATCACTTTCAAACCCGGCAAACCCAATGTGTGTTCCTTAAAAGAGAGGCTACTTGGGAGGCGTTACTTGCCACAAGGCTTGGCGTTTCAAAAGTTCTTCCTGTGTGGGACGTTTTAACCCACCTTCCGGCACCTTGTATTGCACCGGTTTTAGGTTTTTGAACTTTTCCGGGTGTTTTCTCAGCACTTTTAGCGCCGCCTTTAACGAAATCTTGGAAAAGTCGGGCCTGGATGGGCTGCTCTTGTTTTCCTGTGAAGAGGTCAAGTTGCGCCTCCCTTGGGGGTAGTTTTATCTTCCAAAGAAGAAATTCCGAAGGCCGAGCGAAAGAAAAACACGATCTTTGTTATAAACTCCATTTAGCCCGGAAGGGCAACGGGTGAAGACCGGGTTTGTTATTGACACACATCTTTTTTTCTGGCCCAATTTAAAACCTCACAATTTCCTAATTCACAAGCCTTTCGCCAATCATTGCACGCGTTGTTGTATAAACCTAAATGATAGTAGGCATTCCCCCGATTGATGTAGGCTTGATCATAATGAGGGTAAAACCTTATGGACTTATTCAATAAATCCATAATTTTCACATAATCAGGGTTTTCTTCCTGAAGGAGGTTTTCAGCGGCTTCTTTGGCCTTTGTTGCTTCGTGAATCAGATAAAAATCTCTATTCGAAGTTTGGCTCCCATATTTGCCATAATATCTTTCATAATAGACAAATGATATTGTTAATAAAGGCACTAAAATTACTATAATTGCTGGAATTAAAAACATCTTAATTTTTGAAATTGATTGACCGTTGCTTTTTGGTGATGAATCAGAGACTGAAGGTTGATGTGATTCTTCTCTACCTTTTTTTATCTCCTCTATAAGGATCGAATAAAAATAGATAAGGCCTCCTATATTAAGGGCCAGCTTGACACCTATATAAAGCCACGGCAACATTCCAGGATCTGAAATTGAAAGGAAAACCTTATAACTTACAGAAATAATAACATTTAACAGTAAAAAAATAGGGTAGGGTAGCAAAGCTTTCCACCGCCAAAATTTCCATGCTTCAATTGACAGATAGATCCATAGAGCAGTCCAAATAATATTTTTGCGGGGCTCAACACCGGCGGCTTTTGAAAGAAAAACACAGAGAAAAGCGGCAATTAAGAAAGCGGCAATAAACGATTTCCAGGAAAAGAATTTGTGTTTTTGTTTTATTTCATCTTTATTTAACCATTCCTTATCTATTTTCTCCTCAACCTTTACTGGGGCCTCTACGACTTCGGCTTCTATGGTTTCAATTTTCTCTGGTTCAGAAATTGAAGGTCCGATCTTATCTAACCATTCGCCACAGTATCTACATTTTATAGCATCGTCCTGTATGTCTTCATCACAATACGGGCATTTTTTCATGGTGATATCCTAAAATAAGTTTACCAGTCAGGCATATCAAATCTTCTTCTTCAGCCTTATAGACCAAGAGCAATGCGACAGCCGGCACAGATGAAATCACCTTTTCGGTTTTTTGTGCCGCAATTTGGGCAAATTTTCACCTCTTTTAAAGCTAAAGCAGTTTTTTTATGCATTTGCATTTCAAAGATGTTTCCTACCAAAAATATAACCAAGATACTGAGTGGAATACGTACCATATACCCAATTAATTGCATAATATTAAAATTATACCACCATTGAATTGTTTTTGTGCCCGTTGACATTTGTAAAAGCACATTACCAATAAAGAAAAAAATTAGCCAAGAAGCCCACCACCACCCAACAATTGGATCTGTTGGTTGATTTTTCCATTCTGGCGATGAATACTTACTTGCTTTCCAAATTTCATTCATTGCCTGGAATGGTTTCCACAAGTCGGCTATTGGGACAAAAAACCATCCAACAGACCATGCAGGTGTAAATTTCATCCCTTCAACTCCCAATTTTCTCGCATTATAATTTGCCCTATAAATCCAAACGAAAAATACGATGTCGGTGATAAGATAAGATACAACCCATACAATCCCTATAATCCTTTGTCTGGTTTCATTGGATTCTACTTCTGCTATTGAGGGATATAAGCCCTTTTTAATAGCCGATAACAAGTCAAGTTGAAGCCATGAAGAGCAAAATGCTACTGCTGAAAGGACGATGCCAAGGAATAATAAGATATGAAGGCATTTCGTTAAGCCTGTTGGATCTTTAAATCCCTTCTGAAAAATAAGTCCTCCATTGACACTATGATCTTCTTTGGATTCCAATGCTACCGCTTTTTCAACCTTTACTGTATCCTCTACGACTTCAGCCACCACAGTTTCAATCTTTTCTGATTCAGAAATTACAGGCTCAATAATATTTAACCACTCCCCACAATATCTACATTTAATTGCATCATCCTGTATTTCTTCAGCGCAGCATGGGCATTTTTTCATAACGAACCTCACAAAAGATAAAACCCCACCTCTCTATAATGAGAAACGGGGTCTTAATAATAAGTCCATGGGAACCTCGGTTAAAGGTTATTTATTGTCTTTTGAATCCAATTCAAAATTTATTTGCTCATTTACCTTTTACCAACTCGATTTAAAACTGTAAATACGAAAAAGGCATGATTTTTTCTAATACCTTGCAATCGGGATTTATAGGAAAAAGGTACTATATTGAAAGGGGAGGTACTATGAAATTTCTAATACTTTGTATCAGATCGTTGTAATCCGCGGTAGGTGAATCAATTGTTATTTAGATTTCTCGGAAATATCCGAACGCTAGTCAACACCCCTGCTACTTAGCTTAGTTCTGAACGAGAATTTCTATCCGTCAAAATGAGCGAAATGGACAAATTCTATATAAGCGATTTTTATAATTGAGATATTTATAACTATCTATAACTCAGATGGATTTCTTTTCCTAAGAATATGATAAAAATTTGATACATATTTATTATTACCAAGATTCTGAGGAATTTGAGATACCATCTTATTATGGAAGGGTCTTTCAAGTTCTTGTTTGGAAACAATAAAAAAATCAACTGGATTTTTATTTGTAAATACAATGATGTATTTCTCAATTGCTGAAATGTGGATTGGTTTCGGATACCATGCCTCCACATATGGAATACACATTATTCCACGATGCTTATCGCTATTGTGATATTTATTGGGGATTATTTTATCCAATTTCTTTCTATTTAGCTTTAAAATAGCTGTAATTGGCCTAAATTGGTTGAAAAAATGATTCCACGAATCATGTGCTATATAGATATGAAAGGGGTCTTGCTTAAAATCAAACAAGCAAATCCATCCATTTATATGACCATGATTATTTTCAGATTGTGGATAGGTAAATTTATATTGTCCCTGATTTGCCTTAACTTGCTCGTCAGACAATATAGACAGACAGCTTCTTAAAGAACATCTATGGTAAATTCCGTCTCTTAATATTGGGTACAATGATCTTATTGGGCTTAAATTATAAGCATCCAAATCATCATCCCATCCCGATTTGTCTCTATATGGAATGTCATTTGAAGTAAATTTTGTCTTTATCATATTTAACCGTTTGGCTCTTTGACAATTTAGCCCGGAAAGCAGTGGGTGTTACTTTGAATCATCACTCGCCGTTCTTCCTTCCAATTCATCCATCATTTGCTTGGCTGATTTGTAGATTCCATGGATTATCGGTATGTCGTTTTGGTATTTTTTTGAGCGATTCGCGCGAGACATTAAATCGGAAAGTTCGTTAAATCCGTTTTGCTCTAACCAAACATGTGAATGGAAATTTGGTCTTCTTATTCCAAGGACATAATCGAACTTACCGCATCCGCTTTCTTCTAAGTGCTTCGCTAAAAGTTATGAGGCATCACTACACGCGCCATTAGGGAAGCTTTTCAAAGTGATGTACAGCGAATTCTTATCACATGCCAATAATGCTGCCCTAAATTGTGCAGCCAATTTAAATAGCATTTTTTTGTCACATGTCATTTTTAATTGAAATATAATATTGTTACCGTATGGGTGAAGCCCCATCTGGAATTTGATTATATTCTACTTTTGTCTCAATGTAATTCGGAGCCCAGCATCCTCATCCGGATGGCCATGGTGATAGTTCCAATCAACAACCTCATACGCACCATCATACCCGTGAATGGTGATTGTCATTCCTCTATACAATGTAATAGGAATAATACCTTCGGCGCTACCAAGTCTTTCTCCATCTTCGTCTAAGAAATAAGTGTCTCCAAAGTTATCCGACATTTTAATCTCCTTTTTATCTAATATATTTCAGCCGATTTCGCATGGCTTCTAGATATTCTGTAAAGGTTTCAATATCATATGCTACATTTGTCTCGGTATTAACATGAACTAAAGTAGCCTTCATGTTAAGTTGTGGTAGTTCTTTAGGGGCTCTTTTCTTTCTTTCATTAAGATCATGTTCTATTTCCTTTTTTACAAAAACTGAATATCTATCGGTTAGTAATTTAGTAATTTCCTTTTTAATTGCAAAAACGTTCTCCCCGAACTCCCTTGTTTCCTGCGATTTGGGAATATAGCCTTGATGTATTACCTTATTTCTAAATTCGATTAATTTATTTTGAATCTCGTACGGCTCTCCTGTTTCCAGCGCATATAACATAACAAAACAACCAAATTGCCGTTCAGACTGTTTCGATATTAATTTCCATGTCTTTTCAAAAACCTTATCTTCAACATTTTCTTTTCTAGAAATGATGCGGATGAAAAATTCGTATAGTCTCTCTAAAGAAGCTGCAAATCCAGAAACTGCTTCTCTTTCGTATCCATCTATGAAAGCGAGACATGCGGACTGGAATAACAAGTCGTGTTTTCTTTCATCATAAATGATCACTGATTTATGGCCTTTATTGCAATCAACTAAGACATACCCTTCATCTAACATATGACCGGAAAATAGAACTATCTTCCCCTCTTTATGACTATCTAAAAAACATCTTGCACATGGTGCTGGGATTCTCATTTAATACCTATTTTTCAGGTTTTTAGATATTTCTGGATGGCTTTTGAATATGGTTTATTTTTTAGCCTTTTCGGCGCTTTCTTCGCGCCAGTCAATATCATGTTCTTTGAGATATTTTTCGGCAGCTTTTTTGAGGATTCCGGAAACACTTGAAAACTCTTGCTGAGCAAGCTTTTCAAGAGCTGTTTTCATTCTTGGATCAACTTTGATTGAAATCATTTTCCACATACCTTTTGTTTATGGTTTTTTTTATATTCTGTCAATTTTTTTCTTGACTGTGTAATATTTAGTATATTATGGTATTACCAAGATATACAAAAGTCAGCCTAAAATCACAGAAAAATGAAAACAAAATCAAATAGCGGAGCGCTTGCGAAAGGTACCCATGGCAGCGATGTTATGGGCCGGTTTCTGTGGCCGGAGGAAAGCCTTTCCAGGCGCTTTGTTTTTTTGCAAAAAGGGGGGGATAATTATTATGGAAAAAAATAGCATGGAAAAAAGTAGCGATAGGATTCAGGGAATTTTAGCGCTTTACGAAAATGAGCCATTACGAGAAATTATTAGAAATCTTGAATCCGTGGATCTTGATCCTGTGAAGATTTTGAAGGATGCTATATGGGAGGCCAAAAATGCTGAGAGGGACAAGGAGCAACAATCTTGTGTCAACGGATAGTAAACCATTAGCCGGCCATAAGCGGGCCACGGGAACGATTACCCGGAATTCTGATATCATACCGAAAAACCGACCGCCTGAAAGGCCCGAGAATCGACGATCTTTTAAAACACATGTATTGGATTGCGGGAATTTATTAACCAATTCACGGGATAGGCACGTACGGCTGAAAAGGGCGTCCCTGGCCCCTGCCCGTGGATAAACAACAGGGAGAAAGTTGAAGGGGAACTATGGGAACCATTTACAAAAGAGGTAAAACTTATTGGATTCAGTATTACAGGAACGGGAAACCTTACCGGGAAACCACAAAGAGCAAGAAAGAAGCCGATGCCAAACGTTTATTAAAAAAGCGTGAAGGCGAAATCTCAGAGGGCAAACTTCCGGGTATTTATTTTGACCGGGTTAAGTTTGATGAACTGGCAGAGGGCTTTCTCAGGGACTACCGTATTAACGAAAGAAAGTCACTCGATAGGGCAGAGAGAAGCACAGGACACCTTAAGCGATACTTTGAAGGGTACAGGGTGCCTGATATTAATTCACCTAAAATAGAGGATTATATTGAAACCCGGTTAGAGGAGGGCGCTGCAAACGCTACTATTAATCGGGAACTGTCTGCTTTAAAGAGAATGTTGAATATCGGAGCCAGACAGACCCCTCCAAAGGTTGACCGGGTGCCTTATATCCCCATGCTGAAGGAAAATAATATCCGCAAGGGATTCTTTGAACATGCCGAGTTTCTGGCTTTAAGGGATGAATTGCCGGACTATCTCAAAGGATTTGTAACATTTGCCTATAAGACTGGATGGAGAATGTCAGAGATAACAGACTTGACCTGGAATCAGGTTGACCTTGACAACGGCATTGTCAGGCTTGAACCGGGTGAGACTAAAAACGATGATGGCCGGACGGTCTATCTTGATGAGGAACTGCAAGGGGTATTTAACGGGCAATGGGAAGCAAGGAAAAAGAGCCGAAAGCTAACTCCTTATGTATTTCCTAACATGGACGGAACAGGTCTTATAAGCGATTTCAGGGGTTCATGGCAAACGGCCTGCACGGATGCCAATATCGGCAAAAAGCTATTCCATGATTTCAGGCGTACAGCGGTTAGGAATATGGTTAGGGCCGGTATTCCTGAAGCTGTGGCAATGAAGATATCAGGCCACAAGACACGGTCTGTATTTGACCGATACAATATTGTTAATGATGCAGATCTTCAGCTTGCAGCACAAAAGCAGGCCGTATATTTGCAGACACAAAAAGACACAATTTCAAGCACAGTCCATGATTTTAACGAAAAAGCTAACGTATAAGGTAATGGTAAAGCTACGAATGAAAAGAACTTCCCACAACAACCCCTCCTTAAGCACCATTAAAAAAGGGCTCAGCAATATGATAGTTGCCAAACCCTTGATATCTATGGTGCCGGAGGTCGGAATCGAACCGACACGGGGTTGCCCCCGCGGGATTTTGAGTCCCGTGCGTCTACCAGTTTCACCACTCCGGCACTTGTTGTGCGATGAAGAAGTTTCGATGAGTTACAATATTTTTGTCAACCACTTTGACCGGTAACATACAGCAAGTCGTATGTTCTATAAATTATTTTGCGTTTGAAAACAAGACAATTTAAAAACATCACGAAAAAAACTATTTCTCGAAAAATATTTCTGTATGATACAAGTAAATTCAATGTTATTGAACGACGGGGAGGGGTGAATAAGAGGTCTTTATTCCTGCCTGTTGATGTTATGAACGCATGATTATTTCAAATTCGTAGAAAGGCATGGTGTTCATCTAGCAATATTGGAATGCAACCGGTTTTCTTCTATCCCAAATCCTGCCTCTCCTGTCAGAACCGTTTCGTCTTTCGGGCCCTGTATGCCGGGTACTGTCGGCCTGCCTGCGGTCGACAAATTCAAAGGTTATGCCGACCGGAACCCTGCTTTTGCGTCTTTCTTTACCACTTCTGCGATCTTCTCTAAGATATGGATAAATATTGTTTTTTGATCCTGTAATTTGTCTTGGAAAATAAACGGGTTTTTTCTTACTCAAAGCCTTCTGCACGTCACGCCGAACAGATATGACTCTACCCGTAATCCGTTCGTCAAGCATGCCTTTGATCTCTTTCCGAACACTTTTTTTTCTTTTTTACGTTTTACAATGAGATTGATCCATGCACACAAGAGGAGAGCTAAAAAAAATATCAATATAACGTCTTTCATTTTCCCCGTTGCTCCCTTTGATCGGCTTTTTGCTGTAAAATCTTGCCCGCTCTTATTTGAGAGTGCTTACAAAATCCAAAAAATTAAGCCTCGTTATAGGAATATTATTTGACGAAACAATTATTAATCATATCATAAATTTGTGATTTTCATGTGTCAAGCAATTTGTGTATAATTTATATATAATTTTGTAGAATTACAACACATTGCGGTTTATTAAATAAAATACCATTTAACTATTTGAGAATAAAATTAAAAAGCTCCCAGCTGGCAGTGTTTTATCTTGACACCCATGGCTTCGCAGGCACTGCTGACTTTCATTTTGTGCATTTTAAATCGAGTTGCGATATCCCATGCGCTTTTGCAAGAAAGTCTCCCTTGGACCAGCGCTTGGGAAATTGCATTTTTTAAATCCTCGGTTACCGTATGTTGAGGCGTCACAATCTTTTTTTTGGGCTGATACCCAAACAGTCCCAGCTGGCATTTGACCAACCGATAATTAATCAGATCAACGGTCATACCCACTGCATCCGGTGATACCTGCAGCTCTTTTGCTATTTCAAAAGCAACCGCGCAAGGAACTTCATTTTTATGAGTTCTTTTTAGAATTTCGTTTTTAATGACACTATCCAGTTGTGCATTCGGGCCGTGTTTTTCCACAAATTTATTACTATTTTGCAGATCCATTACATTGCTCCTTTGATAATTTAACGTCTCAGAAATTCCACAAATTTATGAAATAATAAGTCTTTTAATAGTAACCTGTTTATGCCATCAGAATGGAATGCTGGAATATTGGAATAAGAGCGGAAACAACCCGGTTTAATTGTAAAAAACCTCCACCAAACCCATCTTTCCATTATTCCATTTGGGGCGACCCCCCTAATCTTTTATACTACCATATTTTTTATAAGCCAAATACAAAATCTGTATTTTTCTTGAACTTAAAAGTTCTGTCTGTTAATTATTGTGCTGGTAAAATTTTTAAAAGCATAAGTTGA
>Ga0208279_1002030_pt1 | contig 10185 bp, 6 predicted proteins | sample AntAceMetag02UKM_FD_184766 | JGI IMG/M metagenome (GOLD analysis project Ga0208279, IMG submission 184766) | Saline lake microbial communities from Ace Lake, Antarctica - Antarctic Ace Lake Metagenome 02UKM (SPAdes) (version 2) | ecosystem: Environmental > Aquatic > Non-marine Saline and Alkaline... | reverse complement strand
CAATGTACGGGCCGTGCGCATCACAGATGTTGGCACACCCCCATCCTTGATCGAGGAACTAGCTGTTATCGCCCGGGCGGAACGCTCCGCCAAGGCCAAGAAGATCCAGGCCGATGCCGAAGTCAGTGTCGCAAATGCGCTGGCAGAAGCATCCAACATCTTGTCTACAGCAGAAGGCTCGCTGGAACTGCGTCAGATCCAGGCGTTGCTGGACATTTCCAAGGAAGAAAGCTCAATGGTGATCATCTACCCCATGGATAGTGTGATGGGTGGGCAGATCGCTTCCGCTTCAGCTGGAAACCAGACTCAGCCAAAGACAAGAAAGATTGCCTAGCCTGTTGTTGAGAAAACGAAAAGCGGGTTCCGTTAGGAACCCGCTTTTTATCTTTAATCACTGATCTATGGCTTGGACTGGTTGGGGGAATAGGTATTGAATCAGGGTATCAGGTTCTTCTAATGCCCCCCTACCCCAACGGCTCCCAACCACATGACAGAAATTTATTTCACTGTAATAATATTCGCAACTACACAGCCATGGGAAACCATATGTACCCAGCTTTGTTTCCCATGGCTGAGCAGTTATCATTTGTCATATAAAATTAAGAACTTTTGACTCCTTGTGCCTGAGTAGTTACGAGAAAACAATGAATCAACAACCGTTATTTACCTGTAGCTGCAAAAATCAATACACATTAGACGAAGTCACAATGCTAGGGATGAAATGCCCTGCCTGTGGGAGCAATCTGTGCCGAATGGATTCCATTTGGGCTGTTTCTGAGATCGCTGATCTTCCTTCAAGTCCTGTCATTACCCGGAACGGGCAAGATAAAAAAGTCGCGATTATCACCCTACCCTCCAAGAACGAAAACGACGTCGAGAGCGTTTCTGACTTGATCCGTTCTCTTCCCATGCCGATCAGCCTGGAGATATTTGCCCGGGGCAATAGGCGCTATTTCTTGATACGTGGCCGCAAAGAAAACCTAGAGTTTGCAGCCGAGCGTCTTGAGTCTGTGTATCCAAAATTACAGGTAAATATTACCGATGTCGATCCGGTCCAGGACTGTTTTACAGAAGTATCCGGATCCCCGATAGGCGGTTGGGCTAAACTCAATAAACCAGGCTGGCTGCCAATCAAGACCTGGGAATCTTTCTTGAAAGGAGGAGATCCGGTAATACGAATGATGTCTTCTTTTTCTGGTTTGTCTGAAAACGAAGCTGTTTGGATGCAGTTATTTTTGGCCAAAGAGGGCTCCCCGGAGTGGGAACAGAAGGTCCAAAAAAGGTTGAAGGTGGAATCTCAGCGGGGTTATATGGTGGACGAAAGCTCCTCTATGGTCAGCTCCCCTATTGAGGTCAGACAATTAGAAGCGTTGAATTTTCGAGCTGTTGGAATTTTCACCGCTGCCGCCCTGGGTTTAGGGCTGGCTTTAATGTTGTTCATTTCGGGTTTCAAGATTTGGGCAGGCGCCACAACCCTTCTCGTTATCGCCGGCACCATCTATTTATTAGAGCTCATGAACCGGTTAGGCCAGGACGAATGGGACCAGACTTATCTGAACCTGGTACGGCAAAAGATGATCAACAGCCAAAGATTGGTCAAGTCTTCGTTGCGGTTCTTGGCTATTTCAGACCAACCAGAACGCAGCCTTTCTTTACTGCGCAGGATCGGATCGACATTGCATCAATACAGCGTCAGCGGCGGCAACTCCTTTTCAACCACTGACCCAAGCACAATCGAACAGCATCCTGTCTGGCCAGAAACAGTTCTCGCACAGGAAGAGGCCCCGGTGTTGTGGATTAGTCCGCTCGAGATTGCCGGGCTGTGGCATCCTCCTCTCTTTGATCACCGGACCAATATGGACGCTGTCAAGGTAAACTCCATTGCCCTGCGCGCCCCGTCCCCTGATGATGTCCAAGGTCTTTACCCGATTGGCGATACGCGCCTCCCGGGAGGAAAAGAGTTCGAGGTGTTTCTTAATGCCCAGGCCATGCGCCGCGGGATCACCATGGTGGGCAAACCCGGCATGGGGAAATCGATTCTGATGGAACACATCGTCAAGATCTCTGCCGAAGAAGATCCGGAAAAGCCAGCTATTGTGGTTGTGGATCCGCACGGAGATCTTGCCGAGAGATTATTGGGTGTGCTCTCACCTGAGATGGTCAGAGACCGCGTTTATTATCTGGATGTAGCTGCCAAAGATTACATCATGACCTATAACCCTCTTGATCCACACCAGGAAGGGCTTGACCCCCAGTCCATAGCTCAGATCTTCATGGATATAGGCAAGGCTCTATTCGGGAAATATTGGGGACCCAGGATGCAGATCCCCTACAAACGGACCATCCTTACCGTGGCGATGGCCAACAAAAAGCGCGGCCCAGGGAGAATGTTTGGTCCTAACATCATCACACCGTTTTTGATGGCCGATAAAGAGCTTTGGGCTGAATTTATTCGGCAGGAGATCGGAGACGACGAGGAGATGGTCGAGATCCTCAACATGTACTACAAGGGCCAGCTGGCTCATATCAACCGCAATCTCAAGCAGCAGGTTGTTATGCCCGTCCTGTCCAAATCCGACCGCTTTGCTGAAGAGCCGGCCAATAGTTTATATAATCCTCCTAAATCCGATCTGGACCTATGGGAGGTCATCAAAAACCGCAAGATCCTGATCATCAACACCCGCTCTGGCATTGTTGGCGAAGACATGGCCGCATTTACCGGCGCTCTCTTTATCAACGCGGTGGTTAAGATCGTCATGCACCAGATCGCAAACCGGGTCAAGGAGCGAATTCCTATCACCTTCGTGGTGGATGAAATGCAAACCATTACTGGCGTGCAGTGGGACACGATCCTGGGACAGATGAGAAAACACGGATTCAACCTGGTGATTGGTACCCAATCCTTGGCCAGTATCCGCGAGAACCTGGGCGATAATATGCCTGGTATTATCCTGGGCGGATCTCATACGCTGTTCACTTTCCGGATCAATGGCGAAGATGCGGAAAAACTATCAGAAGAAGAATTCCGCACCGAAGAAGGCGGCGTGGATCCCACCACCTTAACCCAGCTGCCTCCTTATCATGTCTGGGCTTCGATGGTTGGAGAGAATGGGGATAAAATTCCCCCCTTCTCCATGCGCATAAAACCTCCCCTTGATGCTCCTGAAGAACAGATACAAGAAGCTCTCTTCGCCCGTAGAAATTACAGCACTCCTTTCAAGGAAGCTTCTGCTGCAGGAATGGCTTCGCTGACCTATATCCGGGATAGTTTTGGACGTGTGCTTAGTGAAGGTAATGGAGGATCCGCAGCCCCCGCACCTGTTGATATAAGTACCAGGGCAAGCAGGAGCGAAAACAAAACATTCGAGTCTTTTTTGAACGACCTGCCCGCGGCCGGTGATGACCTTGATGGTGACAGTGACGACCAAAAAAATAAAGCGTTTCGGGACCTTGAAGGTGACACAGCGACATTGTTCGCTGAAGATGATTTCTCGTGAAAGATGAAAATTCGTTGGTTAATTTCTTATACGATTATCCCTGGACCAGCGGCCCTGTTTTGGAAAAGGCTTTTGGTCCCTATTTTTCAAAACTGGCTAAACCAAAAGAAACACGGACTATCCAGATCCCAGGCGTGGGCACTTGCTGGGGAATCAAACACGAGAAACTGTCATCTGTCCCCGGTGTTCGTAGACGAGAATTAGCAAAACTCTACTTGATAGCCAATATCAACAAGAACGCCTTGTGGAATGGTAGCTCGCCAGGCCCGTGGGGATCTGATCTATTGGTCGGGATAGGGAACAAACAAAAACGTTGGGCTCGAGTCTGGGTTGACAACGAAGGCGCTGATGTGGCGACGCTTCCCTTTCTTCATCCGGTGCCGCTCAGGTTTGCTCCCAATCTACTTGACCTGATCATTACTGGATCAGGAGAAAGAGCAAAGTTAATCGACAGGCAGCTTGCCCTGCTCTGGTCTCGTGGTATTAAAAAAGCGGTGATCTATTATCAAAACGTAGACGGCTATCTCCAGTTTAGCAACTATCAAGACAGAACCGGAAATGGAACAAGGGGAATATTCCTGGATGATCAAGAAGTTATGAAAGCTGTATCTGAAGCGCGCTGGGAAAGACTTGAAAATATTCGTCATGATCAGGTTGTTGGAAAGAATTTTCTGGACCTTTCTGAAGCAGATTTTGTTCTCTTGAAATACATAGGGGATAACCCATTATTCAGCCTCGATGATTTATCCACGTTAGTTGCTTCTTCTTTTACGGGGGAGCCCTTGTTTGCTCAGTCAAAAGCTAAGAAGAAAGCTGCCAGGCGCTTTAAGCTTCTTTTAGAGAAAGGTCTCATTGAAAATGCAGCTGCACCATTGGTCGGAATAAAACCGTCTGCTCTAGGGCTGGAGGTAATAGCCGGTTACTGGGGGGTTAGTAAGGAAAGCATGAAAAGATTTCAGGCCTGGCCCCAGAAACAAGCCAGGAAAATTGGAATAACCTATTCTGAAGGAGCTCTATCTTATATCAAGGATCACACAAAGTTGGTACAACAGTTTGTGTTTGGGCTGCTTGATAATGCCTGGCGCCTACAGAAAGAACACGGCGGAGTGGATGTATATTTAGACACTATCGTTGGTAAACGCATCTACTTTCAGGATCTGGCATCCGGGAAGATTGAATGGACAATTCCCGATGCTATGATTGAGTTGGGTTTCTGGAGAAGGACCTGGAGAGATGGACACGTTCATGATCCAAAGATTACTTTTTCTGAAGCAAGGGTTCTTCTGGAGGTGGACCGGGCAACCAATCCTATACCGCGCCTTTCAAATAGAATGAAAAAATATGGCAGGATCTGGCGCAGCTTATCAGGGAACCCGGTTCAAGTCTGGATCATTGACGGAACTCCCTGGAGGGAAAAAGAGATCCTTGAGATGCTGGAAGATGCCGGTATCAACGGCTGGACTGTTTTGCTAGAAAGGCTGGTGTTGGAAAAAGGGGATCCCTGGTGGAACCAGCTTTCTCACAAAGAGGGAACTTTGGACTACAACAAACACGGGGGAATGGCACCGCTACGGAAGATCTGGAGAAGGGTGGGGGATTACAAGCTACACTACCTTATGGACCACGCGCCCTGGGAAAGAGAGATGTCCCAGTCAAAGCCGCCCGTAAAGGTGCTCCGGGGGTATTAGGATGAAAGTGTAACTATAGTTACACATTTAATATTCCTGGCGTATAGCATGGCGGTAGCCTCATCCCGGGATAATTTGTACCGTGCGTGGGGTTGGTTATCAAGTAGACCTCTTCTCTTACTGTTTGCCACACAGTCCCTGGAAATTATCATTTTTGCTGCTGATCAAGGCAGCACGTTCCCCGGTGATTACGCAGGAAGGGGTGAATTTTCCTTGTCAATTCATAAAGCTTTTTCATCTCCCTGGAGATCACCGCGGAAACGAGACAGCCCAAGAACAGCTAAAAATCCTGGCGAGACAAATTTTTTCTGGCAGTACTGTCGTGTACCAGGATCGAGACCTCTATCTCCTAACAAATTCGTTAGGATTTTTCAGGGTGTTTAATTTTATACTTATACTAGAGGAGTGTCTTGCTCGAAACGGGGGGGGCAGTAAATTTTCCTATCGCTGATCCGCTTTTAATCCCTGTTATCAGTATCACCCGCACTCCACTGACAGGGATGTATCTAAATGAAAATTCTCATAGTTGAAAGCGACCCTCATACCCAAAAGTTGTTCCAGTCTATCCTTTCTCGGGAAGGGCATACCGTCCTTTTTTCGCCAGCTGGCAGTGCAGGCCTTTTCTCTGTAAAACAGTATGCCCCTGATTTAATCCTGTTGGACGTCCCTTTACTAGATTCGGACGGCATGCAGTTCCTACAAAAGCTGCGTGCGGTCCCGGAAACGGAAACCGTTCCGGTGCTTATTCTCATTGCGAAACTCCAGTCAGATACAATGTTAAAGTACATACAAGCTGGCGCGAGTGCCTGTCTTGACAAACCTTTTCGCATTCATCAACTCCTCGCCCAGGTTGAGGCTCTTAGACGATAAGACTGTTTGCCGCCGTTGAGATAACAGCCCACTGGTTGGACCAGAAGAATTCTCCCTCCCAGCTCTGTTTCATTTTGGGCCAGTTGTCTTTGGGTCAATACGGTCCGTACTTCTTGTTTGTCCCACGCCCCGGGGGTATTAGAGCGAATGTGTAACTATAGTTACACATTTGAGTTCATTCTCTTTTTTTACTTTTTATTACTATTATCAAGCTATCAAAGCTAAAAAGAATACCTTCCTGTGGTGGTTTGAAAATATGCTATAAAAATGGATGGGAGGTATATATGATCAGATCTTGCAGGGAGTACCTGGTAAACGTAACCCCCATTATCCTTTCCCTTGAAGAACGGGGATTATCAGAAGAAGAAATAATGTCCTGGATTGAGGAGAATAATCCTGATAGCGCCATTAATGTGGCGCTGTATTACATAGCAAAGAAAAAGAGGCTTATAAACCCAATGACCATACTTCTTGACGAACTAAATCTCGGGGATTATGAATAACAAGAAGATACCGCCTACTAATCTGCCTTCTTGAGTTAAACAAAAAAAGTCCCCGCCGCAAGTGGATCGGGGACTTTGTATGAATGTGTAACTGTAGTTACACATTTAGCTGGTGCTCATTCCCCTGCCCTTAAACGAAGTTTCTTTGCCAGGGATTCCAGGGCATCAGCTCCCGCCAGAATCTCTTTCTTATCCAGACCGGCTGCAAAATCTGTGGCCACTTGCTCCATATCCTTGCTTGAGCTGATACCCTTGGTTGCTTTCCAAAAAGCACGAAGCCTGCTTGCCGCCTTGGCAGCAGGGGAGTCTTTAGTCTTTGTTTTCTTGCCTTTGCTGGTGCGGATCTTCTTCACTTCAGCCGCCGTGAGGTTCTGTTTTGCGATCCGCTTAATAATTTTCTCCCATTGGTCTGCAGGGTAATTAAGAACTTCCCGAAGGATGGTTTCTGGTATTTCATTGATGTCGGCCATATACTGCAATGCTTCTGGGAGTTTCAGCAGGTTCAGATGGTATGTCATATAGGTCCGTTCCATGCCTAAGACCTCACCAACTTCTTCCCACATTCCCCGGGGCATGTATTTGCTTCCAGTAAGCGCCTCCAAATCCAGGGCACTTTTGTAATACTCATAATCAGTAGGGGGGGGATCGGAGCTGCGGTCTAGTTCCGCCGGGAGATCCTCTAGTTTTTCCAGGATTAAACCGGCGATAGCCCGGGCTTTCCCAATCGCGGAAAGCGGTTTTGCCGATTCGTTTTCAATAATTTGTCGGGCCAGGCTCAATTCTCCCACTTGAATTTCCTGAACTTCCAGCTGGGGCTCCCCCTTATTTTTCTCGGCGGCTGTCAGGGCCAAGCTCCAATAACGCCGCTCTCCCGTTGAGAGTAGTAATTTAAATTCACCCGAATTGGTTTCTATCCAGGCCCCGGTGGCGGGCTCGATCTGGTTTAACTCTCCAATGCTCCTCCCCATGTCCAGTAACCCTTTAACTTGTTTAGCAATCCCGGTGTCGGTTTTGGCGAGCTCCAGCCATTGGCTGGCTGTCAATCTCCAATCAGCCTTTCCAGCGAAATAGGCGTCGCGAATTTTTTCCTGTACCGGAAGAATGGGGCGGGGCTGATAACGATCAAGTACAACCTGGCTCAAGGGCACAGCCGTTATACGGCCGGCAGCACGACGTCCTGCAGCGGTTACCTTCTTCGGCTGAGTTGTTGATCCTGTTGCTGCTGTTGCCCTTGCTCTCTTTAGAGCTTGTGCCTTATCTAGGGTTTTTTTAGCCATGGGTTTTCTCCAATATTGTTTACGGAGGACGCTTATTGATCCATTCTTTTTTTAATTTCTTCTGCCACTGCGGCATATTCCTGCGTGGCCAAGTTTGAAGAGGCAACAGCCTCTGAATCCCGGGGAGGTTTATAGCTAAATATATCCTGCCCCAGCGACTGGGCTGAATGAACATCGCCACGCAGCGCTATGGGGGGAAGGACATCATCGCCATAATCTTCCTTTACTACATTGAACCATTCTCTTTCTTCATTGTGGCGAAGGCTGCATTTTGTTAGAACAATACCTGCAAGTTTCAGCTCTGGGTTAAATCTGGGGTGGTCACTGATCTGTTTTATTTTTTCCAGTGTCAGGACAAGAGCGTCCATACTAAACGCCTGCAAATCGATAGGAACCACAACATGTGTAGCGGCGACCAGGGCGTTATCTGTCATTACGGAAAGATCCGGAGGGGTGTCGATCACTACATATTTATATTCGTTTCCAAGGGTGCTGAGTAAGTCCGCGAGCTGGAACTGACCAGTAGTGTCAGAGCTGAGAAAGTTCTCTGCTTCTTGCATTCCCTGATAAAAAGAAGGGACATAATAAAGATTCTTGCCCTTATTGTTTATTGGAAGGTGGGACTGTTTGGCAATACTGTACAGGGGCAGGGGGGTTCGGCCCATCAAACAATCACTAAGTGTTGTCAATTCATTTTCAGCTTCACTTTTTCCAGATCCAAACAAATCTTCAGAAAGTGTTTTGCTGGAATGGTGCTGCTTGTCCATGTCGACCAATAAGATTTTGCCCGGGTTATCAGGATTTTGAAAAGTTTCCATCATTGAGAAAGCTGCGGATAAATTGATCGCCAGGGTAGACTTTCCCACGCCCCCCTTCTGACAAGCTACTGCAAGAATTTTCATATATCTGCGTCCTTTTCGATTTATCAATGACAAATGCGCTGATAAATTTACATTAATTGCTGAACTTCTGTTCAACTATATTCTAATTGATTTTATCGTAAAATATTTAATATATTTTGGAATATTTTTTTCGGAATATTTCACACGACCACTGGGCTTAGTTTCAGAATATTTTGGATCTGAATTTATTGCCTTTTGGTTATAAATTCAGGGATTTCTTAAAAATGTCACTAAAATGCAAAAATGGCCAAAATATATTGTTTTAGGCCTATTGATATACACCAGAAGGCATTAAAACGGGCCGTAGAGATGATAAAAGTAATTTAAGCAGTTCAGGTATGCTTTGCGTTGCGGATCCCCCAGGTGTATGTTATTATTGGAGAGTGACCAGTATCTGTGGGTACGTTTTCAAATCGTCTTATAAGAAATTTAGGGTCAGTTTGTAATTGGTTTTGTATCATTTTACAAGTGATTCTGTGAATATTTATGATACATTTGAATCAATCAGAATAACAGGGCGTGATTGATTTGCTTAGCTAGTTAAGCTCCAGTCGCGCAGATCACTACAACTGAATAGGGGCCTCGTTCGAGGACAGTAGCTTTAAAGAAAAACTCCCCAACGGTTTGACGGCCAAGGGGGGAGGTTTCGGAAAAGCTAATTTACTTACACAAAAAATTATACACTTATTTTTGTGCCTGTCAAGTCGTACCGCACGAGCTTTCCTTTTGATGGAAATGTCGTGCGGTTTTTTTTATTGATAAGAAGGGCGATGAGCAGCAACGGACAAAACAACCACAACGAAATAATGAGCGCCCGCGCTAGCGAGGTATGGTTGTCTCTCCTGGAGGATCTAAAACAGACCCCTCTTGCGATCCCAGAAACCTGGAGCAAGGAAACCAAAGCTCATTGGGACAGCGAAGAGCTTAGCCTGGTTGTCACCGTCCCAAAAGACACAAATGAAGTCTGGCTTGACCGTCGTTTCCTTCCACTTGCAAAGATATATTTTGGAGAAAAACATAAAGAGAAACATCTGGTCCTGCAGCGGAAGGGTAGGGCTGGAATGGATGATCTTTTGGTCCGGATCCAGCGCAATGTTTATGAAGAAATTATTGAGCCACAAAAAATCGTTCCGGTTCAAATCTACCTGTTCCAGCACTGGCTTCCCGTCCTCAGCGCTTCCCCCTTCTGGGTAACAACTGCCATGAGGCAGGTATCCTTTATTTCCAAGACAGAAGAGGACAAGGTTGTTAAGTTAATCTCATCCCGAGTGTTGGCCAAATGGACTCCTCTCCATTACGTCCAGGTTTCTGATTGGCTTAATAAAGGTGGATACACCTGCTGGTTCTTCAAGAAAATAAAAGAAAGCTATGAGGACGTTCCACCGGAGTATCAGGTCTGGAGTCAGATTCCCGTTGCTCCCCACCACCTAGCTTGGATCGAAATTTAT
>Ga0208279_1002028_pt1 | contig 10196 bp, 9 predicted proteins | sample AntAceMetag02UKM_FD_184766 | JGI IMG/M metagenome (GOLD analysis project Ga0208279, IMG submission 184766) | Saline lake microbial communities from Ace Lake, Antarctica - Antarctic Ace Lake Metagenome 02UKM (SPAdes) (version 2) | ecosystem: Environmental > Aquatic > Non-marine Saline and Alkaline... | reverse complement strand
AGATTTACATCACATGAATCCCTGCCCAAACCTATAGAGTGTAAAACAGGGTGCCATTACTGTTGCTTTAACCAGCCGGTTGTGACGCCCCCGGAGGCCCTTCTTATCGGACATTACGTAAAACAGACCTTTACGGATCAGGAGAAACAAGCGCTAATTCACAAAATCAAGCATGTTGTTGACGTAACAAACGGTAAGACCCCGGACGAAATAGCCATGATCCGGCATGAATTGCCCTGCATCTTTTTAAAAGACGGGATGTGCATGGCTTATAATGTCAGGCCCGCGGTATGTCGAACCTGCACTTCGATAGATGCAGAGCACTGTAAAGACGTATTTGAGTCCAAAAATCATATGGCCAGACTCAGATGTTATCACCATATCCGTGATATCTTTCAAAGGGTTCAGAAAGATCTGGTGAATAAATGCCGGGAAATGGGATGCCAGTCCGACATTTTGTTTATGGCAGAAGCCATAAGAGATTATTTTAAGAGCTCGAACCCCATTGAAGCGTGGTTACAGGGAAAAAGAATTTTTGACGGTTTCGTAAAAAGTCCAACTTCTGCGTTGTGATGCATTTCGCAATCATTCAACGTACGAAAAGTACACCTCATGATTACAAAATTTGCACGCCTTGAATTTGAACTTTTTACGAAACCGTCTAAATCGGACTTTTTACGAGTTCATCAATTTTTGCCTGTTACTCTTTTTTTTCAAGCTGATCCTTGAATTTATCAGCAAACTCCGTTCGAAAAATCTCTATATCCATGGCCTCATCGTACTTGCCCAAAAAATAAAGGGCCATGCCCTTGTATATATGCGCCTCCTTAATATCCGGGTTGATTTTAATAACATCATCAAAGTATTGCAGGCTTTCTTCGTATTGTTGCATGCCCAGCAAGGCATGACCCTTTCCCAATAGCGCATGGGGGTTTTGGCTTTCCTTTGCCAGAATTTTATCAAGAAGCTCGACGGAGTCTTGGCTTCGCCCCATATCGGTCAAACAGTAAGCCTTAAGCTGAAGCGCCATTAAGTCTTCGGGATCGCCGACAAGTTTCTTATCACAGCAATAGATCGCTTCTTCCAAAAGCCCTTTTTGAACCAGTTTCGGTGCCACATCCATCCAAGAAAAATCACCCTCGATTTCAAGAATTTTCGCTATCACGCCTTCGTAAGCCACCTCCATGACCCTTCTTCCGGCGGAAACCACCGGGACGCCATGGCCGGCAAGAATGTTTTCAATGTCTCTTTTGAGTAGATCTTTGATGCTAAACAGGTAGTGGTCCAGACGGCCTCCGGCATTATCATCAACATCGGCCATGCCGTAAGGCAATATGGTATCACCGGTAAAGGCTGTTTTAGTGGGCGCGTGATAAAGAGATATGCCGTCCATGGTATGGCCGGGAGTCGGAATCACTTCCCATTCAGAGCCGCTAAGATCAAGAGTTTCTCCTCCTTTTACTAAGGTAACGGGGAAACCTGTTTCTTTTAACATCTGTTTGAAGCCGTCAGGACCCTTTTCATGGATGATAATCTCTATGTTTTTGTTCTCCATAATCGTGGGATAATTTAACAGCTCGAAGAGGCCCATGACATGGTCCCTGTGACCGTGGGTGAGAACAATTTTCTTAATGTCACCCGGGTCATAATCAAGATCGAAAAGTGCCATAAACGACGTGTAGTCGTTTCCAGGATCCACGATGGTCAGATAATCCCCTTTCAGCACGTATATGTTAGAGGAAAAATCATATCCTAACATAAATACCATATTTTCAAAAATCGGATCTGTTTTGTATGACGTTTCTGCTTTATTAAACACTTCGGCAATTGTGACCCAGCCCGGGTGTTTTGGCTGTTCTTCCACGGAAGTGTACTGATGCTTTAATTCCTTGATGGCTTCTTCCATTTCTTCTTCTTTGCTTTTTTTGGTTTCTTCGGTCATCTAAATTCCTTTGCAATTTGTTTAAATGTTATCCGCTTAATTCTGAACTTGTTGTTTCTTTTATTTTAAAACGCTTTCTTTTCGCCACAAAGTCACCAAGACACGAAGAAAAACATAAAAAAAATATGCTTTGTGTCTTGGTGACTTTGTGGCAAATAATTTGCTACGGGTTATCTAAGATGGATTAATAAATACAAAAACAAAAAAAAAATCAAGGTTATTCACAAAAAATCCCCCTTTGCGGTAAAAACCGAAAAGGGGGATGGTAATAGTACATTATTATTTCTTGCCCTCCGCCTCTGACAGCAGAGGCATTGAGGAAGTACCAATTTTAATTATTACATGACCGGAGGAATGAAATCAACAGTAAAGTCCAGATTCATTTTATCCTCGGGCCACATCTTTACGCTCGTCACATCTTTGCCGGCCCAGACTTCCTGGTCATTGATTTTAGTGACGATCAACTCCAGAAAGTGAAATTCCGTGAGCTGATATTCGACAATAACCTTGGGCGGGAGCAAAACCGCAAGACCGGATTCCTTGGATAAGTCCCATTCAAAGTCTACATTGGGCTCGAAGGTCATTTTACCCGTTTGACCCGCAAAAACTTTGAGCAGTTTACCGGAAATCTTGTCATTCGGTTTCACGTTGTATTCCTCAAAAATCTCGTCTGATATGTGCCACCACAGACCTCTAAACCCGGTCACAACGTATCCCTTGACGAGCATGGGGTCAAACCCGCAAACACCCACGCGACATAGTTCAGGCATACTCTTTCCTCCTTTTGGTTTTATTCCGGCATAAGCCTTTGGTTTACACAGGCTTATGCACAAATCCCTTTAGGGGTTTTTTTGGTTTCATCTTCCTTAATCTTAATAAGATCGTGAAGAACATTTAACTGGTTGTAGCAAGACTCCATGAACTCGTGATGTTCGGACGTGCTTAGGAACTTGCTTTCTAACAACCTCCGGACCAACGGGGAGACGTGCGTAGAGATTTCTTCCGAAAACTCTTCAATCAGGTACTCGTTTCCCCCGTCCGGGGTTGCCCATCCCAGATAGCTCTTTTGCCATCTGAGCACCATCCCTTTGATGGTATCGAGTTCTTTTTTTACGTTTTCCTCCATGCTACTTTTTCTTCTTTGATTCAAAGGCATAGCATTTTTTGACCACGTTGAAATCCGCTACGCACCAGTAGTGGGGAAAATGAACTTTCTTGCACCAGCCGATAATGTCTGCCGGAGGAAAAACCGAGTCTTCAATTACTGGCTTGAGATGTACACAGTCCCAGCATATATGGTCAGACTCTTTCGCCGGCTTCAGGCATTTGTCAAGAAATTCTTGAGGTGTTAACTCTGCCATATGACACTCCTTTCTTTAATTATAACTAAAGTTACCACTCGGTAACTTCGCCATTTTTTATTTTCTGCTGATACTCTTCATATACATCCGGAGAAAGCCGCTTAAGATCCCAGTTGAACCGATAGCTTCCGGCGATGCCGCCGTCAGGCGGCTGGGGACGCCATCCTCGAACCGGCCGGTTCCGTATGCTGAACTTCACCATGTCGGGCACGCCCAGGTAGATATGTCTGGGCAGGCACTCAAAAGGCCGGGTCCGGTTTTCGATACCCGCTCCGTAGAATCTGTAGCCCTCCAACGGCTTATCCGCATAAAGCGGGCTGGTGTCAGGCTTTTCCCCGGGTCTGTCCTCCGGGCCCTTATACATATGGCCCTGGATCATGTGGATGTAGTAGACCGCCCCACATTCGGCACAGTTGATTGTGCCTTCCCAGTTCCAAAAGCAATAAGGGTCAAGGTAATTAATGGTGTTACAGGGTTTTCCCTCAAAATCTTTTTTACACCAAATTATATCACACACAGTTCACACCTCCTTTTATAGCCAGGCCTTTTCATACCACTCTTCAACCGTTTTCGTCGGGTAGCCGAGAAGTTCGTGGTAGATCTTCACATTGTCAGCACCCACCGGTCGCCAGATCCAGAAGAGTCGCCTGGGAGTCTTGGACATCATTCCCGCGCTGTAAGAGCCGTGTTGCAGCACATCGCCGAAGATGGGGTCATCCATCCAGCGAACCGTACCGCGTGTCCTCCAGTGCTCGTTTTCATAGTACTCCCTGTCGTTAGACACTGGCTCAGCCAAGAGACCGGCATCCTGGAGTATCTTGCATACTTCCCCCCTGGATTTATCTGCGGCCCATTTTTCCAGAGCCGCGTAGATCTCGATCTGAGCCTCACCTTCGGCCCTTTCATTATTGGATTTGTATTTGTCCATCAGGTTTTTCATTCCGGTGATGGCGCACAGCTCTTTCCAGTCTTCATCCTGGAACGCGGAAATCATCGCATACCTGGCTTCCAGCCGGTCCTGCGGGTTTTCTGCATCCGGGTAGTCGGACTTGCCGCACAGAATGATGCCGTGGGCACAGAGCTGGGTATCCCAGTTGCCCCAACGCTGGCGGACAACGCCAAACCTGCCGTAAAGCGGAGCAGCATACCCAAGACACCGGGTGGCCGCCTGGACCTGGGAGAACTCGATCATGGTCCCCAAGCCGGTCTTTCGGCGCCAGAGCATGGCCGCAAGAATTCCGAAGGTGATCTGGGTGCCGGAGTACCAGTCAATGCACCAGTTGGAGTGCTTGGTGGCGTGGCCGCCCATATACTCGTGCATGCCGGTTACCGAAGCAAGCCCGGCGTGGGCCTGGCCCAGGATGTCGTAGGAACCGCCGAAACACTTGGGTCCGTAACCGAAACCGCCGCCCCACACATAGATGAACCTGGGGTTCATCTCCTGGAGATAGCGAAAGGACTGTTTCCACCGGTCAAAGGTTCCCGGCCGGTAGCACTCGGTGAGCCCGTCGGACATCTTAACCAGAGAGTAGAAGGCTTCCTTCAACTCGGGCAGGTGGTAGTCCATGGTAATGTGGTACTCGTTGGGATTTGCATTCAGATATCCCATACCGGTACCGGTCATGGGCCTGGAGTCATGCAACGGATAGAGATACGTCTCATTGAACGGCGCACAGTGCCGCATGGGGTCGCCCATTCTCGGCATCTCCACCTTGATTACCTCTGCCCCCATTTCTGCCAGGTTGGAAACGGAGTGGGGGGTAAAGATGTACATGGTGGTGCTCAACCATCGGATACCCTTTAAAGCTTGAGGCTTTGAGAACTCATTGCCCGGATCGAACTTCGCCTTGCAGAACTCCTCGTAAGGCGCCTTCATCTCTTCAAGCTCTTCCTTGCTCTTGGGGCCCGGCAGATCCTCAATTCTTGTTTCACGTGGGTCTTTCGGCATTACATCACCCCCTTTTCAATATATTCATTGACTATGGTTTGGCCGATGCCGCACCACTTCTGCAATACTTCGTAGTTATCATACCCGACGGGCCTGCCCAGCACTTTGGTCCGGTGTGGCGTGGCCTGCGCATAGGCGTTGGGCGATACAGAGAAGAGTATGGTACCGTAATGATCGGTGTCAATGGTGCACACCCAGGGACGATACACAAAGTGCGGGAACTCGGAGAGTTCGTCGATGAACAGAATGGGTCCGGCCGCAATCTCATATTCCAGAAGCTTCTGTTCGGCCTCATACCTGTTAATGTCCCTGAGCCATCGGGTGGTCAGTGTGTAGGTTTTGACCAGCATATTCAGAGCGTTCCTGCCGCCCATCTCCTTGAGGATGGGGTCTTCATGGATCAGCCGTCCGAACTGCGGGAAATCTCGCTCAATGCACATGCCGATACGGTACCAGAGCCTGTCGGTCTGGCCGCCGATCATCATGTATCCGTCTCGGCAGGGGTTCCACTCATACTGATTCAAGTTGGGATCCCAGGCGCCGGTTCTGGCCTTGATGCTTTTATTAAACCCGTACCAGCTAATATCAAAGTCAAGGATTTCGTTCTGTGTTTCAGCGCCGCTTACCTCGCAAAACTGACCTTCGCCGGAGAATTCATCTCTCCAGTACATGGCTGCAAGCAAGGTATTGGCTCCCTGCTCACCGGCACAGAAATCTCCAAACCATACACCGGACCGGGTGGGGTCGCCGCCCTTGCCACGGGGTAGCTGGTCCTGGGGGAAGCCGGTGTTGTGAACAAATGCATTGGCGCAACCGCCAAAGGGCTCCAGGGTCCATTGGCCGAACTTGGACAACTTGTCCTTGTAAGGGCCCCAGGTTCCGCGCACGGATATATTCAGATAGACCAGTCTGGGGAATTCCTCGGAAAGGTCCCTGTACCCAAGACCGATGCTGTCCATGTAGCCCGGGGGCATTTCATCGATCACACCGTCGGCCTGGCCACAAAGAGTCTTGTATATGGCCCGACCTTCCTCGGTCTCGAGATTAATGGTAACGGATTTTTGTCCCCTCATCTCGTGTATAAAGTCAAGACCGCATTTTTCGCCGGTAATCTTGCTTTCGAGCATGTACTCTTCCCGACCAAAGGGAGTGAGCTTTCTCAAGGGGTCGCCTCCGGGGGGTTCCACGTTGATCACCTCAGCCCCGGCCTCGCAGAGCAGTCCGGTACAAAACTTGTTGCCCAGTCTCCACTGACCGCAACAGACAAAACTGTATCCCTGAAGGGCCTCGGGTTTACCCCAGCAATACTCATACCTGAGGTTGTCCTCACACCATTTGCCAAAATCTTCCGCCTTGCGCTTGGCGTAAGTCTTTTCCATGACTTCTTCAAACGAAGGCGCTGGCGTGACCGGCCACGGCCTGATATCCGGATTCATCAGGTCCATGGTATCTGCCCGGCTGTTTATTTCAATGTCTCTTTTTTCTGCCATATTTTACCTCCAAAAAGTAGTTAGTAATCCACTTAAGAGTCGATCCAGAGTCCTTTTCAGTTTCAGAGAAACGGTTTAGATTCCTCCGCACTGATTTCTACCACCTCCTTTCTAATTAAATTTCGGCTAACGCCGGCAACCGTGATAAAACGACCTTTTTAGGTGATTGATAGTTATCACGCCGGCAGCCGAGAAATACCTTTTCTAACTTCCTGGTTGCCTTTGGATTGGTCGTTTTTCTTTCCACTTTATGCAGAAAGCATAACAGTGTAATATCACCTCCTTTAGGTAATTATGATAAAAAAATATAAAACAGTGTGCTAAAAGAATGAAAAAACTAATTTATGTATGAATTATATTCAGTGAATACGATGTTTCGGTTGAAATTTTGTATGGACTTAAAAAATGAATTTGGTTCAGAGCAAAGTGTTTTCTAAAATTATTTATAAGTTTTGTCAAGAACAAAAAATGAATTTTATTCAAAAAACTTTTTTTATTTACCCTTTAAGCCCGGCTATCAAGGGTTAATAAGCCTGAATCTTTAAAGATTCCGAACAAACAAGGGAAGACCGAATATAGATGTGCAACTGTTTTTCAAAAAGGTTTAAGATCGAAAAAAATACAACATATAGACTAGTGGATATTTAAGAATACATTATAAGCTATTATTTCCGTGAAAAAAGAAAAATTAAACTTAACATTTTTCCCAGTTTTGGTCAAAACAAAAGTGCTTTAATAACCAATGTTTTTTTTGGCTTGCAATTTATTGCGGGATATTTTATAGGCAACTGTTTGAAGAATTTTCTGACCATACCTATTCGATGATCGCCGATAAAAATTTTCGATTGGTCACAACAATTTTTTTTGAAAGGAGGTGAACGCTTTCAGCATATCACCCCGGAACGTTTGTCCGAACGCCACCAGGGGGAAATTTTGGCAAAACTCGACTTTTAAACAGGTTAAACTCATGTCTGCTGGCTCAGGCAGGGATATAAAACCGGTTGTTGAGTAATGGAAACGGATTACATTAAAAACAGACAAAACTAAAATTAGGGAGGTTTATGTTATGGGAAAAATACCGGAAAATATGCTGCCACCAAAAGATCTGTGGCCTGAATACGTGGTTCCTGAAGAGTTTGCGGATACTCCGGATGAGTTGAATCTTACCGACTTTTTGCTCGACCGTCATGTTCGCGAAGGAAGAGGGGACAATGCTGCGATCAAGTTCATGGACCAGACCGTCACCTATGCACAACTCCAGGAAATGGTAAACAAGTTCGGAAACAGCCTTAAAGATGCTGGCGTTGAAGCACAGGACCGTGTGGGTATTCGTCTTGTTAATTCAATCCAGGCTCTCGTCGTCGTATTTGCCGTTGAAAAAATAGGGGCAATTCCAGTACCTACTTCACCTTTGTGGTCCGGCGAAGAGGTGGCGTTCGTGGCCAATAATGCTGAAATGAAACTTTTTATTGTCAATGCCCCGCTTATGCCTCCGGTTGAGACTGCCAAACCCAAATTCGAATACGGAACTAAAGTCATCACAATCGGCGGAAATGCAGATGAAGTAAAGGCTGCCGGCAATATGGTCTATGAAGAGATGCTCGAAGCAGGTTCCGCTGACCTGGAAGCCACCATGCTTAAAAGTGATGACATCGGCATTATGCTCTATACCTCAGGCACCACCGGCATGCCAAAAGGGTGTGTCCATTTTGTCCGTCCGATTGTCATAGAAACCAAGATGGTTAATAAACATGTTTACAAAATGGAGCCCGGCGACGTTCTGGGTGGCGCCGCACCGGTATCATTTGCCGCCGGCTTTGGCACCTTTACGCTTATGCCTTTTGAAGGGGGCGCAGCCATATCACTGATTCCGAAGTTCTCGCCGCCTGATATGCTGGAACTTATCGAAAAGCACAAAATCACAATTCTCACCGGTCTGCCCACAGGCTACCGGGCCATGATGAAGTTCCCCAAATTCAAGGATTTTGATACCAGTTCAATTCGTCTTTACACTTCCGGTGGAGACGCTCTGGGTGCCGAGACCCTGAAGATCTGGACGGAACTGACCGGCCAACCCATCTGGGAAGGCCTGGGCGGCACTGAAATGCTCCACCTGGTTACATCAAACACAATGAACGATGAGCCCATGTCGGACTCCATCGGTAAACCCATCCCCGGCGTACAGTGTAAGGTGGTTGATACGGATTGGAACGAATGCAAGCCGGATCAAGTCGGCAGCATGGTTATCAAGGGACCCTCGGGAAGCCTGTACTGGAAGCCTTACGAGAATAATGAGAAGCTCATCAAATCCCAGAAGAAAGGCGTTGTAGACGGCTGGAATCAGATGGGGGATTCGGTCTTTATGAAAGAAGACGGAAATATTTTCTTTGTATCCCGCGAAGACGACATGATTAAAAGCTCCGGCTATCGTATCGGCCCTGCCGAAATTGAAGAGGCCATCGAAAAACATCCGGCCGTGGCCGAATGCGGCATTGTCGGTATTCCTGATCCTGACAAGGGTCAGATCACCAAGGCCTTTGTGGTGCTGAAAGAAGGCTTTGAGGGCAGCGACGAGTTTTTTGAAGAACTCAAAACATTCTTGAAGGATCATATCGCCATCTACAAGCTTCCCAGAGCCATTGAGTACCGGGATGAACTGCCGCGAACACCCACCGGCAAACTTTTGCGGCGCCATCTGCGACCGTCCAAATAAAAAGCATTTAGTAGTTGTAATACTCATTATAATTTTCCCTCACTCCCTTGGGAGTGAGGGGAATAATGTATAACTACTAAACAAAAGGAGGAAAAGAATGTCAGTTTTTGCAGCCACTAAGATTGCAGATAAGATAGTTTGCAGACAATGTCTTAATATGGAGGAAATGGTCACGGCCCAGAGAGGCATCACCGATCCGGTGACCAATGAAGAAGTGGAGGAAAAAGAAATTCTCTGCGCTCGGTGTGGTAAGAAAATCGAGCCGTTCAAACCATTTTAGCTTTAAAATCAGGCCCCCCGGGAACCCGGGGGGCCAACTTTTCCTATCAAACAAACGCACCATGAGGTCGAACGCTCAGACGAGAGCCAATGGGAACATATGTTTGACCATTATTACCCCTTCGAATCTCTGCACCCCCCAATTTTTTTATCTTCATACTTGAAAGCAAAAACAGCTCGTGTCATACTTTTGGAAAAGATGAACATCGAACATAGAACAGACTGAACATCGAACATCGAACGTTCAACGTTGAACATCGAATAATGATGTCGCTACGCTCCACAATTTAATTTTATTTGTTTTTAAAAATTCGATGTCCAAGCTTGAATGACTATATATCTTTTTTTAAAATATCATTTGACGGTCTCGTAAAAAGTCCAACTTCTGCGTTGTGCTGCATTTCGCAATCATTCAACGTACGAAAAGTACGCCTCATGATTACAAAATTTGCACGCCTTGAAT
>Ga0208279_1002027_pt1 | contig 10197 bp, 10 predicted proteins | sample AntAceMetag02UKM_FD_184766 | JGI IMG/M metagenome (GOLD analysis project Ga0208279, IMG submission 184766) | Saline lake microbial communities from Ace Lake, Antarctica - Antarctic Ace Lake Metagenome 02UKM (SPAdes) (version 2) | ecosystem: Environmental > Aquatic > Non-marine Saline and... | reverse complement strand
ATCATATAATAATGGAGTTTGGCAACAGTGGTCCAGACATGGAACCTTTTCAAAAAGATCAAATAATTAACAGCTTTTCAGATGGGAATATCAATAATAATTCCTGTTTTTCTAGAATAGGAGAGTCGTTAAGCCCATATAGTGCAAAACTGGAAATAGAATCTATCAAGGGAAATAATGTAATTAAAATAATGATCCCGGTATGACTGGCTAAGGTAAGTAAAGATTTCCCGATAATTGACGAATAGTCTTTTAAATACATCAATAATCGGGATAAATAAATGTTAGAAATAATACAGCTTAATCATATTCTTTCAAACACCAGTAATGCTGAAAAATCAACAATAGTTCAGCATGAAAATGTAACTGTCTATCATGATCTTGCGACACAAAGGATGAACAAAAAGACGGAAAAGAAAAGGTCTTCGCTTCAGAATACGAAAAAATCTGAAAAATCAAAAGTTAATGAAAAAAAGAAGAGGCATGAAAAACGAGTAATGCAGTAAAAAAATAACAATTTAAATCTTAACTGCAAACAATTATCTGCGTCTGATAACCATATTATTGATATAGAAATATAATAAGAGTTCGTTATGCTTAACAGTATGCAATTAATTTTAATGGTAGTAACTGATACTCTTATCTTATGTCTACTGGTTTATATTCTTATTCGGCTCACCAGAAAAGAGTCGAAAACAGAGTCAAATGAGATACGGGTGCTTAAGGATTCGTTTGAAAAATTGATGATTGAATCTGAAAAAGTTACAAAAGAGATGCTTGCTGACTTTAATAAAAAAATATCAGACTTTAATGATTTGCTCTTACAGCTGGATGATAAATATAACAGTATCAGGTTTGATATGTTAAAGACTGTTGAGATATCTGAGGGCTTAAATAAAACTTCAATCCAGGATGAATCTACCGAACCCTATAAAAAAGCTGTTGATCTGCTCGCTTCTAATACTCCGGTTGAGGAAATTAAAAAAGCAAGCGGGTTGAGTACTTCTGAAATCGATCTAATAAAACAGCTGACCCGGCACAAGTCCAATTAATTGTCTAATTTTTCCCATTTCAAATATATATTTCATGGCCTGAGCATTTAAACATAAAAGGTTCAGTCTGTTTATTCATAAGGTTAATATGGTATGTTTATGATGTTTTCAGATCTTCGTCTGGACCTTTTGTCTGAGTTAGTAAATTCAGCTATTTATATCTCTTCTTTAGATTATTCTTTTTTAAACTTTTCCGTTTTTACCAGTAAATTTCAGTTATTAATTGGGCAAAATATGCCTCTTATATCCTCACCAACGAACTGATATTTAATCAGATTAATTCATTTATAAATCAAGCATTAACCTGAGAATATTACATAAATATTCTTAAGTTAAATCAAATAGATAGAGCCAAAAATTAAGTACCTGGTTTATAAGCTGTGAATTGAACAAAATTATCTAAAAATTATAAATGGCATGTATCTTGTAACAGGTTAGTACAAACCAAACGATTCATAAGGGGAGAAGAATGAGTCAGGGAATATACATCGCATTGTCAGGCGCAAAGCTACAGGAAAGAAGATTAGAGTTGTTGTCTAACAATCTCGCGAATGCAAGTACAACAGGTTACAAATCAGATAATATAAGCGCCTCTTCATTTGAATTTGCTCTTGATGAGTCTATGACCGATGATGGTAACGCCTATAACGGAACATATACAAAAACAAGGCAGGTCTCAACCGATTTCTCAACAGGACATATAAAGAATACGGGTTCCCCATTAAACCTTGCCCTGGACGGGCCTGGGTTTTTTGTGGTTGAAACTCCTTTTGGTGAAAGATATTCGAGGCAGGGGAATTTTAGTCTTAATAAAGACGGTGAACTGGCAACATCTGATGGATATAAAATAAAAGGAAAGAGTCTTACAGATCTTGGAAATGGTAATGTGAATATTGATTCTGAGGGAAATGTTTATTTGAACGGCCTTAAGAAAGGTTCCATTGAAATTGTTGAATTTGAAGATAAAAACAGTTTGAAGAAAGAGGGTCATAGTCTTTTTGCAAAAACAAGGGATGACATAAGGGAGATGAAACCTGAGAATACCGCTGTAAAACAGGGATTTTTGGAGATGTCAAATGTGAATGTTGTGAGTGAAATGGTTGACATGATCGAAGTAAACAGACTTTATGAAGCATATCAGAAGATGATAAGAACAATTGATGAAAGTACAGGTCAAGCAATAAAAGGACTGGTTAATTAAAAGGGGAGAAATAAAATGATCAGAGCATTATGGACAGCGTCCACAGGTCTTCAGGCGCAGCAGCTTAATATAGATGTTGTGGCAAATAACCTTGCAAATGTAAACACCTCGGGATTTAAAAGAGGCAGAGCAGATTTTCAGGATCTTTTGTATCAGACTTTGAGAATGCCAGGTACTGCAACCTCAGGTTCAACTGAAGTTCCAACAGGGATACAGGTCGGTCATGGTGCAAAAGTTGTAGCCGTTCAAAAAATGTTTAACCAGGGTGATTTTATGCAGACTTTAAATGAACTGGATATGGTCATAGAAGGAAATGGATTTTTTCAGATAACAAAGCCCGATGGTGAAACCGCTTATACCAGGGCCGGCGCATTTAAGCTTGACAGTGACGGTAGAGTCGTCACTTCTGATGGTTATGCTCTTGAACCTGAAATTTCAATTCCGGATGATACCACTAATATTACTATTGGAGGAGATGGAACGGTTTCTGTTATTCAGGCCGGTGATTCAACAGCTGTTGCGGAGGTAGGAAACATTGAAACCGCAATGTTTGCAAATGAAGGCGGTCTGTTAAATATTGGGAAAAGTCTATATATGCCTTCAGAAGCGTCGGGTGATGCAACGACCGGTACACCGGGAGAAGATGGCTATGGAACAATCGCCCAGGGATTTTTAGAAATGTCAAATGTTAATGTTGCTGAAGAAATGGTAAATATGATTGTCAGCCAGCGTGCATATGAGATGAATTCAAAAGTGATTCAAACTTCTGATGATATGCTTAGAACAGCAGCAAGCCTTAAAAGGTAGTAATTAAGTGAGTTTATTAGCAATGAAAAATTACATATTAAAAATTACGATATTAATAATCTTTGCTTTCACTGTACTATTTATGCTCTTCACAAACAGTGCATATTCCGGAACAGTTAAATCAATAGATGTACATAAAGACTCATTGATTTCCGGCACCAAAGTTCTGCTGGGAGAGATCTCTACCATAGACGGTTCTCTTGACGGGATAGAGGATATTGAAAACATAATAATATGTTCTGCTCCGCCTCCAAAGAACAAAAAGGTGCTCAGGCGTGATTTGATATTAACGGCTCTTAAAAAAAGAGGGGTATTAACAGATTCAATTAATTTTATGTGTCCGAATAAAGTGAATGTCAGGTCCGGTCATATTGAATTCAGCCGTAATGATATTCAGGAAATTTTTATTGAGCATATCCGGAAAAATATAACCTGGGATATGAAGTATGTACAAATTGAAAATATAATCTGTAACCCCCTGGTTCTACCGCAGGGAGAAGTCTCCTATAGTTTTAGCTCAAATAATAATAACGAATATATAGGAAACTATAATGATGAAATAACATTTGTTGTTGATAATAATTACAGGAAGAAAGTTAGAGTTTCTGCAAATATTATTATCGTAGCCCCGGTAGCGGTTTCTACAAACGTAATTGAAAGAAACAGTACTATTAAGCCAGAAGATATTAAGCTTGTTTTAAGAGATATTACAGGCATTTCTGACCATATCTCAACTGACCTGGATTCAATTATTGGTAAACGGGCAAAAACCAGAATTAATAGTAAGACTGCAATACGTAAAAATATGGTTGGTTTAAATAATGTGGTTAAAAGAGGAGACATGGTCACAATACTTCTTGAGAATGAACAAATAAAATTATCCGTTCCTGCCAGGGCTCTTGAACGCGGGGCTGTAGGAGACACAATAAGAGTAATTAATACTTCATCTGAAAAAGAAGTTTATGCAGTTGTTAAAAGCAGTAAAACGGTGGAGGTAATATTTTGATGAATATTTTTAGAATTATTAGTTTTTTGATGATTGGATTTATAATTATTTCAACTGCCTCATGTGCCGGTCCAATTGTTAGAGATTCTTTAGGTGATATAGAAAATACTAAAATTGACTACTCGTCATATGGAATAAAAAATCAGGATTTTGATGATCAGGCAATTTATATTGATGTTAAAAACCCCAACGAAGGATCTCTATGGTCAACCCAGAGCAGATATGGTTCTCTCTTTGGTGATACAAAAGCAAGAAATGTAAATGATATATTAACCGTAAATATTGTTGAGACTACTGATGTTTCAAGGAATGCAAGTACAAACCTTAGCAGCTCTGGAAAAACAGAATCCGGCATATCAAAATTTCTGGGTGCACCTTTAAGCTTTGGGTTGGATAACTTTTGGGGCTCGGATGAAAACAGTGCCGGTGCAACGGTTGACGGGATCTTCGACCCTTCGATAGGATCAGAATCTTCAAACAGTTATAACGGGGCAGGGTCAACAGCAAGAAAGGATAAATTTTTAGCAACACTATCCGCAAGGGTGATTAATGTTTTTCCTAATGGAAATATGCTGATAAAAGGCAACAGAGAAATAACTGTTAACAGAGAAAAACAGAAAATTTTTCTGGTTGGACTGGTCAGGCCGGAAGATGTATCTGCGCAAAATGTGGTATTGTCCTCAGCAATTGCAGACGCTAAAATTAGTGTTACAGGTAAAGGTGTTATTTCTGAAAAACAGAATCCGGGTTACGGATCAAGAATCTATGAATGGATATGGCCGTTTAAATAATATAGGAAAGATATGATTAATATAAGAAAAATTATTATTTTAACACTGACAGTTTTCATGTTAAATTCAGCATCTGTTTATGCCGTAAGAATTAAGGATCTGGCTGATATTAAAGGGGTGAGAAATAATCAGCTGGTTGGATACGGTCTGATAGTTGGCCTTGACGGAACAGGTGATGATGATAAGACTCAATTTACATATCAAAGTCTGACAAGCATGCTGAATAAAATGGGAATAGTCGTGGATCCGGATGAAGTAGATGTAGATAATGTCGCTGCGGTAATGGTTACCGCTACGCTTCATTCTTTTGCCAAAGTCGGAACAAAAATTGACGTTATTGTATCTTCTATCGGCAACTCTGAAAGTATTCAGGGCGGAACCCTTTTAATGACTCCTTTAAAAGGCCCAAATGGCGAAGTATATGCAGTTGCACAGGGTCCGCTTTCAATTGGAGGTTTTTCTTTTGGAGGCGCTGCAGGCGGCGGAGTACAAAAAAATCATCCAACAGTGGGTAGTATTCCAGGTGGCGCAATAATTGAAAAAGAAATAAATATTGCCTTAAAAAAGAAAATAACCCTTGAAATATGCCTTAGAAATCCTGATTTTACAACCTCGCTTAGGGTAAAAGAAGCGATTGAACGTAATATTTTATCTGGGATTTCAACTCCGATTGATGCCGGTACAGTTTCAGTAATGATACCCCCAGGATATAACAATCAAATTGTAAGTTTTATTTCTAAAATTGAAAACCTATCTGTTACTCCGGATATTGTCGCAAAAGTTGTTCTTAATGAACGTACCGGCACGGTTGTAATGGGTGAAAATGTCCGCATATCAACGATTGCTGTTTCACATGGTAATTTAAGTATTATTATAAAAGAGCAGCAGTCTGTTTCCCAGCCATTGCCTTTTTCCGGTGGTCAGACAGTGGTTGTTCCTGAATCGGATGTAGAGGTAATAGAACAGAAAAGTAACTTAATCGTTATAGATAAAGGTACAAATATTGGTGAGGTAATAAACGGTTTGAATGCAATAGGCGTTTCGCCAAGAGATTTGATTGCGATTTTACAGTCGATCAAGGCCGCCGGCGCACTTCAGGCAGAACTTGTAATCATATAATTGGATTTATAATGGAAATTCAAAGCATACCAAATGAGCTTCAAAAAAGTTTTCAGTCTCTAAAAACTACTGATGAAAATGCTAAAAATTCCAGGTTAAGAAAACAATGCACTGAATTTGAATCTTTTCTTTATAATTCCATGCTTAAATCCATGAGAGGTACTGTGCCTGAAGATGGTCTTTTTTCTGGAGGAAATGCTGAAAAAATATATACCTCAATGCTTGATGAGGAATATTCACAAATGATGTCAGAGAAAATGAACAGCGGCCTTGCCGATGCTCTTTATAAACAATTAATGCAAAAACAACATAAAATAGAATTATTAACCCCCTGAATTGGCTAATTGAACTAATGTTTTTCTATTTTTTTGACGATCAGTATGGTAGTATTAAAAAAACATCAAAAAAGGATAAAAGATGAAGATTGTAAATGATGTTGCTGCCATGAAAAACGAATCGCTTCAGAATGCGCAAAAAGCATCAGAGGAAGCGAAGGAAAGATCCGTCACTAAAACAGAAGCATTAAGCGATAATGTTCAATTGTCATCCAGGGCAAAAGATTTTCAGCGGATAAAGGACTTAGTCAAAACCGCTCCTGAATCCAGGGATGAAAAAGTTGCCGAAATCAAGGAACAATTGAACAACGGAACCTATAAGGCTGATATTAATAAGACAGCCGAAAATATGGTTAATGAATCCCTGTTAGACCTGTTTGCTTAGGAGCATTTTTGTCCTTTATCTCGCAAAACGCGGGTAAAAGACATGCTGGAACAATTTAATAGTTTTAAAAAAGTACTTTCCGACCAAATCTCTTATTATAAAGAGCTCTTTATCCTATTACACGAGGAAAAAGAGTTGATCCAAAACTCATCTATTGATGAACTCCAAAAAAATAATCGAATAAAAGATGACGTAATCCTGAAGATTAGTCAACTGGATGAACACTGCGTAAGTATTATTGAACAGATCAATAATAAGGTTCCAGTTGATAAAAGACCAATAACCCTATCTCAAATTATCCGGTCCATAAAAAATCCCCGTCTAAATGAGCTTAAAAACACATACTCTGAGCTGATTTCACTGGTTAATTCAGTTAAGGCAGTAAATGAAGAAAATAGAATGTATATTAACGGTTCCTTAAGAGCCGTACAGGGATCAATTTCTTTTCTTGTATCATGTGCTAAAGCCGGGACTCCTTTTTATGAAAAAAGTGGTCATTTAAAATCTGAGACCTTAACCCGTTCTATGATATCTGAGGAGGTTTAAATGGGAATCGGTATTTTTGGAACACTTCAGATTGCAAAAGAAGCTCTGTTCACAAATCAGTCCAGTATTGCTGTAACTTCAAACAATATTGCCAATGTCAATACACCGGGTTATTCACGTCAGTCACCGCAGATTGAAACATGGGATACTCAAACTGTGGGCGGCCTGGTTTTTGGCAGAGGATCAAGAATTGCTGATATAACCAAGAGTTATGATCAATTTATTAACAACAGTATTGTTGCGGAAAAGAGCGTGCTGGGCTTTTGGGAATCAAAAGAATCATCCATTTCTCAGATTGAGTCTGTGTTTAATGAGTCATCAGGAAGCGGTGTAAATGAACTGTTAAACGATTTTTGGAACTCATGGCATGATGTTGCTGATTCTCCGGAATCACTGGCTGAGAGAGGGGTCTTACAGGCAGACGGACAGTCTTTGTCTTCAAAATTTAATAAAATGGTATTTGATCTTAAAACTGTACAAAGTGATGCAAATAACCGGATTGTAAGTACAGTTGAAGAAATAAATATCCTTTCTCAAGAAATAGCAGACCTTAATGAGCAGATTCTTGGACAGGAAGCACAGGGAGGAAGTGCAAACTCATTAACCGATCAAAGGTCTCTTAAGACTGAAGAATTATCCCAGTTAATAGGCATACAGGTGCTGTCGAGCAACCACCAGGTTACCATCCTTACTGTTTCCGGTCAGCCGCTTGTTGCTGGAAATGAATTCTGGGAACTTAAAGCAGAAATAAATCCTGAAAATTCAAATTTTTATTCAATAAAACATGTTGAAGGAGGTAATACAAGAGACCTGACAAATAAGATTACCGGAGGTGAACTTAAAGGTTTACTGGAAATCAGAGATGAAACTGTTCCTGAATATATTGAAAAATTGGATTTTATGGCGGCAACCCTGATTAGTGAGGTTAACAAAGCTCATTTTGAGGGTTATGGTATTGATGGATCAACCGCAAATTATTTTTTTCAGCCAAATGATATCAGTATTGAGGCAGCTATTACGAACACCGGAGGTGCAAGTATTTTTGATGCGGAAATAACCGACCCAACGATGCTTATGGCAAGTAATTTTGAGGTTAGATTTATAAGTGGGTCTCCACTTGATCCCAAATATGAGATTTATGATGATCTGAATGAAGAGTATCTTTTTACCATGGATGCGGGGAATTCATCGTTTGTTTTTGATGATGGAAGCCAGAAGTTAATCACAATTGATGATGGCACCTATACCGGAAACGAGCTTGCCGCTGAACTGGAAAAGAAGATGGATGCAGCTGCTACGAACTCAACATCGGATTATTCGGTTACCTATGATGAGGATGAGAGAAAATTTTCATTTAAGAATCTTGGCAATGCCCCCAGTGATTTGTTGTTTTCACATACTGACACAACCATAGCTGAAATCCTCGGTTTTAATGTAACAATACCTGCGATACCTGTGACACTTAACCAGAGTGAAAGTGTTTCAAGTGATGTTAAGTCAGGAATATATAATTACGCTGCTCAGTTAATAGATATTAGCAGCTCAAATAATCAAATAGAGTTTGAAGTTGGCGGCTTATCCTATACAGCAGATTTAACGGTAGGGTCATATACACCTGCTGAGCTGGCTGATGAAATTGAAACACAGCTTATGGCGGTATCCGGGAGTACTTTTAATGTTGCTTTCAATAAATTAAGCCAGATGTTTACTATAACAAATAATACGGGCTTTGATGTTGATTATATATTTTCACGTTCAAGCGCAGCAGGAACATTAAATTTTGATCCATTAGTTGATGAGCTTAATGTTTCAGATGGCGATGATATAAGTTCTGATGCAAGATATGCAGAAAGACTGTTTGATATTTCTGAAGGTATAAATGATGAGATATCATTTAACGATGATGGGATTGGCGGTGATATCACTGCTGTAATTTCTGAGGGTAAGTATACAGGTGAAGAACTGGCAGCTGAAGTTGAAAAACAGCTTGAAACAACATCAGGATCATCCGGGCAGGACTATAGCGTTACTTTTGATACCATAAACGGGAATTTTAATATTATAAACAAAAACACAAATTTACATGATCTTGATATTGACTGGACAACCCCTTTTAGTGCTGCCGCGACCCTTGGTTATGATAACTCTGTCATACAGACTATAACTTCTGGACTCGGTGCAACCAGCATTACGGTTGTCGGTGATGTTGTTGGATATGATACTGTTGAAATTTATGGCATGTCATTTAAAATTACTGATAAAACATCGACGCCTGTAAGAGGTGATGTTTTTAAGGTAAGCACTGTAAAAGGTGCTGCAAGCTATATTGCAATGGATGAAGTCACAGCCTCTGATACCGATAAGATCGCAGCAGCGCTTTCTGCAATTGATATCGACGGTTCAAATAATACGATCATATATGATGATGACGGTGTCTTGTCTAATAACCGTGATGCTGATGGAAACCTGGTTGAAGGAAATCATAAGAAGATAGTTATTCCATCAGGAAGGTATACACCTGAGGAGCTGGCAGCTGAAATTGAAAGACTCCTTGAAGAAAATAATGTTGGGGACTCATATGCCGTTGAATTTGACCGTGGAACACATAAGTTTTCATTTGTCAGCAACCCCGATAATCCAAATCCCGTGACCTTTTTGTGGGAGGCTTCTGAAACCACGGCTGCCTTTGCTCTTGGTTTTTCAACCAAGATATTTACCATTACTGAAAATTATAATGACCAGTTGGAGTTTACGGAGGGTGCTTTACCAGCTGCTTTAATAACATTAGATCCGGGAAGCTACACCGGTAACCGTATGGCCTCTGAAATCGAGGAAAAGATGAATGAGTCTTTAACTCAGGACTATTATGAAGTAAGCTATGATAATGATACCCGGGAGTTTACCATCACAAATCCGGATGTTGACAATAATGGCAATACTTTAAATACTTTAAAT
>Ga0208279_1002026_pt1 | contig 10199 bp, 11 predicted proteins | sample AntAceMetag02UKM_FD_184766 | JGI IMG/M metagenome (GOLD analysis project Ga0208279, IMG submission 184766) | Saline lake microbial communities from Ace Lake, Antarctica - Antarctic Ace Lake Metagenome 02UKM (SPAdes) (version 2) | ecosystem: Environmental > Aquatic > Non-marine Saline and... | reverse complement strand
AGGTTCAAGTATTCCTACATACCAGTTTTTGTCTCAATCCTTTCTTAATCAAGGAATGTCTTCCGACTGAATCTTTATCAGGTGATCCGCTTGTTTATCCAAATAAGTCTCAATCCTTTCTTAATCAAGGAATGTCTTCCGACCTTAATAGCTAATCTCCAAGCAGGAAGCTGATTTACAAGCTCGTTTCCCCAAACCTATTTTGAATGTCTTTCAGTTTTGTGTGTTTCATTAATCCAATTTTATATCTACTTAAAAAACAACGGCATGTATTTCCCCAAACCTACCCTTGTTTTCACCGGTTTAGAGGTTTGGTGAAATGCTATACTATATACACATCAGGAACTTCCATAGCCGTTCCGACACCGAATAATATAATGCCTTTCTTGCAGGATTCACATAGTGGATATATACGGATCGAGTCCTCTTCGTCGATTTTGAACTTTTTTAACTTGCTCAGACAGCGGTCAAATATTTCCCTATCGAGTCTTGGCAGTTCAAATACCGATTCCTGGACGCGATCGCCGTAATTATCGAGCATCTTAGCTAATTTTGTCCGCTTCTTATCGTTAGAGATGTCGTAGCAAATCAGATAATTCATTAGTGCGCCTTGAATTTAGGATGGTCGGGGAAATCTTGTTTTCCCATTATTACTCGTGCAGCGCTTTCGACCTGGCACCGCATTATTTTAAACACCTCTTCATTAGCCAGATGCTTCTCCCACTCCTTGAAGAATCTCTTTAGCGCCTTTTGCGTCAACCTTTGCCCTCCGTCGTTCTGTGGTATGAAATCATCTATTTTGAAAACACTGAGGTTAAACATTTTCACAACCCAGCGATCAATGTAAGGGGCGCGGTAAGGCTCCAATAGATCAAGTGCAAGACTGGGACGACCATAATCCAGTTGGTGCATCCATCCTACAAACGGATCGAATCCGTGTGCATTCAAGATCGATTGCAGCCTCGAACCAAGCAGTGTATATCCAAATGAGAGCAAAGCATTTACCGGATCCCCCGGCGGTCTGCGGCTGCGACCTTTGAACAAGTTTGAGCCCTTTTTTAACAATAAAGCAAACGCATCGAAATAAGCTCTCGCTGCAGATCCTTCTATACCGTTTAATTCATCGATGCTTGTCGTATTTTTTACATTTTTTACAGCTTTTTTCAACCTGTTTCGAGCCTCGATAAAAGCATCATCATCCCTTCTCCAGTCCGCTTGCTTTAGAACTTCAAGGCTGTTGGCAATTTTAACACGAACAATTTCTCGTGCCTGTTTGATTACAAACTTATTATTCGACGCTTGATTATGCTGCTGGTTTCGCAGGATAACGTTTTTAGCAAACGGTGGAATTAACTGTCCACGAAGATTACCGCTCATAGAAAGGAACGACATTTCAATATTATTCTTCAACAGCTCAACAACTGCTTGTGTAGTAAACTGTACGTTACCGAAGATCAGGACTGAATCAATCCGATGTAATTCTACTTCCAGAAGCTCAACGTCATCCTTTTCCACTATTAAGGATTCACCGCGTTTGTGCAGTTCGGATCCTTGTTCTGTTAGATAAAGAGTCGCCATTTTTCAGGGTTTAGAGTTTACGCTTCAGCGTGTCGAGTTCAGAGTCCAGCCTTCAGGCTGTCTTGAGCTTAAAGTTCACTCCGTTAGTTCGTTAAAGAAAACAGCCTAAAGGCTGGACTCTGAACTTTTTAATTTCGGTGTAATGACAGACGAGAATGTCTATCCTACCGACAGACAGGAATGTCTATCCTACCCGGCGATGACGCTATACCGCAAGGGAAGCGCTATGCTCTGACAGCCTTGAACAATGTCCGGATAAACTGGTGAGACATCGCAGACTACTCTACCACACCAGGGACGTAAATTACCATCCGATCTGAAGACGGCACCGGGTTCGAACTGTATCAATGGTCGCTTGAAGGGAAGTTCGCTTAAGGCAAGATGCTCGCCTAATGCTCCCTTCTTTACGCGGATTTTCCAGCGTCCATCGGTGGGGTCGTTAGTTGCGGGGACATAACTGGATAACGATATAAAGCCGTCGGCATCCGGAATGTTATCCCAATCATCCAACTTTTCTATGTCAAGTAAAATGAACTGCCCCAGACCAACCGACTTGTCACGTCCGAAGCCGACTTTCGACAATAAGCCTAACAATTCCTTAAGGATCGCGAGACCGTTTTCAGAAGCGCGCACATATACCTGCAAGTTTCTGGTATTCCTCGCTGAAGCAGCGTCTTCACCAAGATCAGGCAGCCAGGCATCGGTCTGGAAAAGCTCACCTGCCGATCCCTCGCCTCCCGTGCGGTTGGTGTTTCTATCGAGTGAAGCGTGCAGAGTTTCGGTATGTTTCCAACCGGAGCCAGGCGGTTTACCTTTGTAATCCCGACCTGAGCAAACATCGTGGAACTGCGCTATTGTCAGATATTTCGACTTGCGACGCTCCTTAAGCTCTCCATATTCCTCTACGGTTGATGCAATATCATCATCCAATCGCGAAAGCAACGGTCGCGGCAGCATTCCGGCAGGAAAACCGTCTGACAGGACATAGGGTGGATCACCGTTAAGAAATGGTTTCAGGAAGTTTTTCAGAGCGTCCTCACCATCCCGAAAGACGAGCTGCCAGCAGAGCTGCCCGAAGAGCGTATCTGACTGCCAGAGGCTGCCGGTGGGGGAAGTCAGGCATAAGTTTATGCGGTATAAATCCACTTACACAGCCAACCTTTTCAAATACTTACTCATGGAAATCACCTCTGCTTCGTCTCCTTCTTCAGCCTCCGGGTCGAAGTAGGTTATTTCGACCTGACCGTATCCGCGGGTGCCGTTGCCACCGAGGTAGTCATCCTCCAACAGTTCGAATGCTTCACCGAGCATCCCGAAGAATTCCTTGCTTCTCGGTTCATCCTCCTCGAACAGACGAATCGTCATAGTAAAACCGAATTCCATTCCCTCTGGAATCCGTTCCTGCTCACGGAGCGCTCCTCTTGCTGCATTTCCGGTTTTCCTGTCCATAGCAATCTCTGTTTTAACCTCGACGAAGGATCCAGGTAGGGTTTCCTTGAGTTCATTCTCCGATTCCTCTGTTAAGAAGGCGTCTCTAAAGATCAGGCGTGTAGGCTCATCGATGGGTTTAATTCCTACATCATATTTCCTTTCATAATTGGAAACATCAGATTTTTTAGGTAAACCGTGACCAAACATACTGCATATTGTACAATTACCACAAAAGCATACTAATCCAGTACGTTGGGATACCTCGCTGTATCTTAATTCAAGCAAAGATCGAATTTTCCCTTTCATCGATGAACCAGGTATGTATGGCAGGCGTGTAATCGGGTGACGGATAATTGGGTTATCGGTCTCACCAATGCCGAGTGAATCTTTCGTGCCTCCGATCTTCAATCCGGTCAGGCACTTTATTGTGCCCTGCACTTCTTTGTATTCAATGAGTTTCATAATGAACTCCTTTCTATTTAGGTTTGGTTTTCATTCGAGCCATTATACTGGTGAGGTATTCCACGAACCCACGGAACTGGTCTTTGTCGCGGGTCGCTATTTCCCTGTGTTTATTAGCGAAGTCAAGGAACATATCCGGAATGATATTACGCTTGTTCTGATATTCGCAGTGTCTGATAAAGCGATAGTAGACCTCGCGCACACAATCAATATGAAATTCCTTTTCGTGCTTGATGCGACGCTCAGTGGATTTCAGCATACCGAACATAGAGCGGATTGAACTCTGTGACATTGACGGTTTTGCATTCATAAATATATCCGCCAGCGTTTCCGCTTCCTTAAGGAATATTTCCGGGCGTAAACATCCCGACTCGGGAAGGTAGAAGTTTTCCATTGTACACTTGTCTGGAATTGTACCGCCAAAGCTCTGCGAACGACCACCCCGGGAAGCCCCTCTTGTTTGCTGACTGCAATTATAGCAGACGTCGTACGGTGGATTGGCTTTCCATTCGCCGCAGACTTTGCATTTATTTTTCTTGTTACTTTGCATTATTACTCCATTTTATTTCTTGGATTGCATACTTTTTATTCTCACACACCATAAAGCGCATAATGGCAGCTTAACGTCAGAGCCGGCAGGTCTTTGAATGATGGGTCTTCAAGTCTTTGAGCCCAGGTTTTAGCCTCTTTCTCTTCGTAAGTCTTATCTTTCCAGTTCCGTTTCAGGTCGTAGATTAGCAGGTACACGTATCTAAGATTAGATGTGTCTCCCGTACGATGATATTCATCGAACATCCGGCTGTAGGTCATCAACCGGCGTATCTGGGAAACGTTGACTGTTCCGTTGCTGAGCCAATCCAGGAGCCGTTTCCCTCGATCCAGAGCTTTACGGGCATCCGCCCAGTTAAGAGTCTGGTTGAAGATAGTTATTTTATCTTTGGGTGGCGCTTTGGATTTGTTCAAAAGCTCATCTGCCTGATCAACGGCTTGTAAGATCGGCGTCTTGGAATGCCCAATAAGTACACCTGCCGACAATCCCCAGTCGGGATTATTCTCAACGTATCTGCCAAATTCCTTACGCAGGGTTATAATAAAATCGAGCGCCTGGTCCCAAGGACCAACTGCCAGCAGATCATCACCACCGGAATAAACAAGATACATGAGCGGGAAGCGTTTCTCAATCAGGTTTTCGACATATCCGCTGAAGAAACCTTCAAGAGCGCGGCTTAGAGTCGCAAAATGGGAGATAGACGTTCTATCAGGCGCACCCTCAGAGCCTTTTAATCCATTTGAGATAATGAATCCAAGGTTATCAATGTCAGCCTTGACAAATCCCAACGCAGAACGACCGGCGGCTTGATTGGCAATGTCTTCGAAAGTCAACAGTTCGCTGCCTGATTTAACAGGGACATGTCGAGCGAAACGGCTGCGAACAACAGTATCGTTGTTACCTGTCTTCAGTTCACTCCAGTTAAGTACAGCCAATGAGTTTTCAGGAATGGTCTCATTTTTCCCTATCAGGTCAAATCTTCCAAAAGGAAACCGGTTTATACCATCACCGGTATCATGACTGAATGCCACACCCGCAGTCTTAGGTAGTCGTTGACCCATTTCACGTTCTTCTTCTATAATTTGGTCTGACAGCTTCACCTGTGGTCGCAGGAATTCATCTTCAACCCAAGCTTGCTTAATCAGACTTCGTGATAATGGACGTTTAGCTTGCTGATCCAGAGCTTCATTAACATTAATCAGTAAATTGGTAAAGTCCTTTATTCCATCTCTATTCGTTGAAACCCAACCAAGATTAAAACGAAGCTGACCATTTGTAGTTTCAAGACTCCACGCATCCAGTTCTCTGGCGGTTGTTTCAAGGGTGTTCAGGCAGTCTTCATTATTGGGTAAAAGCAGGTACATTCGACCGCCTGCTGACATAATACGGTGTGATAAGGGAACCTGAACTTTATGCAGAATATGAAAAACGACATTCTCAACAAACAAGCGCACCGAAAAGGAACGTCCACGTAGAATTTTAGCAGATCCCTCTTCGCCGTGTTTTATATCAAACATATATTTCTGTATACCGCCAAAGTCACCGGTGACAAGCAGGAATGGATTGTCTTTATCCTCATTCTTATAGATACAACCAGCAATCGCTGAAACAGCACGCGAATGGTCATAAAGTGAAATATCAGGGAAGACATTGGTTGCCGCCGGAACGCACCAGGTGAATGCTTCCAGGTCGGAAAGCGCGCGGGTAAGATACTGCCAAGGGTCATTCAGACGGTTATTCTTCCACCTGTCAAGTAAACTATCCCAAAGCGATTTCCACTCAGCTTCCTGCACCGGAGTGTTTTCTATAGGGAACAAGACCGAACTATCCGATCCCCATTCGAGAACATTATGTCCACAAGAACTACCTGTAATTGCATTCTTATGTTCAAGTTGAATTTGTCCGCAGATTGGTATTAACCGCGCTTTTCTATAGGCGCTATAACCTTCGGGAGTAATATATTCAGGTGGATTAACTCTCTCAATCGCTGAGGCAAGGTGATCAGCCTCAGTAACAAGTTTCTGAAGGTCGGTTTCAGGTTGGTGATGCCTTGCAGACAGGTTAATCATTTGTGAAAAGTCAAAACATTCCGGCAGAGAATTCTCCACCAAGTTTAAGAATTCGTTAGTATAAAGGACGTGCAGGTGAGAATGGAACTGTTTTTCAGGGAAACGTGGATCACCGGATTTAGGACATAATATTTCGGTCATTCTGCGGCTTTGTTCGGAAAGTCCACCTTTAGGCGGGAATGCTCTCTGACCAAGTTTGCCAATATCGTGAATTAACGCAGCAAGGCTAACATCCCAGAAAGTTGAATCCATAGCAATTCCAAATTAAAATAGGGTATTGTCAACATTTAGGTGCAGATCAAGGTAAGCATCTATAAGATAATGCTATACTTTCAATCAATCAAGCATCCTGTCCATTATCGACATTGTTTAGGCTAAAACTACCTTAAGATTAATGTAGTTTTATTAAGCTGAAAGTAGTCAGGTCAAAAATAATCTGACCAGGAACACTTTCACCGTTCACGTATCGCTTCACCAGATTGCAGATAACCGAAGCAGCCATCAAAGGAGTATAGCAAATAGTTCTGGCAGTACAAGGCTCCTGCAAGGCTTAACTGTAGTTGCAGAGGCTCTGGGAGTAACGGACGCGATCCTCACGGACTTGTGGACGTACTGTTTGGACTATCAACGTTTCCAATCCCATCCTGGCATCAATAAACAGACTAACTTCAGGTTTCTTACAGCTTTAGTAAGTACGCCCTGCCGAATGCAACAACAAGAAAAGGCAGCCAAATTGAGACTGCCTTTTCGTAATTTAATAGGTTTACTTATGCACTAAGCATCCGCACCAGATCAGCTTTTGTCCGTAGCCTCGAGATGTGAAGCTCAGTGACCCGGTTGAACAGTGTCTTTCCGGTGAGCTGATCCAGATCCTCGTCTGGATTTTTCTCTTTGATGATCCTGAGAAAATCGGACTTGGTTCGTGCGATGCCGATCTTACGCTGCTTTGCAAGCGCCTGCAATTGCTTAACTGTCATCTTGGTGATGTCGGTCGATTCGCCTTCACCTTGTGCTTCACTCGGTTGTTCCTCTGACTGAGAACTCGGATCCGATTCGTCTGAAGACTCATCCTCATTCGATGAAGCATCGCTGGTGTTCTCAATCTGCTGCGTTTCTGTTGCTTCCCGCTCTTCTGCAGAGGGAAGCAGAGCAACCATAGGAAAGGATGCTGAGACCTGCTGTCCATCCTCTAGTTCGACTGTCCACCCACTACGATTCTTGGCAGTCAGATTACCTGTCTGGTCTTTGTACTGCCCGGCAGTGATCATAACGCGATCACCAATCTGCTTTTTCACTTTACTCATTTCGTTCTCCTGAAATTATGTTGTTGACATTGCATTACTTAATGCAGTGTCAACTTACATCTCTGGGGTGTTATATCAAGGCATTGCTGAGAAAGGTTGAGAACAATAATAAAAAGGCGGAGAACTTCGTAAGAAGCTCTCCGCCTGGATTAGAACGTTACTTGATATCAGATCAGCCTGTCGGATCCTCTGACCAGATCGTGCTATTGAATACGGAAACAGCCTGCCCGATCAGGAAATCGATCAGCTTACGCAGAAAAGGACCGTCAAACGGCTCAAGGAAAAATGGCAATGGAATCAGATCATCTATGCGATCAATAATGTGGAACTTCCGATCGAAATGCTCGAAGGCTTCTCGCACCAATCGATGCTTATCCTCGCTCATCTTTGGTGCGGTAATAACCGACTCTGCAGCCTGTACCAGCGACGCTATAAGATCGAAGACCTCTTTCAAATGGAACTGTCCGGAGAACAGCTCATTCCAATCCTCGCCAATAGAATCCATCTCAGCAAGAATTTTATCAAGATAAAAATTATCGTTCATTATGAACCTCATTTAAAGAATAATGTTTTTAATAGCAGCACGATCAATCCACCGTAAAGGGGTGTAAACAATGCCCAGAGCAGACGAGTGAGCGTCTTCCGGAAGTTCGTGTTGCGATCCACGCGAACCAGCATTCCTTCTTTAGTGTTGCCGGTAATCGATTCACGCAGACCATTCAGGGCAGTCCAAAGCTCCTTCTGATCAGACTTGCTTCCAGAACGAATTTCACGAATATCCTCCTTTATATCATGGAGGTCTGCCTGCACCTGTTCGATCAGCGCGATGTAAGAGCCACTCGGTGAATTGTCGTGCTGCTTATTCATTTTAGACCGCGATGTAATCCACTACTATTTTCTGACCACTCAACGGCGCCGACAGGAAACTAATGGTTTTATTGGAGACCGTATAGTCGTCGGTCGGTGTCTGCCGCAGACCGCCCAGATACACTGCCAGGTAGTCGCCTGGGGTATTCGTCAGCACGAAGTCGGTCGTCATGCCATCGCCACTGAAAGTCTCCGTCTGCGGATACTTTATCACACCTTTCTGGCTGGTGGTGGAAGATGGCACGTCGAGAACTTCACTGCTGATGTTGAGCGAAGAACCAACTTTCACACCACCCTTAGTCGATCCGCTCGCAGTGGGCAGCGAGTAGTCGTTTGCGTTATTGTCAACGCCATCGATCTTTGAAGCGTGCGCAGAACTCATCAGACCGCTCTGTGAAGAGGATGCTTCACGCGTAGCAGCCGTTTTCTGCACTGAGGATAGGAAACGGCTGTCATCCTCTTTTGCAATGTCGTGGAAATTTGTGCCGTCTTCTGTCAACTCCCACTTGTCAGTGTTCTCGTTGTACTGCACCTTGACGTTATCCGCGTCACCACGCTCCACCTCGATTCCCGACCTGAGCGTCGTAGGAGGAGTGCCGGTCTGATTGGAATTGAGAAGGACGACATTGTCCTCGATCTCAAGATTTACCGTATCGATGGATGTCGTCGTCCCGTTGATATCCAGATTTCCGGACACTGTCAGGTCGCCGGTGATAGTCCCACCTGCCTTGTCGAGCTTATCGTTCCAGGTGCTCTTCTCTGTGTCGGAAACGAACCGGTTACTGGAGTCCTCTGTGATCATTGTCGCAGGATGTGAAGATGGATGATCGTAGTTATTTGCATTTGCTTCGACACCATCCAGCTTGCTCTTGTCCGACGCGGACATCAGACCGTTCGCGGCGCCGGTGGCAACGTCGGTCTCCGCCTTGGCATACCAGGTCGATTTCTCCGTGTCGGAAACGAAGCGTTTACTCGTACTTTCCGTGATCATCGAAGCAGGGTGCGACGCGGGGTGCGAATAGTTATTCGCACTTGCCTCGATGCCGGACAGTTTCGACCGCTCGGTGTCGGTCATGATTTTCTTCGAGGATGTCTCTGTGATGATGTCGAGACTGTGATTCGCCGGATGAGAATAATTATTGGCGTTGTTCTCAACGCCATCCAGCTTGGTCTTATCAGTCGCTGACATCAATCCTGCAGTGGATTGAGACGCGTTATCGGTTTCCGCCTTTGCATTCCAGCCCGACTTCTCCGAATCGGTCACGAACCGATTGGAAGTGTTCTGTGCGATATTGTCAGGGGAGAGCTGATCCTCTACTTGAGTGGAAAGGTTTACTTTAGTCCTTGCCATATTTATTAACTCCTTACAGTTTTTTCAAACCAATTATCTCATTATGAAACCGCAGGATGTCGCTATTTACGAAAGCGAGCTTCAACTCCTGCAGTTTCCCTTGGGGCACATCAAAATAGAATGTGCGCTTTGAGTTCCGTTCGTTTGGGTTCAGTTTTTCGACCCTGCTAAGGGCATATCCCTGCACACGCAGGAACGCCGCGAAAGCCAGATCTTCTGTTCTGTATTCGTTTTGTTCATTCAAGGTTGTATTCCACCTTTAAAGTTTCGTTCTGTTTCAAAGGGCGATAAAACTGAATATGTGTATTATCTAATACGACATAATCAGCATCGTCGCCCTCGCTCTGTTCAAGACCGTTCAGTACTACACGTATGTCTACGAACGGCTGCTGGGTTTGAAATATGGATGTTTCACCATCTATTTGATCGGACAGGTTTTCCCGGACAGTTTCCAGATCATGGATTGCCTGGTCCAACAAGAGTAACGCTTGATGAATATCCTCGACATCATCGAGATGATGCGAACCGGCGAACTCCATTAGAATCTGTCCGACGACCTTGAGTTTGGTTTTAATTCTTTTCGTTGC
>Ga0208279_1002024_pt1 | contig 10202 bp, 5 predicted proteins | sample AntAceMetag02UKM_FD_184766 | JGI IMG/M metagenome (GOLD analysis project Ga0208279, IMG submission 184766) | Saline lake microbial communities from Ace Lake, Antarctica - Antarctic Ace Lake Metagenome 02UKM (SPAdes) (version 2) | ecosystem: Environmental > Aquatic > Non-marine Saline and Alkaline... | reverse complement strand
AGCATAGAAGCTCAAAACACTAATGCAAATCATAAGCTGTTATATCAGATAGCAGAAAATACCAATGGCAAATTGTATTATCCCGATGACATTTTAGATATTTATGATGAAATTATAAATAATAAAAATATTGTACCGGTTTCATATTCAGAAAAAAATTTAATGGAAGTAATAAATATAAAATTAATTTTCTTTTTATTAATTTTGTTTATTACAGTGGAATGGTTTTTAAGAAAATACTTTGGAAGCTATTAAATAACAACCTTAAAATTATTACTATGAAAAACTACATTAAACTAACATTCGTTCTTATAATTTCAGCATACTTATTTTCATCGTGCAAAACAGCAAGCCTATCTGTAAATGTTCTAAAACCTGCACAAATTACAGTTCCTTCAAACATAAAAACACTTGCTGTAGTAAACAGGAGTTTGCCGGGAAAGGGAAGTCATCTTGGAAATATTGTAGAAGGTGTATTATCAGGAGAAGGCTTATTTGTTGACAGAGAAGCTTCGGGCAGGACAGTAAATGGAGTTGCCGATGCTTTATTAAGTTCTCCAAGATTTAAGATTACTGTTCCTAATGGAATAGATATTAAAGGGACAGGTACATCAAAATTTGCTGAACCACTTGAATGGAGCAAAGTAAAAGAAATTTGTAAGGAATATTCTGCCGATGCTTTAATTCTGCTTGAAACATTCGATTCTAATGTTGGAAGGTCTATGACTAGTAAAGAAAAAACAAAAAAGAAAGATGACCAAACCATTACCTATATGGAATACACTGCACATTTGGACATTGGAATTGAAGCAGGCTGGAGAATATATTATCCGGCAAAAAATAAAATTGTTGACCAAAATGTATTTGTTGACCATATGCACTGGAAGGGTGTTGGATTATCGGAAGAAGAAGCAAAAAGAAAACTTCCAATTTCAAGAATAGCTATCAAAGATGCCGGGTTTTTTGCCGGCCAACAATATGGTATAAGAATTTCTCCAATGTGGGTTTGGGTTGGCAGAAGTTATTACAAAAAAGGCAACGATGATTTTAAAAATGCAAAGTTTAATGTTAAAGCACAGGAGTGGGATAAGGCAAAGGAAATATGGACGAGAAACATAGATGACCCAGATATTAAAATAAGAGGTTATGCTGCCTATAACCTTGCATTGGCAGCAGAAGTGCAAGGCGATTTAGACGTAGCACTTGATTGGGCAAAAAAATCATATTCTGATTTTCGTATTAAAAAAGCATTAAGCTATTCCAGAGTTTTGCAACAGCGTATTTATGATCAGGCAAGATTAAAAGAACAGATGGGGGATTAATAAAGCAAAAGACAAAATTAAAAAGTCAAAATAAAGAAAGCTGCTTTAAAAATTTAAAGCAGCTTTTTTTTTATAGTGAGTATTTGAATTTACTGTATTATTACCCTTTTGTTAATAGTTTCATTTTTTGAATTTAGTTTAAGATTATAAACTCCGGCAGCAAAATCAGTAAGTTTAATTTGCTTAATATTACTATTTGCTTTAATTGTGCCTGAAGCAATCATTTTACCATTAATATCAAGTAAAGTGTAATCAATATCATAATTAATGTTATCCAATTTAATATTTATAATGTCATTAGCTGGATTAGGATAAACACTAATAAAAGCATTCCCAAATTCCACAATATCCATAATTAAAACATTAATGGTAGTTATAATAGTATCGCTGCTACAGGAATTAGTTACGATAAAAGTAACATCGTAATTGCCTGAGCTCAAATATGTGTGAGCAGAATTTTCCATATTACTTGTATTTCCATCACCAAAATACCAATAAAATGTTGTTCCGTTAGGTGAAGAAGTATTTGTAAATGTTACATCGCCATTATTATCAACATAAGAAAATGATGCAGAAGGAACAGATGCAACGTTAACAGTTAATGTTTGTGCAGTACCATTACCACAAGAATTTGATGGAGTTACTGTGACAGTACCTGAATTAGCACCTGCAGTTGCAGTAATAGAGTTTGTAGTACTTGTACCTGTCCATCCTGTCGGTAAAGTCCATGCGTAAGTAACGCCTTCATCAGTTACATCATATATTTCAACATCTCCCTCACAAACATCAACAGTTCCTGAAATAGCACTTGGTTGTGCAGGAAGATTATTTACGCTAACAACTATTGTTTCTACCGGCCCGCTGCCACAAGAGTTAGTTGGAGTAATTGTTATTGTACCTCCGATTGTACCAATTGTTGCAGTAATTGAGTTAGTAGTGCTTGTTCCTGTCCAACTTGCCGGTAAGTCCCAAATATATGTAATACCTGTAACATTTGTAACAGAATATATTTCACTCGTAGCTTCACAAACTGTTGTATTTCCTGATATTACTGAAGTCTGAGCCGGTATAACAACACTTGTAACATTTAATGTTTGAGCTGTGCCGGTTCCACAAGAGTTAGATGGAGTAACAGTAATCACACCTGGATTTGCACCAACAGTAACAGAAATAGAGTTAGTAGTGCTTGTTCCTGTCCATCCTGCCGGTAAAGTCCATACGTAAGTAACACCGGCTTCAAGAGTAACATCATAAATTTCTGTAGTTCCATCACAAGGTGCGTTATCTCCGTTAATAACACTTGGTTGAGCAGGAACATCGCTTACGTTAACAGTTAATGTTTGTGCAGTACCATTACCACAAGAGTTTGATGGAGTTACTGTAATAGTACCTGAAGTAGCACCGGCAGTTGCAGTAATAGAATTTGTTGTGCTTGTACCTGTCCATCCTGTTGGTAAAGTCCATGTATAAGTTACGCCTTCATCGGTAACATCATATATTTCAACATCTCCATTGCAAATATCAATAGCTCCTGAAATTGCACTTGGTTGTGAAGGAACATTGTTTACGCTAACAACTAATGTTTCTGCCGATCCGGAGCCACAAGCATTAGAAGGAGTAACTGTTATTGTACCTCCGCTTGCTCCAATTGTTGCAGAAATTGAGTTAGTAGTACTTGTTCCTGTCCAACTGGCCGGTAAGCCCCAAGTATATGTAACACCAGCAACATTAGTAACAGAATATACTTCAGTTGCAGTTTCGCATACAGGAGAATTTCCTGTAATTGTACTAGGTTGAGCAGGTATAGTTAAAGGAGAGACACTTAATGTTTGAGCTGTACCTGTTCCACAAGAATTTGATGGTGTAACAGTAATTGTTCCTGCTGTAGAACTTACAGTTGCAGAAATTGAATTAGTAGTACTGGTACCTGTCCATCCACCCGGTAAAGTCCAGGAATATGTTGTTCCAAAATCTAATGTAACATCATAAACTTCTGTAGCTCCCTCACAAGGTGCGGTATCGCCATTAATAGCACTTGGCTGAGCAGGAACATCATTTACTGTAATGTAACTTGTTATAGTTGTATTAACAGGACCATTCCCATCATCAACAATTAAAGTTACATCGTAAATACCCGGAGTATTATAAGTTATTGTAGGATTTTGAAGTGCTGAACTTGAAGGAGTTCCGCCCGGAAATGACCAATCCCATGATGTTGGTGTTCCTCCTGTGGTTTGATCTGTAAAATCTACAGAACCGCCTGCACAAATTGTAGTTGGAATTCCTGAAAATTCAGCAACTAATGTTGATATTGGTTCCCATTTCCAAATACCTTTTGATGTTGAACTTTCATTAAAAAACCCAGACCATCCTGTTCCTGAATTAATAAATTCAACTGCTGTATGTTGTTCTGTATCTATTGGATTAAATGCTGTTCCTCCATCTTCGCTATATGATGAACCTGTTTGACCTGTGGTAAATACTATATCTGTTCCTTCAATAAAGCATAATCCGGCATTAAAAATATTTCCGGTTGTTGTAACTGTAATCCAACTTGAACCACTATTTGTGCTTTCGTAAACCACATTGTTAACATCAACAATAAGACCTGTATTAGCATCTTTAAATGATAGATTACCACTCATTGAGGTTCCGCCAAAATCACTTAAGGGAGATTGATAAACACTAAAGTTATATCCTCTGTCGGTAGAATGATATATTCTTCCATGGTTTGTTGTAAACCATACAACATCACCAACAACTTCAATTTGTCTTGTATAGCCATATTCACCTGATTCAGGATCTGGGATATTTGCCCCTGTAACAAGTGTCCAAGTTGTACCACCATTTGTAGTTGTATAAAGTTCAAAATCACCGTTTATTGGGTCTCCTTGGCAGAAACCATTGTTTGCGTCCCAGAAATAAACCACATTTGTAAATGATGAAGCATCATTATAAGTAGCAGAATTTTGTCGTGTCCATGTTGAACCACCATTTGTTGTTTTCCATATACCACCTGTTTGTCCTGTCCCATTTGGATAAGCTGCAAGCCATGCTGTGTTTTCATCAAAAGCATGAATCATAGAAACACCAAGTAGTGTATTACCAATATTAATTGTTCCAGGTGTCCAATTATCACCACCATCAATTGTTTTTGTGAATTCCTGTATATTTGCTCCACCACCTGAGCCATCATAAGCAGTAGCCCAAATTATATCAGCATCAACAATTGAAATATAATTTATACCTCTTGAAACTGTTGAAAAGCCAGTAGCTTGTTCAATCCATGCTCCATAAGGTTCAACAGTTACATTAATATAATCTGTTTTAGTTTCGGTATCTGAGTTTTGAGAATTTGTAACGATTAAAGAAACTGTATATACTCCTGTATTGTTATATGTAATTGCCGGAGGTGTTTGTCCGATAAATGATGTGGGTAAACCTCCTGTAAAAGTCCATTGCCAATCTGTAATTGTATTACCTCCATCGTTTGATAAATCAGTAAATGTAACAGAGTTTCCAACAGTAATGCTTGGATTGTCTGCAATGAAATTTGCAAAAGGGTCGCCTGTTAATGTTGATTGAACACATTGTACAGCACCATAAGCATCAATTCTTGGTCCAATATCTTGGTTTATATTTACACCACTACTTGTCATGCAGTTAAGTATTTCAGTAGGCGACATTGATGGATTAAGGCTTAGCATCAATCCTGCTAATCCTGCCGCAAATGGAGTAGCCATAGAAGTTCCGCCCATTTGTCCATAATTGTTACCACCTGCTGTATAAACAGTGCTTAATAATCCGCTAAAAGAATAACCACCGGGAGAAGCAATATCAACCCAAGTTGTGCCTCCATTATAATTAGAAAAACTTGAGCGTGTATCATCATAATCACAAGAACCAACACAAATAACATTATTATATCCTCCGGGATATTGAATGGTTGTTATGCCATCATTTCCGGCAGCTGCTAAAAATACAATTCCAGGATATGAATTTATTAAAGTTTGAAAAGAAGCTTGTGAGCCTCCTCCACCAAAAGACATACTAACAACATTGGCTCCATTTTGACATGCCCATTGTACGCCATCATAACTGTAGTAAACAGAATTACTAGTTCCTGCATCAGGAGTGGCCTTAACACCAATTAATTCAACATTGCCTCCTAATGACGGCATTCCTGTTCCATTATTAATATCAGCTGTAGCAAGTCCTGCACAATGAGTTCCGTGTGACCACATAAAATCAACACCGGATTCTTCAGGAGGAGTAGCATCATTGTCATTATCAGCAACATCACGTTGAGTAAATGTTGTTAGATCGCTGTGTCCGCAAAATACCGCATTGTCAACAATAGCAACTTTAATGGCATTATCGCCAAGGCTGATATCCCATGCTTGTTCAGCATTAACTAAATCGAGATACCAACTGTAATTTGATGAACTGTAATAAGCATCATTTGGCGAAAATACGAGTTTATAGATTGGTTCTTTTTCTGCATACTCAACAATATTCAGTTGTTGCAAATCGCGAATTATATTATCAATATCAGAATAATTAGTAAAATGTACTCTGAATATTCGCATTAAAGCAGATTTTTTAGAATAATAGCTTGGTCGTTCTAATTTTGTGAAAGAATAATTAGATAACAAGGCTTTAAATTCCGGATAATCATTAATGTCAACAATTTTGTTGGTTTCTCTTTTTGCCGGTAAGTTTTTAATTATTTGTTCCGATTCAATGCTTACATCATTTTTTAATTTAAACATTAATCTCCCGTCTAAGAAATCGGGGTTGTAGGTTTGGGCAAATAAACCAAATGAGAATAGAATTCCTGTTAAAAAGAATAAGATTTTTTTTGAGTTCATAATAATTGGGGGTTTTAATTATAATTAAATTTAGGTAAAACTAATTAATAAATAGCAGAAAAAAAAATATGTAATAATTAATTATCAGATTATATAAGCAATGCTTTGTTATTCAGAAATAAGAATATGCAAATTATTATGTAGTAATGTGAATCATAATTTTTAAATTTGCAAGAAATTAAACAATTTGAATTACAGCATAAATAGTTTCTTGCCAACAACAAAAAAGGAAGTTGTAGCACGTGGATGGGATACACTTGATGTTATTTTGTTTACCGGCGATGCTTATGTAGATCATCCATCATTTGGGGCGGCGGTTATTGGGCGTGTGCTTGAAAATAATGGTTTAAAAGTAGCAATTGTGCCACAGCCAAATTGGCAAGACGATTTGCGCGATTTTAAAAAACTTGGCAAACCCAATTTATTTTTTGGTGTAACAGCCGGAGCAATGGACAGTATGGTAAATCATTATACTGCTTTTAAGCGATTAAGACACAATGATGCTTATACGCCTGGCGACAGGCACGGAGCAAGACCTGATTATGCCACCATTGTTTATTCAAATATTTTGAAAGACTTGTTTTCTGATGTTCCATTGGTAATTGGAGGTATAGAGGCTTCGTTGCGACGATTTACACATTACGATTACTGGAGCGATAATTTAAAGCAAAGCATATTGATTGACAGCAAGGCAGATATGCTTGTGTATGGAATGGGGGAGAAGCCAATTGTTGAAATTGCCAATAGTTTAATTGCGGGCAAAAATATTAGAGATTTGCACAATATACATCAAACAGCTTTTATTACAGATATAAATAAAACAATTGATACTAATAATTGGGAAAGTATTGAGCTTAATTCACATGCCGATTGCCTTAACAGTAAAATTAAATTTGCCGAGAATTTTAAGAATATTGAAACCGAAAGCAATAAACTGAATCAAGACAGGATTATACAGATAACAGGGAAAAACAAATTGGTTGTAAATCCAGCATTAAAGCCTTTGGGCGAAAAGGAAATTGATGCAATTTACGATTTGCCCTATACACGATTACCACATCCAAAGTATTATAAAAAGCCGGCTATTCCGGCTTACGAAATGATAAAACATTCTGTAATAATACATCGTGGATGTTTTGGCGGATGTAGTTTTTGCACAATATCGGCACATCAGGGTAAATTTATTTCAAGTCGTACGCAGGCTTCAATACTAAAAGAAGTTGATGCAATAACAAATATGCCCGATTTTAATGGTTATATTACTGATATTGGCGGACCATCTGCAAATATGTATAAAATGAAAGGCATAAAACCCGATATCTGCAAAAGCTGTAAAAGATACTCGTGTATATATCCTTCTATATGTTCAAATCTAAATACAAGTCATGCTGAGTTGCTGCAATTGTACCGGAAAATAAATTCTATTGACAAAATAAAGAAAGTTTCTATTGGCAGCGGTATTCGCTACGATTTAATATTTAACGATAAAAATAAGGACAGGGAAAAGTCCGTTAACAAAAAATATTTGCATCAGTTGATAAGTAAGCATACTTCGGGCAGATTAAAAGTAGCACCTGAGCATACTTCCGATACTGTTTTAAATGCAATGAGAAAACCAAGTTTTAAATTATTTAAAACACTAAAAAGAGAGTTTGATAATATAAATAAAAAAGAGAACTTAAATTATCAGTTAATACCATATTTTATTTCCAGTCATCCTGCTTGTACTAATGGCGACATGAACGAATTAATGTTACAAGCAAAACAAATGGACTTGATAACAGAGCAAGCTCAGGATTTTACTCCCACACCAATGACACTTGCCACAGTTATGTATTATACAGGATTTGACCCATACACTATGAAAAAAGTTTATGTAGCCCACAGCATTAAAGATAAAAAGTATCAGAATAACTTCTTTTTTAAGGGAAAAAAATAAAACATCTTTATATTTTAATGATTTGGAAAACAGACCAAAATATATTATATTTGACAAATCCTTAAAAATTAGTATTATGAAAACATTATTAGTATCAACATTATTTATTCTTGCTTTAATAACAGCAAAACCTTTATTAGCTCAACACACAGTGGTTTATACGCCAAATGCCGACGTATATTTTATAACCTTTGGAGGAGGTGAAGGGAAAAATTCATTTTTAAAGTTTGATATTTCATCAATACCTTTAGGCAATGCAATTACAAATGTCAAATTAGATATAAATGTTCTTGAAAGAAGTACTGCTTGGGACGATGATGTTATGTTTATACATGTTGATAATCAAACATGGTTAGAAAATTACGTGATAGATTCTTTGTGGAATACCTTAAGTTTCTCTGATACAATTACACAATCAATGGGGTTTGCTTCTGCTTTGGGTTGGACATCTTCAATTGATATTAAAGATATATTATTGAACGACTATAATATTGGAAATAATTATTTTACAGTGTATCTAAAAGACCCTGATGATGGAACATTTGCTCCTATGAGTGGAAGTATACCTACCGAGGATTCTGTTGACAGTCTGATGGTTGGTGATATATTTAATAATTATATTGTGTTTTTACCACACGAATACAGCAATCCTACTCTTATTCCACAACTTACAGTTGATTACATAATAATTCCTGATATCAACAATCAGTCTAGTGATATTTCTATATGTGAAGGAGATAGCATGTCCTTTTTTATTTCTGCCACAGGAGACAGTATTATTTATCAATGGCAAAAGGATGGCGTAGATATTATATCGGCTACAGATAGCCTATTTACTATAAGTTCAGTTGCTATAAGCGATGCAGCTAACTATACCTGTATAGTATCAAATATTGGCGGATACGATACCAGTGATGTTATGATATTGACTGTCTACCCACTCCCAATTGTTGATTTAGGTGCAGATACTATTATTTGTGCAGGCGACATAATTCTACTTGATGCAGGAGCAGGATATGTAAGTTATATTTGGTCAACAGGGGGAATGACTCAAACAATTTTAATAGATTCTTCGGGAACAGGTATAGTAACAGTTTCAGTTTATGTAACAGTAACAGATTTAAATCCATGTTTAGGCACTGATACAATAAATATTACTTTCGAAGATTGTGTAGGAATAAAAGAAATCGAATATGATAGGATTAACATCTTTCCCAATCCCACAACAGGCATAATAACAATAAAAGCAGAAAACATTAATAAGATAGAAGTATCAGACATACATGGCAGAGAAGTATACACAGGCAGAAACAACACTATTGACCTAAGCCAAGAGCCACAAGGCATTTATATTATTCGTGTAACAACAGATAAATATGAGGTATTTAGTAAGGTGTTGTTGGAATAAATACAAAAAAAAAGCCGCCCTATTAAGGCAGCCTTTCTAATATAGAATAATGAAAATTTTATTTCTTCATTAATTTAATGGTTTTACTGAATTTTTCATTTATAAATTTAATTAAATAAATACCCTGAGCCTCATCTGAAATATCAATCTGTGTTTCTTTATTTTCAAGTTTCCCTGAATATATTTGCTTTCCTGCAATATCTGTAATTACAAAACTATAATATCTATCTGCAGAAATTGTATACATGCCAGTTGATGGATTTGGATAAATCTTTATTTGGTTTTCCACATCATTACTCACAATTCCACTACAAATATCTATTGTAACTAATTCCTAATCCAGCAGAATCAACAAATATTGTTTGTGTTGTTTCTCCAGTAGACCATAAATATGTATCAAATATTCCAGCATAAAGAGTAGCAGTATCTCCTGCACAAATTGTAGTGTCTGCACCTAAATCTACCATTAATGAATTTACTGTAACTGTGAAACTACAACTTGCTGTATTACCTCCAATATCTGTTACGGTATATTCTTCAATTGTTACGCCTACAGGGAAAGTAGAGCTACTACCTAAACCAAGAGTCAATAATGTTGACTGACCTGTACAATTATCTAATCCTATTGGTGTTAAATAGTTTACAATAGAATCACAAACAAC
>Ga0208279_1002022_pt1 | contig 10215 bp, 7 predicted proteins | sample AntAceMetag02UKM_FD_184766 | JGI IMG/M metagenome (GOLD analysis project Ga0208279, IMG submission 184766) | Saline lake microbial communities from Ace Lake, Antarctica - Antarctic Ace Lake Metagenome 02UKM (SPAdes) (version 2) | ecosystem: Environmental > Aquatic > Non-marine Saline and Alkaline... | reverse complement strand
AGCAGACACCGATGCGATTTGTGGAAATACGGCATGGCCCTGACGTGAACACGAGCGCCAATGCGGCAGCCTATGAAGTACTGCTGTCTCGGGGGCGGGCCATCCGCGTCGGCCACGAGTTTGATCCGGATGTCCTGAAGCGGCTCATCACGACGGTGGAAGCCTCATGCTAACCTGGCCGTCGACAGTACGCATCTTCGTCTCAACCCAACCCGCCGATATGCGACGGAGCTTTGATGGGCTGGCGATGATGGCCAGAGAAGGGATGGGGGCAAGATCCTCTGTCCGGGCATCTATTCGTGTTCTTCAACCGCCGGGGCGACCGCGTCAAGATTCTGTTCTGGGATCGGTCGGGATATTGTCTATGGTACAAGCGATTGGAGCAGGGAGTCTTCCGTTTGCCCCAGAGCCTTGCTGACACTCCTAATCCCGAAGTCGAAGTGAGTGACCTCTCATTGATTCTGGAAGGCATTGATCTGTCGGGTGCTCGACGAAGAAAACGTTATGCAGCTCCGTCATACGGCCGGGGTCTCAAGCGAGCCTGATCATGTCACTATATCAGTCAGAATATTGATCTGTTCTTCATTATTTCTCTGGACTGTGTCGATACATATGGTAGAGGGTCTATCGTTGTCACGCATAGTTCTTTGTCCTTGTTCCTCTCTGGCTGATGATTACATCTGATACGCTAAACACGGATCTTCCGAGCGACACTTTCACCCTCCAGCACATGGTCCAACAGTTGTTGTCCAACGTAAATGAACAGGCCCGCCAGATCGTTGATTTGCAGAATCAATTGGACTGGTTCAAGCGGCACGTGTTCGGCCGTCGGTCTGAGAAGCTTGACGCCAATCAACTCACCCTGTTCGAGGGGATGACGAATGCAGATCAACAGGAGGCCGCCTCGGAGGAATCAAACCGAAGATCTACCGGTGTTGCTGAGAAGTCAAAGAAGCACCTGAATGGTCGGCGGCCATTGCCGGCGCATCTACCTCGAGAACGAATAGAATATCATCCTCCCAAAGAAGAACTCATCTGCCGTTGCTGTGGCCAGGCCAAACAAGTAATGGGCGAAGAGGTCACTGAGGAGTTGGACTACATACCGGCCTCGTTTGTTGTACGGCAGCACGTCCGCCTCAAATATGTCTGCAAGCATTGTCAGGAAGGCGTGGTGATTGCGGATCTGCCTGCGAGACCGATTGAAAAAGGGCGTCCAGGCACAGGCTTATTGGCCCACGTGCTGACGAGCAAGTATGCGGATCACCTGCCCTTGCACCGACAGGAAGGGATCTTTAAGCGTCATGGCGTGGACATCCACCGCTCCACGATGTGCGACTGGGTCCGCGATTGTGCACACTTGCTTTCCCCGATAGTACGCTACATGAAACAGACCATCCTGCAATCGAAGATAATCAACACAGATGACACCTCTGTTCCCATTCTGGATGGCTCTCGCACCCAGACACGCAAGGGCTATCTCTGGGCGTACATCGGCGACAGGCGCACGGTGGTATTTGACTATACACCGACCCACAGCCGGGATGGCCCCATGGCATTCCTGGGTGACTATGCGGGATATGTGCAGGCAGATGCCTACAAAGGCTATGACGCTTTCTTCGAGAATGGTGATGCGTCAGAAGTAGGCTGTTGGGCACACACCCGCCGCAAGTTCTACGATGGCCGTACTACTGATTCCCGGCGTGCCCATGAGATGCTGGCTCTGATTGGGAAGCTGTACGGCGTAGAGCGGGAAGCAAAGCAGAATGAACTGAATGCCTCAGCCATCAAGGAACTCCGTCAGCAATACAGTAAGCCCATCCTCAATGAGATCGGCCCTCGCCTGGAGGACTGGTCCATTGAGCTTCTTCCCAAGAGTCCTATAGGGCAGGCAGTGAGCTACGCCCGTGGGCAATGGGATGCTTTGAATCGATACATTGACGATGGCGATCTTGCCATAGACAACAACCTGTCCGAGAGGGTTCTTCGTATCGTGGCCATTGGACGCAAGAATTGGATGTTTGCGGGAAGCGATGCCGGTGCCGAACGGGCCGCTGTCATCTACAGTCTCGTTGCCAGCTGCAAGCTCTGCCGCATTGATCCTTTTGCATACCTCCGTGACGTTCTTGATCGGGTCAGCACTCATCCGGCCAGCCGGATCATCGAATTGACCCCGTTGGGCTGGGAATCGTGATGTCACAAAGTAACCGATTAGGCTGGCCCCTATTCTTGTGCGTCTTCCTTGCGAGGCAGCTTCGCTCGCCATTTGGCGGCTTCTTCGGGTTTGCTCCAGGATTCGTAGAGGCGCACCAACTGGTTCAGCGATTTGATGGTGTGGGGATGGTCGGAGCCGAGTTTGGCTTCGCGGCCGTGGAAGGCCTCCAGGAGTAGGAGTTCGGCCCCATCGTAATCTTTCTGCGTGATATGCAAGAGGGCCAGTTCGTGCATGGACTCAAAGCAGGCGGGATGGTCCGGGCCCAGCTTCGCGCGGCGGCCTTCGAGCGCTTGGGTTAGGAGTTCCTTTGCTTCCTCATATTGGCCCTGCTCCCGGCGAAGCACACCGAGATCGTTGACAGTCCGTAAGGTTGCGGGATGATCGTCGCCCAGCTTGCGCTGTTGGACCTCCAAGGCCTGGCGAAAGAAAGTGTTAGCCTCCTCGTAAGCCTGCTTCTTTGTGCACAGGACGCCAAGATTGGCAAGAATCACCAACGTCTGAGGGTGCTCCTCACCAACGTTGGCCCGGCTATTCGTCAAGGCCTTGTCCAACAAGGCTTGCGCCTCGTCATAGCGTCTCTGACGCACATAGAGACGGGCAAGATTCCTCATAGTGCTCACAGTATTACGGTGTGTCTCGCCGATCCCGTTGTGCTCGCACTGGGCCTTCAGGATCGTGGTATAGAGTTGCTCGGCCTCTTCGTAACGGCCCCGGTCCTGGACTATGCCGGCCAGAGACCCGGTATAGTACAGTCGCCATTGACTCATCGGGCCCCACCCCCGAGCGCCTGCCAGAGCCCGGCGGATGAGATCCTCGGCCTCCTGGTAGCGGCCTTGTCCACGATACACACCAGCCAGGTGACAACATCCAAATGGATACTCAGGATGCGGTACAGGATTTCCCTCCGCGTCCAGTTGACCGCTTGACCTGATTGCCTTCAAGAACAACACCTCCGCCTCTTGGTATCTGCCCATGCGCACGTACGCTAACGCGGCAAAGTGGCGGCTGAGTTCCTCACCAGACTCCGCCAGGTAAATCTGATTCGCGCGCTGCCATTGGAGCAACGCCTTGCGGTACTCCCCCATCCCGCCGTACATGGTCGCCATCTCGCGGTGGATCGAGGCCCTGACCAGAGGTCGATCCGAGAATTCCGTCTCCAGGTTCTCCGCCGCTTGATCGATCACATCACAGAGTTTAGCCTCACTCCAACTAACACTGCTGACGCCGGTGAGAACATTGCGCAGAAAACTGACCGTCGCCTCCGCATCGGTCCGGGCCCGGGCCTGGCCCAGGGCAAAGTGCGTTGACACCACAATCCCCACGACGAGCACAGCTAGCAGAGCGGCCGTTCCCACCATCAATGCTCGATGTCGGCGTACGAACTTCTGGAAGCGATAGGCGGCCCCTGGCGGTCCGGCGATCAGCGGGGCTCCCTTCAGGTAGTTCTCGATATCGCCGGCCAACTCAGAAGCGGACTGATAACGCCGGTCGCGCTCCTTGCGCATGGCCTTGAGCGGAATCCATTCAAGCTCCTGTCGCAACCGTTTGGCCAGAACAGCTACTTCCGTACGGCGGCTTTCGGCCACCTCCTTGGCCTCTTCGCCCAGCTTGGTCAGTCGCGTGCTCGGAGTTTTGGGGTCGGTCTCGCGAATGATCCGGCGGACGTGATCGAGGCCGCCTCCACGCAGCGTGGCCGCGTCGAACGGCAGGATCCCGGTGACCAGTTCGTACAGCAGCACCCCGAGCGAATAGATGTCCGACCGGGTGTCGATGTCTTCGCTGGCCGCATCCGCCTGTTCCGGGCTCATGTACTCGGGCGTACCCAGCAGCCGGTTGTCCTCGGTGAACACAGTCCCTTCGGTCGACGATTGACTGATGGCCTTGGCCACGCCGAAATCGATAATCTTTGGAATGGGCCTCTCGCCCTCGACGGCCACGAGAATGTTCGAGGGCTTGAGATCGCGGTGAATGATCCCCTTCTGGTGGGCATGCTGCACCGCGTGACAGACTTGCTGGAACAACCTCAACCGGTCGTCGATGGTCAGCTTGTTCCGGTCGCAGTACTCGGTGATCGGCAGGCCCTTGACATATTCCATCACGAAGTAAGGCCGGTGACTGTCGGTCGTGCCGGCGTCGTAGACATGAGCGATATTGGGATGGTCCAGCAGCGCCAGGGCCTGGCGTTCGGCTTTGAAGCGGCCCATCACGCGGCGAGAATCCATCCCCGGCTTGATGACCTTCAGCGCCACCTGCCGCTGGAGCGCGTGCTCCTGCCTAGCCAGGAAGACCAGACCCATGCCCCCCTCGCCCAGGACGCGAAGGAGCTTGTACCGACCGACCCAGCCACCGGGACGTTCGGCGCAAGCCTTCAGAGAGGCGGTCTTCTCAGAGCTCGTTCCTTCGGTGCTAGCGGACTCGTTGCCCTCCTCCTCACCAACCTGTGGCCCTTTGGTTCCCAGCGACAGCAGACGGCCGATCTGGTCGCGGTCTAACCCGTAGATACGTTTCTTGCCCATGATCCTGCACCCGCCTTGCTTGAATGGACATGATTCCAGCCGCCGTTTGCCTCCTATGGCGCAGCATCTCTGACTACATACAGCAGCTATTCCGCATCCTGCGCGATTTCTGGGAAAAACCGCTTCAATTCACCCAGTTCCTCGTGCACGGCCTCGTCTGAGAGGACGGAATGGCGCAGGTGCCTGCGCAATGCCTCCTGAAAGCGCCGTTTGACCGTGATGATCATATTCGAGGCCTTGGCCGGGTCGGCCACCGCGTATTTCTCACCGAGTTGGGCCAGTGAGGGCGGATCGGTCCGGCCCATGAGCGGCTCCAGTATCCGATCGTGGAAAAGGTGCCAATGAGCGCTCAGGCCATCCTCATGACATTTCGCTTCCACCTCCTCCAGGGCGCGTTCCAGCAGGGTCGAGACCCACGCATAGTTGAAGGATTCCTCCGGGTCGGAGGCGGCCAGCGGCACGGGTAAATCGGAGGAACTGACGAAGTCCAATGACATGAGCTTTCCCTTGGGGATGCGTTTCTGGGCGGCTTCGATGTTGTGAGCGTTGATCAGGTAGCGGTTCAGCGCGAGCAGCAGCAGGGAGCGAAACCGTCCTTTGGCCGCCTCGGCCTTCTGAAACAAATCGTGGCCCAGGACGACCTCATGGAAGAACCCTTGTGTCAGGTCCTTCGCCTGCTCGTTGCCATAGCCCTTACGGCGGAGATAGCAGTAGACAGGCTTCCAGTACTGCTCCAGGAGTCGGCCGATCAGGGCGCTGTCCGGGTCCCGTTCGTCCGAGCCGGCCGCCTCGATCAGTGACCAGTGCGTGGTCAGAAACACCTGCCCCGCGCCACCGATCTCGGTGTAGTCTCTCTTGCTCATACCCCTTCCTCTGTCCCTCCGTAGCTCAGGGTCAGATTTCCCAAAGGTGCATCACAACGGTGCCGTTTTGAGTCTACAAGATAAGCCCTTGGTCTGCAAAGGCTTACTTCCCAACAAGAGACAAGCTCACTACCTCCGCCAGCGACGCGAAAGGAAAAGAATCAAGATTTTGCGCAGGATCGCCAAATTCTGCTGTGTTTATCTTGAGAAAACAATGCAAACCCCTATCTGGAGGACACGAACATGAGACGGACAAGCGATTACAGGGCGAGGTTAGTGATGGTTGGAGTTGTGGCCGCTATGGTGTTTGGCGGCGGTACGAGCGTGAGGGCAGATTTTATCTTTGGCCCGGCTACAAATTTGGAGGCAGTCAACAGTAATTCGTATGACTCGGGAGCAAGTGTTTCGTCCGACGGATTGGAGCTGTACTTCTCATCGTATCGGGACGGAGGGCTTGGCGCAAGCGATATATGGGTCTCGAAACGGCCAACAAAAGACGCAGACTGGGGCGAGCCCGTTAATCTCGGCCCAAGCGTCAACCGTGGAGGAGCTGACGGGGCACCGAGCCTCACAGGCGATGACCTAGAGCTCTACTTCAGTTCCAGGCGTTCCGGGGGATACGGAGGAGGTGATATCTGGGTTAGCAGGCGTGAAACAAAATATAGCCCTTGGGACCAACCGGTCCATCTTGAATCGCCGGCCAACGATTCAATGAATTTATGGAGTGTAAGCGTGTCGCCGGATGGACTGGAACTGTACGCGACTACAGCGAATGGTGGTAGTGCCAGCATGGATCTTTGGGTAATAAGACGTGAAAGCAAAGATGCTCCCTGGGGTGCTCCGGAAAACCTCTACATTAACAGTGCGGATAGGGATATGTGTCAGGCTCTCACGCCTGACGGACTGGGGCTCGTCTTTTCTTCCGGACGCGGTCAAATGAATCAGGACACCTGGAACTTTGACCTGTGGTTTTCAAGACGTGACTCAAAGCAAGATCCATGGGGCACTCCGGTCAAGCTCGGGCCCAGTATCAATTCTCCTTACTCGGATATGGCCTCATGCATATCCGCCGACGGGCGAATGTTCTATTTCTGGGATCGAGAAAGCGAAGGTACACGGCCCGGTGGAAAAGGTCAGCGAGACCTATGGCAGGCGCCGATCATTCCGATCGTTGACTTTGACGGAGACGGACAGGCCAATTCCAACGATTTGTCCATCCTCATGCAGAACTGGGGTCTGGACGAGGCGTTGTGTGACATTGGCCCCATGCCCTGGGGCGATGGCATCGTCAATGCTGAGGATCTGATGGTGCTGGCGGAGTATGTCCCCGAGATTCGCAGTCCTCGAGCGGAGGCAGTGGATGTGCCCCGTGACGCTAGCTTGAGTTGGATAGGCAGTCCCCTGGCAGATACTTACGACGTGTACTTCGGAACTTCATTTGAGGATGTCAACGCGGCCGATCGAGACGATCCGCGGGACATGCTGATCAGTCAGGGCCAGCACGCCACAACATACCAGCCCAATGGCCTGCTTGAGTTTGGCCGGACCTATTATTGGCGCGTTGACGAAGTCAGTGCTTCACCCGGTTCTACTGTCTACGGAGGCTGTGTGTTGGAATTCACAACCGAGTTGCACGGTTATCCGCTTGGGAACGCTACGGCCACGAGCAACGCTATCTCGGCAGCAGGCGAGGGCCCTGAGAACACGACCAATGGCTCCGGCCTCGACGCGGCTGACCGGCACTCGATTGCTGCCGGCGATATGTGGCTCGGCGTCCCTGACGGAACCGATCCCGTCTATATCCAGTACGAGTTCGACAATGTCTATCGGCTACACGAGATGCTCGTCTGGAACTACAACGTGCAGTTTGAGCTGGCCCTGGGCTTTGGTCTCAAGGACGTCACCGTAGAGTACTCCGAAAACGGTGCGGACTGGACCGCTCTGGATAACGTGCAATTTGCCCAGGCTACGGCACGGTCGGACTATGCGGCGAATACGACGGTGGACTTCGGTGGCGTGGCAGCTAAGTGCGTGAGATTGACAGTCAATAGCGGATGGAGCATGTTGGGTCAGTTTGGCCTTAGTGAAGTGCGGTTCTTCCATATTCCCACCCGAGCCTGGAAGCCGCAACCGGCCGATGGAGAGACCGGCGTCTATAATGACGCCATCCTCAACTGGCACGCCGGGCGCCAGGCCGCTTTGCACGAAGTCTACCTCAGTACAGACAGACAGGCCGTGGTAGATGGTACCGCCCTGATCGATACCGTAACCGAGAGCAGCTATCAGCCCAGTGCTCTTGACCCCGGCCAGACGTACTATTGGAAGATCAACGAGGTCAACGAGGCTGAGGCCATCACCTCTTGGGAAGGCGACGTCTGGGAGCTCACAACCATCCAATAATGCGGTACGGACCATGCTGGCCTGATCGACGCCGTCCGCATCTGCAGGCGCGCCGTCAAACCGTAAGACTTGCTTGGCGAACACCCAATGGCTGGCGGCCCTAGGCGGCTGTCAGCCTTCTTTCATAACCTGGGGAGTGCACTCTACCGTGCGCTTACCAAAGTGCTCACCCACAACATCGGGATCATCCTATTTATCAAAGAGCTTCTCTACAGAGCAGACCGGACCCCTTTAGTTCTCCCCGCACCTGAGGTGGGATCTGTCTAAAAATACGTATTTCCCACAATAGACAAACCGGATTGCGATGGCAGAATCAAGTACTGAGATTATTACATCAGGATGACGGAATGACTCGAAGTGGATCTGAAGGGGCGTCGAGACGCAGCATTGTCCGGAGGTGCATAGGTGCATGCGCGACTACGTTCGATTGAGGGTTCGAAGTATTGAGGTGTGCCAGGTTGATGTTGGCAGTCGATTGCCCCTTGCAACGCCCCAAGATGCCGACAGTACTGTGTCGACACGATGACAGGACGAATGCATTTGAGGCCAGGTAGAAGACGATGCCGCTCACAGGTGAACAGAAACTCAATATGCTGTCTGCCGCCAGAGATCGGTGGTTGGAGGCAAAGGGAAAGAGTCTAGCCTACGGACGTGCTTGCGTGACTGCACAGCGTTCGAGCAACTATCTGAAGCTGGGCACTATCGCAGCGGCCATACTTACGACGGCTACAAGCTTTGTAGAGTGGCGATGGATCACTACGACAGCAGGCCTCCTGACCGCCACTCTTGCTACCGCCGAGCGGCTTTTCCTCCCGGCTGAGAACTTCCTTCGGTACTCAGAGTGTCGATCGGATCTTGATAGAATCGTTCAGCAAATAGCCACGCTTTCGGTCCAGCTGGACTCGAAGCCGGATCTGAAATCCGTAGCGGAACCCCTGGATCAGCTGGCAAATGAGATCGTATCAGTTACCCGCAAGATGCCCGTCACTGTGGCTGACAGCGATAGGAAGGAAGCTGCGGGCTCTTACCAGGGGACGACATTGGCCCAAATGGTGAAGATGGCAGCAGATGTTGTAAACTTTGCACTTCCCGAGGATCAGCTCCCGGTTGGCGAGATCGCGGAAGATGCTCTTGGGGTCGTTCCTGTGGGGCGTGGCTAATTGAAGAGGCAGTGAAGATGGCGTTGACCATAGAGCGTAGGTTGGTGAAGGATGAGAAAGGCCGCATTACGTTCGCCGTATTCCGTCCGAGCGGGCGTCCGCATTACAACCTGGAGGTATTCCTGGATGGACCGCCTCAGGAACTTGCCAAAGTGCAACGAGTGGAGTACCAGCTGCATCCATCTTTTCGCCGTCCAGTGCGCGCCTCCAATAATCCCAAGAACGGTTTCCAGATATCAATATGGACCTGGGGGATGTTTGATATCGCGGTAGCGATCGAGTACATAGACGGGCACAAAGAAAAACAGGAATTCTATCTTTCATATGATCTTCCTTCTGATGACGGCACTGACTACGTGGATGTGTCATAACTCTGAGCTCGGTGGATTCGATTCTATCTTCCTACCTCGCCCATCCAACGGTGTCGAAAGCGCATTTCTACCGCCTCACGGTTGTCTCATGTGCGGCCGTGTCACCTTTCCATGGTCAGGCTGCGTTGGGGCAGTTTCGTAGGATGGGCAGGTCTCCTGCCCATGCGGTTCTTCTGGCGAGGCGCTGAGGGTCAGCCGAGGACTAGTCTGTGACATGGACGGCATGGGCAACAGAGTTGCCCATCCTTGTATCTTGATTGTCCGATGCTACTGTGTTGGGAAGTTGTCCGACGCATAGTGTTCGGGCCGGTGTGTGGGTGGCCACCCACACACCGGCGGCGGCGTCGAGATCGTCCCATCCTAGGGCCCAGAGCCCGACGGTAGCCTGATCCGACGTCGCACCCATAGTTCAGAGCCCGAACAGTCGCAGGGGACATTGTAACCAATGAACCCGTATTCGCAAGGAAGGGAAACCTATGGCAACCTATGTCGGCATCGATATCGCCAAGCACAGCTTCGATATGGCCATCGACAGCGAGCAGAACGTCCAGCATTTTGACAACGATGCCAAAGGCATCCAAACGTGCGGCAAGCGTCTCAAGCAACTCAAGCCGGACCTGATCGTCATGGAGTCGACCGGAGGCTATGAGAAAGCCCTGGTCGACCAACTGCAGACGCTGCATCTGCCTGTGG
>Ga0208279_1002021_pt1 | contig 10216 bp, 5 predicted proteins | sample AntAceMetag02UKM_FD_184766 | JGI IMG/M metagenome (GOLD analysis project Ga0208279, IMG submission 184766) | Saline lake microbial communities from Ace Lake, Antarctica - Antarctic Ace Lake Metagenome 02UKM (SPAdes) (version 2) | ecosystem: Environmental > Aquatic > Non-marine Saline and Alkaline... | reverse complement strand
CTCTGTAGAGACTCTCAAATACCAGGATCGGGAAGGTGACTTTCACATAAGCTTTACATTTTTTAAGAAGCAGTGGGATATCCCACATGGCTTCCAATTAAAAAAAGACTTGACAACAATAAACCAGACACCAAGGCACTAAGAAAGAATAACAAAATAAAATCCTTCGTGCCTTGGTGCCTGGTGGCGAGCATTTCTTGGTTCCGGATTGTCCGGGTTAGGAGTATTTGTATTGAGATTCAAAATAGTCGTGATATTATGTTTATTCTGTGTGCTGCCGTTTTTTCTGGCTGCACCCCGGGCCCAAGCCCAAAATGAGCCTTTCCCCGGACTGATGGACTTTCTCGAAAAGCAATACGCTTCGCCGTTTCAGGTGGCCGGCAAAGTATATGAGGTTTCCGGAGACCGGCTTCTTTTCAGTAAAACCGATGTCCCCCTGGAAATCGGCAGGCTGCTTCGGGTTTGCGAGCATAAGCCCGGGGTTTCCCCGGCACTCCAGTCCCGGATTGCATGGGTTCAGGTGGAAGCCATTTATCCTGACAAAGTTATGGCCCGGATAACCCAGGGGGAAGCAAGCGCCATTAAGCCGCAAGACGTAATTCTGACCCCGTCCGTCCCTATGATATACCTTTACACCAACATCACCGGCAAACAGGGATTTAAACATTACCGGCAGCTCCTAACGGCTCTTTTGGACGCCCGCTTACAGGTAAAGGAGGTTTCCGGTGATACCATTGCCGGAAAGCCTGAATCGTCCGATCTCCTGCTCCGCCTGGAGTGGGAAGCGGAACAGCTTGTTTGCGGGTTGACGCGTCTTGACGGCGGCAGGTTGCTTTACTCCGAAGTCCTTTCCTATCCTGACGTGATCCGAACAGCGTTTCCCTCGGGTCATCCCCTGGGACAGACCGTTTCTATGGTAGCGCGCGCGCCTGTGGCACCTTCTGTACAACCTTCTATAGAACCTTCTATAGAACCTTCTTCACAACCTCCTGTGCAACCTTCTCTACAACCGCCACCAATGCCTGAAGTGACCCGATCCATACCTGCCGGGCCGAGCTTTCAAACCCCCAAACCCCTTGAAAAGGCTGAATTCCACCGGCTCTCAGAATCTTACCTGAGGGTGCAAAGTTGTGATCTGGAAGGCGACGGTAAAGGTGAACTGGCTTTTTTGAGTCAGAAAGCGGTTGTGATTTATGGATTTGAAACCGGCCAACTTATCCGAAAACTGAGCCACAAGTTTGACAAAAACACCTATTTTCCAATCCATCTCCACGCAGCGAATATCGACGGTCATAAGGGAGACGAGTTGTTGGTCACCCTTGCCGAGCCTTCTGAGACCCTGGACAAAAAGGATAGCCGGCTCTGTTCCACGATTCTGACACTGCAAAAAAGCACCTTTCATCCCCTCGTAAAAAACTGGCCGTATTATCTGAGAGTGATCCGGGACCGACACGGCCGGGCCGTTGCCCTGGCCCAGTCTCAAGGTGCGTATGAACCGTACGCAGGGTCCATCCGCCTGTTGAGATGGAATTCAAACGACAAAACGGTTGAATTGGGCGGGCCCTATAGACCTGCCCGAGGGATCTACTCCATCTATCAGTTTAATCTGGTGCCTGAAGATCCGCAACGGGTGATGATTTTAGAGCCCAACAATAATCTCAACGGCTATTTTGCCCCGGAAGAAACTCTGGAGGCCACGGGTATCCGGAATTACGGCGACTTTCATGAACTGGCCTACCCCATTAAACTCGAGAAGGCCGAAGTCCTCGGCGGGTTTGACACCAAAACGTTCCGTGAAATTTATGCGCCCCGCCGGTTTGAGCTGAGACCTGCATTTGACGGGCAAAGCTTCATTATCTACAAAGAACGGACCGGCAGCGGCGGCGGTATGCTGCAAAGCGCCGTCAAAAAGGTTTTGTCTTCCAAGGGCGTGGATCAGGTAGTCGGCGTAAAATGGTCAGGACAACAAATCGTTGAAACCTGGAAATCCAAAGAGCTCTCGAAAAATATCCTGGATTTTACTTTCTCTCAAGACTCTGACCGGATACTGGTCCTTTACGAGGAAGAAAAGGGCTGCGCGCTGGAGGCCTTGCACTAAGGTTTCACAATTGGAATGTTGGAATACTGGGGTTTAAGGAATTTATTTACAATTAAAATAGTCTATTTCCTCCCTTACCCCCAATATTCCAGTATTCCATTATCCCATTCTGATGTCATAAACAGGTTGCAATTAAAGAAAACGTCGTTTCAGAAGTGTTACTTAGTGCCCATCCATAAATACATTTGAGCACTAAGTAGTTTCCAATTTATAAATGAGCGATTTTTTCGATGAGCAAGGCCGCACAAGGGTTTTCGCCCGAGGCGTACTTGAAGTACGTCGAGGGCGGAAACCCGCGGAGAACGCCGCTCATCGAAAAAATAGCCATTTATGGATGGAAACTAATTAAACTTGCTGTTGTCGTATTGACAACAAATGCGATATCTGGTATTCTGCAAGGTCGGTATTTGAATGAGAATTGCCACTTCACGCCGAATTCTACCCCATGTTATTTTTCATTCGATTGCCGCATACAACCAAAATTTTCTATTATTCCGCCTCGGAAAAGGCAATTTTTATCCTGTAAACTAAGGAGAATTCCATGCAACAAGTTGCCGCCCCACCGGAAGATGAGAGGGCAAAAACACTTGAAATTATTGAAAACAACAACCATGACCCCAAGCGGTTGGTAAAAATTCTTCAGGAAATACAAGCGAAGCTTGGCTATGTACCTGAAATCGCTCAAAGACTCACGGCAAAAAGAACAAATACACCGGCGAGTCAAATCTATGGCATACTGAGTTTCTACAATTTTTTCCGATTGTTTCCACCGGGCAGACACAGTGTGAATGTATGCCTCGGGACGGCCTGTTATGTAAAAGGCGCTGAAAACATTTTGAAAGAAATTAGTTCCCGGTATGAACTTGAACCCGGTCAGACCACAAACGACAGAAGATTTTCACTCGATTTCGTACGATGTGTGGGATGTTGCGCCATTGGACCGGTCATGACGGTCAACGGTAAAGTCTATGGAAAGATGAAACCCGAAGAAGTAAAAGATGTCCTCGGGGAATATAAATAGAGGTGCTATCATGACAATAAAATCCACCAATGATCTTTTTGCCCTTAAGGGAAAAATTGAAAAAGAGAAATTTGAACTTTCCCAAAAAACACAGGTAATCGTCTACCAAGGGACCTGTGGCTATGCCTCCGGAGCAAAGGGGGTTCTGGATACGCTCAACACAGAATTACATAAAAGAAATCTCAAAAATATTGCCGTTCTGGAACATTCTTGTATGGGGTGCTGCTATATTGAACCTTATATCAGCGTAACAGAACCGGAAGGCATCTCCACCCTTTATGGATATCTCACCGCTGAAAAGGTGACGCAAATTGTGGAAACGCACCTCATGGGAGGAGAAATAGTTCAGGAATACACGGTGGATATAAATATTCCGTTTTTCAGCCGCCAGGAAAAAAGGATTACGGAATTACTCGGAAAAATCGACCCCTTCAAGATTGAAGACTATATTTTTTACGATGGATATCAGGGACTTTCCAAGGCTCTGGGAATGAAACAGGTAGACGTGATAGAAAAAATCAAACGGTCGGGGTTGAGAGGAAGAGGGGGCGCCGGTTTTCCCACCGGCGTGAAATGGAATTTTGCATACAACACCGAGTCGAATCAAAAATATATGGTTTGTAATGCTGATGAAGGTGACCCCGGCGCCTACATGAACAGGGCCGAGCTGGAGGGAAACCCCCATGCGGTCCTGGAAGGGATGGCAATCGGGGGATACGCCATCGGCGCGAACAAAGGCTATATTTATGTAAGAGCGGAATATCCCCTGGCCATAGATATACTTAATGAGGCCATTTCCCAGGCCAGAGAGTATGGCCTCCTGGGAAATGGAATTCTGGGAACATCTTTCGATTTTGACATAGAGATCTTTCTTGGGTCCGGGGCTTTTGTCTGCGGTGAGGAGACAGCCCTTCTGGCATCCCTGGAGCAAAAACGGGGCAATCCCAGGCCACGGCCCCCATTTCCTGCAGTCGAGGGACTTTTTGGCAAGCCCACAGTGATAAACAACGTGGGAACACTGGCTAACCTGCCACTTATTATGTGTAAGGGCGCCGAATGGTGGAGTTCCATAGGGTCTGAAACCACAAAAGGGACCAAGGTTTTCTCCCTGACCGGCCAAATTGCCCGAACCGGTCTGATTGAAGTCCCCATGGGAATATCATTAAATGAAGTTGTATTCGACCTGGGAGGAGGGATAGCCGGGGGCAAAAAATTCAAGGCGGTTCAGCTCGGCGGCCCTTCCGGAGGATGCGTCCCCGCCGAACACCTAAACATTCCCATTGATTACGAATCCCTCCAGGATATCGGCTGCATCATGGGATCCGGCGCCATGGTGGTTCTGAATCAAGATGCCTGTATGGTGGATACGGCAAGATTCTTTCTGGAATTTGATGCAGACGAATCTTGCGGGCAGTGTCTTCCTTGCCGGAGGGGTTTGCCTTTGATGATTGAGATTCTAAAGCGCATATCAGAAGGAAACGGCGAAATTAAAGATATAGAGACACTGGAAGACATCGCAACATTCATGCAAAAAACATCCCTTTGCGCTCTGGGTCAGACTGCCGCCAGCCCTACCCTCAGCACAATACGCCATTTTAGAAAAGAATATGAAGCCCACATTATCGAAAAGAAATGCCCGGCGGGTGTGTGTAAGGACCTTTTCCACTACGAAGTTGATGAAGAACTCTGTAACGGCTGCCATCTGTGCGCACTAAAATGCCCTGAAGAAGCCATCACCGGTGGGAAAAAGGAACCACATCACATCGACCAGGATAAGTGCATCAAGTGTGGCAACTGCTACCATGCCTGTAAGTTTGATGCCGTTCTCATCAAATAATTAAAGAACAAGGTACACACCCACAATAACCTTCATAAAGAAAGATATAGAAACAAACGATGGAAGCGGCGGGACGATGTCTTCGCTATAACGCAGGGAGGTAAATGAGATGGTTTATGTCAATATCAACGGCAAGGATTTTAAAGCGGCGGAAGGTTCCAATTTGCTGGATGTCTGTGAAAATAACGGAATCCATATACCGCATTTGTGTCACAAAAAGGGTCTGAGCCCTGTCGGGGTGTGCCGTCTTTGTCTCGTGAAAATATCAGGAATGCGAGGTCTGGTTCCGGCCTGCAGTACAAAGGTCACGAAAGGAATGCAAGTGATTACGGACGATGAAGAGATCAACGCACTTCGTCGTGTGAACCTGGAAATGCTGTTATCCGAACATGAACACAACTGCCTTACCTGTGAAAGCAATGGTAGATGCGAACTTCAGAATTTGGTCTACGAGTTCGGGATTGATGCGGTACGCTTCTCCATCAATAAAGAAATAAAGCCTGTGGACGACTCCAGCGAGGTTATTGTCAGGGATCCAAACAAATGCATCCTCTGTGGCAGATGCGTTCGTGCCTGTAGGGAAATTGCCGGCAAAAATATTTTGGGGTTCACCGATCGCGGTCCGGCCGTGGCCATCGGCGCCGGGTTTAACGAACCTCTGGGCTTTACGGAATGCGCTTCCTGCGGGGCTTGTTTGCAGGCCTGTCCCACAGGAGCACTGACTGAAAAGCATGCTCGCTTTGAGGGGAGAAACTGGGAGTTTAATAAGGTCAGAACAACCTGCCCCCACTGCGGCGGAGGGTGTCAGATGGAGCTTTGGACCAAAGACAAAAAGGTTGTCAAGGTCTACGGAGTGGAAGAGGAAAACACCGAAAACAAAGGAAACCTTTGCGTCAAGGGAAGATTTGGTCTGGATTTCGTTCAAAGTCCGGAGCGTTTGAAAAAACCGCTGATCAAAAAAAACGGAAAATTTGAAGAAGCGGAATGGGACGAGGCGCTGAATCTCGTGGCAGACAAATTTCAGGAAATAAAAAATACCCACGGCCCCGATGCTCTGGCAGGGATCGCGTCTTCAAAATCGACAAACGAAGAATGCTACCTCTTCCAGAAATTCATCCGCACCTGTTTTGGCACCAACAATATCGATTTCTGTACCCGGCTTTGCCATACCCCCAGTGCGGTGGCTCTCACCCGGGCTTTCGGAGGCGGTGCCATGACAAATTCTATGAGCCTGGTCGAGCACGCCGACGTTCTATTGGTTGCCGGTTTGAACCTCACGGAAATGTATCCCGTTTTCGCTAGCGCCATGAAACAACGGGTCATGTCCGGCAATCTCAAGCTAATCATCATTGATCCGCGAAGAACGGAAACCGCGGAATACGCAGACGTCTGGCTGCGCCCCCGCATTGGCACGGATATTGTCTGGATAAACGGTATGCTCCATGTGATACTCAATGAAGATCTCTACGACGGTGAATTCATAGAGAACAGAACCCAAGGATTCGAGGACTTAAAAAACATAATCTCTAAATATACCCCGGACAGGGTGGAGGAAATTTCAGGAATCCCCGAGGCCAAAATCATAGAAGCGGCACGGTTCTATGGAAAAGCCCGCAGGGGGTCTATCCTCTATGGAATGGGGATAACCCAGCACATACACGGGACGGACAACGTGGGGGGGCTCTGCAACCTGGCGCTTTCCACCGGTAACATCGGAAAACCAGGAACCGGCCTTAACACCATTGCAAAACAAAACAACGGCCAGGGCGCCGGAGATATGGGGTGTTTGCCCCCTATCTATCCCGGTGGTCAACCGGTCTCCAATCCGGCGGTTCAGGAAAAATTTGAGAAGGCGTGGGGGGTAAAGCTCTCCCCAAAACCGGGAATTACCGAGGCAAGCATGATCCTCGACAAAAATGCAATCAAAGGGCTTTATGTGATAGGCGGGAACCCTATGCGGAGCGGTCCCAATATTTCCCGTATTCAAAATGTTTTGGAAAATCTGGATTTTATGGTGGTTCAGGATATGTTTTTGACGGAGACCGCCAAGATCGCCCATGTGGTTCTCCCTGCCTGTTCTTTTGCCGAAAAAGATGGAACATTTACCAATACGGCCCGTTTCATACAGAGAGTGCGTAAGGCCTTTGACCCGATAGGAGAAAGCAAACCCGATTGGAAAATTATCTGTGATCTGAGCCAAAAAATGGGCTACACCATGTCCTACGGGCATCCCAAAGATATTATGGATGAAATCGCTTCACTGACGCCGCCTTACGCAGGAATTTCGTACCGGCGGTTAGGAAAAGGAGGCCTTCGCTGGCCGTGTCCTCAAAAAGACCATCCCGGAACCCGTTATCTTTGGGCCGAAACGTTCAACACCCCAAGCGGTAAAGGCATGTTTTCTCCGGCAGATTACCAGCCCCCCGCCGAATCGCCGGACAAAGAGTATCCTTTCATTTTAACAACCGGGAAAGATCTTTACCATCTGCATACGGGCTCCTATACGCGTAATTCTGTAGCGCTTTTCAATCTGTCCCCGGAAGATGTGCTGGAAATCCATCCATCAGACGCAGAGCGACTCAAGGTAAAGAATGGGGAGGAAATTCATGTCAGTTCTCGAAGGGGTTCCATGAAGATTCATAACAAGGTAACCGATCGAGTCCCGGAGGGAACGGTTTTCACCACCCTCCATTCCGACGAGGTAGCGGTCAATGCACTTACCATCGATGCACTCGACCCCATGGCCAAAACCCCTGAGCTCAAACTTTGTGCCGTGAGATTAGAAAAGACGGCCTAAAGTTTAAAAAATGAACACCCAACATCGAACATATTAAAAGATGAACGTCCAACATTGAACGTTGAACGTCGAACGTCGAATAATGATGTCGCTCCGCTCCTCAAATTATTCTAAAATCGAATGACAAACAAATATACAACAGCTATTTCTTTTTCTATTCAGCCGGTTTGATACTCGTAATAAATATTTTTGTCGTTCCCCCATGAGCTGCTTAAACAGTCAAGGGAAGGTATATGGTTATGGTCGCACCTTTGCCTTGTTCACTGCTTGCCTGAATTTTTCCGCCAATTCTTTGGATAATCATAAAACAGACCGAAAGACCCAGGCCTGTCCCTTTACCGGGCTCCTTGGTGGTATAAAAAGGATCAAAAATATTCCCAAGATTTTCCTTTGCAATCCCGAAGCCATTATCAATATATCTTATTTTCAACATGTTGGGATGGTCTTTCGATTCAGCGGGGACATTCTGTACCACCTCGCTGGTTATCGATATTTTACCTTCAAAATGATCCCCAACGGACGAAATAGCATCGGCAGCATTAATAAGCAAATTCAAAAAGACCTGTCTCAATTGATTCGAATCGGCCATCACCCTATCGTTTTTCGCAATCAAGCCAAGATGTAATTCGATATTGGACATCAACGGCTGAAATTTAAATACATCAACCGTCTCTCTGATGATGGAGTGCACTGAAACAGCCTTCAAATCTTCACTCGAAGGCCTTGAAAAATCAAGGAGCTGCTTGATAATAGTATTTACTCTATTTATTTCATTTTCTGTACGGAGAATAAATTCCTTTTTATCTTCCTCTGAAATATCGTTCTGTTTAAGCAATTCCAAATACCCCACAACAATACCTATGGGGTTTCCCATTTCATGGGCAATTCCTGAAGATAATCTGCCGATAGATGCCAATTTTTCCGCTTGAATAATCTCTTTTTGAGCCTGTTTTAAATCAGTATTCGCCTTCTCAAGGGACATAACCGTGGTCCGAAGTCTTTCTTTATCATCGGCAATCTGTTTCAACATGCTGTTTAACGCCTTGGATAATTTGCTGAAATCATTATTTTCCTTTTCATAAAGGAAAAACATCTCATCATCTTCTCGGTATTCTTCAGCCCGCTTTACCAGCCGCTGTAAAGGTTTCACGATAATCCTCGACAAGCGGTAAAAACCGATAAAAGAAAAAACAAATGTATTGATAAAAATATAGATCAATAAGATATATTGTGTCCGTCTCAACGTTTTATGGATTCCTTTAAGGGGTAAGACAATACTTACCCCTGCAATGATACTTCCATTCCTGAGCAAAGGCGCTGATATGATCACATCCTGGCTTTGCTTCCCCCAAACCCCCCAAGTTGACCCCAAAAATCGGGTGGCTTTATCTCCTGACCGAATTGTTTGTCTTGTAAGTGTCTCGATCTCATCATGCAAGGTACAATTTTCCCCATTGGAATATACTCGATTTTTCTTTGCATCCATAATGATTGCGCAAGAATATCCTGCATTTTTTAACCTCCTGTCAAAATCATCCTTAAAATTTGAATTCTCTGTGATAGTGTCCGATTCTTGGAAAAATATTATATTGGCTTCCACTCCTGATATAAATGTATATCCTCTTGAAACTTCAGATCCAAGGAGGTCCCTTCGTGCGGTTATAATCATTACAAAATCTAATAAAATCATGGCAAACACTAAGAGGATAGTTAGATGAATAGCAATATTTGTTTTTAAACCGCGGGCAAACACATTAAACCTTTTACGTTTGGGAATTTCAAAAACTTATGAAAATAAATTTTTAAATAACAACAGCTTATGGTATCCAGATTTTAGAAGACAGGCATTTTTTTAAAGTTTTACGTGAAAGTTCCATATAAGTCAAATTGCGTTTATACAAAGAATCACATCCCTACTGATTTTTGTCAAAATATTGGTCAATTTTTGTCACAATTAAATCGTAAGCTCGTAATACATTCCTATAAAATCATTAAAAACCAACTCAACAAATAAGCTCTTTTGTAAGATTAATTCTAACAACCCATTGTTTTTTTTATATTGGATAAAAGGCCGCCAGATATAGACGAGTTTTTAAACCCGTCTCACAACCCAAAGGCATATTATTTGCATGTATTTGATCAGGATCAACAAGGGTTAAATAGGGTGTTCCCCCATGAAAAAGACTCAACGCCCCATCGAGTCATAGAGGAGGGAACATGCTCAGTATATTAACTTAATCCTGTTTGTCTTGTCTGAAGTTAACAATATATTTTATTAAGAATTTAGAATAGATTCAGTAAATTCCGGTTAAGTTTTTGCATATGAGTGCAAGTCATTCTGCTCTTTGAAATTTTGTAAGCTGTCTGTATTGCAATAGGAATTGCGCAGTTCATTTTGAATTTTGATACGTAACTGCCGCACCCTTTTGATCGAAACCTTTTCGTTATGCTGTTCGTAACAAT
>Ga0208279_1002012_pt1 | contig 10251 bp, 10 predicted proteins | sample AntAceMetag02UKM_FD_184766 | JGI IMG/M metagenome (GOLD analysis project Ga0208279, IMG submission 184766) | Saline lake microbial communities from Ace Lake, Antarctica - Antarctic Ace Lake Metagenome 02UKM (SPAdes) (version 2) | ecosystem: Environmental > Aquatic > Non-marine Saline and... | reverse complement strand
CGTATATTCTGTGAAAAAAATTTATTTTCAGGGAAGATTTATCTTTATCATCCTGTGGCTTATCCGATTCATCGCTGAAAACTTTTCCAGATTCAATATTTTCCATATCAATATTTTCCGGTACATTTTCCAAAACTTGTTCTTTATCTTCAGGCATTTAACCATCCTTTTTAAATTTAGTTTCATGAGAGGCCACAACTCAACAGGACAGGGAAGTCTCTTTTTTCGGCCGCAAATAATATGCCTCATTTCTTATCTTGGTATCTTAGAGGCTGAAATCAACTTTTGTTATAGGGCGTGAGCTTTATCCGTAGTTTTGTTATTGCCTTAGAGTGTATTTGGGATATCCTTGACTCTGTTAAGCTTAGCACTTTTGCTATTTCCTTTAGTGTCAGTTCATCATAATAATAAAGTGACATTACCAATTGTTCCTTGTTTGCAAGGCCTGAAAGGGCATGAGATATATTTTCTTTCAACTCTTTTATCTTTAATTCATCAAATGGTGATGGCATATCCGAGATTTGCTTGGAGAATTTTGGCGCTGATCCATCCGGAAAAAGCTCGTCAAGACTGAGGAGTCTTACGCCCCATGCCCTGCTGCTCATTTTATAATATGATTCAATATCAATACCAAGCTCTTGAGCAACTTCCAGGTCGTCCGGGTCCCTTTTCAGCGTAAACCTTAGTTCGGAAATAGCGTTTTCAATCCTCTGGATATCCTTCCTTATGGATCTGGAGACCCAGTCCATTTTTCTCAGTTCATCTAATATAGCCCCTTTAATCCTATGTTCCGCATAAGTTTCAAATTTAGGTCCCATTTCCGGTTTAAATTTATCAATGGCATCAAGCAGGCCTATTGCCCCTGCACTTGATAGCTCTTCTTTTGATATATTTGAGGGAAGCTTGAGCGCCATTCTGTCGACAATATATTTTACCAAGGGGGCATATTTAAGTATAGGGCCTTCCTTTGTGGTTGCATCTGCCTTGTGGCGGTTGCTTTGGGCTACCTCTTGGTATTTATTAATATAAGTCTTCATTAGTCTCAGTCCATTACTCCTGTAACGAGCCTTTTCCAGAAAAATTTAATGTTTCCATCTGTAGACCTTTTCTCTGATTCCCTGAAGAGATACTGGGCCAATTTATAGATATTTTTGCTTGCCGGTGTTTCAGGGTAACTACATACAACGGGCTCCCTTCTCGTTACTGCCTTTTGCAGCATATTATCCCATGGAATAAACCCAGCATAGTCCAGGGATATGCTGCCCATAAATCTTGCCACTACCTTGCTCATATTTTGATAAACCGATCTTGCCTCCTTTTCGTCCCTGGCCATATTTATTAAGAGGGTAAAATTCTTTGTTCCGTGCTGATAAAACATAACCTTCATAAGGGCATATGCATCTGTTATAGATGTAGGCTCAGGTGTTGCCACAATAATCCTTTCCTCGGCAGCCAAATTAAAATAGATGACATTTGAGGAAATCCCCGCACCGGTGTCTATCAACAAAAGGTCAAACATGTTGTTAAGAATATCAAATTCATTTAACAGGTTAATTTTATGCCCTTCTGAAAGGTGGGTTAATGCCTGGACACCTGAACTGGCCGGTATAACCGATACACCTTCAGGCCCTTTTACTATAATCTGAGACAGCCCTTTTTCACCCTTTATTACATCTTCTATGTTATGTTTTGGGTTAATGCCAAAAATAATATCTATATTCGCCAGCCCAAGATCGGCATCAAATATTAAAACTTTTTTTTTCAATCTTTGACATGCAATAGCCAGATTTCCAACAACATTTGTTTTGCCTACACCACCCTTACCGCTTGTGATGGCAATAACCTTCGGCATGCTTTTTTGCAAAGACGCTCCTCCCCCATTTCCTTGTCTAATCCTGTGAACTCGCAGAGATTCATCCCGTACTAACCCTCTTAATTTTGTTGCCTGGTCCATTTGCAATTCCCCATTACAAAACAAATTGTTTTTCGTTTATCAGAAAATAATATACAGATACCTTTTAATAACGTCCAAATGTATGATTAAAATTTTTCGACCTGTGCCATTAGCTTTTAGTCCCGCCAAAGATAGGCGGGATTAGCTTTTGGATAAAAATGTTCAATATCTTTATCTCATTGATCTGTTGATTAAGTTCTCTAAAATCTCTCATTTCCACCCCTTTTTAATGCTAATGGCTAACCGCACAGCTCTAATTTTTTAGTGACTATTCAGTTTTTGCCTTGCCCCTTTGCTTTTGTCCCTGACCATTTAAAACTCCATTGATAATTGGTGTAAGATGTTTTTTTTATGTGCCTTTTCAATGTCATCAGGCACGCTTTGCCCTGTAGTGAAATAAGAAACAGGTAATGATAATTTCATTATCTGGTTTATAGCTGATCCGCATGTTTCCGCTTCATCTATCTTGGTAAATATATAGCTCTGGAATTTTAAGGGGCCAAAATTTATTGCTGCCTTATTCATCTCTGATTCTGATGTTGAAACACTTAAAAGCAGATGGGTGCTGATAGACAGGTCATCAGTAATTATTTTTTGCAGCTCCCCTATCCTTGACATATCATATTGACTATGGCCTGCTGTATCTATAAAAATTAAATCTTTTTGGCCCATTCTTTTAAGGGCAAAGAGCAAATCTTTTCGGTTAAATGCCGGGATACACGGTATGCCTAAAATATTTGCGTAGGTTTTGAGCTGATCCATGGCTCCTATGCGATAGTTGTCTATTGATATGAGGCCTACCTTTTTCCCATTTTTTAGCATTTGCTGGGCGGCAAGCTTTGCAATTGTGGTTGTTTTGCCAACACCGGTTGTTCCAATAAATGCCGCTATTATTGATTTTTTGTCCCTGGTTTCAAATATATCTTTTATCTTTATTGTCTGCATAATTTCTTGAATTGTTTTTTCTCTTATTTCCAGCAGGTCTCTGGAGGCAGCATTTAACACGCCGGCCCTTTCAAGGAACATCCTGGCATAATTTTCATTTACCCCGCCCCTTATTAATTTTGTATACACATTGAGTGCAGCAGGGTTCATTATCAGCGATTCGGATAAACTGCCTCCATGGCCCATAAGATAAATCATTTCTTTAATACTCATAAGCTCTGATTTAACATCTCCTATGGAGCTGGAGTATTCATCGAGACCGTTATCTTCTGCAGGCACTGCAGTTACCTCAAAGGCATCTTTATTAGCTCCATTATTCAACTTTTTTGTGGAAACTATCATTGCATCAGGCCCTAAAATTTTTTTAATTTTTATGACAGCCTCATTAATTGTTTCGGCCCGGTATTTTCTAACTTGCATGGCTTAACTGGACCTCTCCTATAGATTTAAACCTCGTGTCACTTAAAAGCTCGCTCTGGGAAAGAACCATCAAAGACGGTATAAAATTAGCAATCATTTTCTTTAAATGTCTTCTTATTACCGGTGAAGTAACAAGAATCGGCTGGATGTTTTGTGACATGGCCTTCTCTGTCTCTTCCCTGATAGAGTTAATTATGGGGTCTGCAAATTGTGGGTCAATCGAAAGGTACGAGCCATGCTCTGTCTTCTGGACGCCCTTAACAAGAATGTCCTCGACATCCTGGGCCATGGTTATTAATTTTAGTGTGCCATCTTCATCTATATAAGGGCTGATGATGGATCTCGAAAGTTTATGCCGCACATACTCAGTTAAGAGCTCAGGGTCTTTTGTTAAAGGCGCGTAGTCAGCAAGGGTTTCAATAATCGTTAATAGATCCCTTATAGATATCCTTTCCTGCAATAAATTTTGCAAAACCTTCTGGACATTCCCTAATGAGAGCAGGTTCGGCACCAATTCATCAACGGCCTTTGGGTAGGACCTGCTCAAATTATCCAGAAGATTTTGAACCTCTTGACGTCCCAACAGTTCTGAGGCATATTTTCTAAGGACCTCTGTTAAATGTGTGGCCATTATGGTTACATTGTCTACAACTGTATAACCTGAAAGTTTGGCCTCTTCCTTTTTTGCCTCCGGTATCCAGATAGCCGGTAGATTAAATGCCGGCTCTGTGGTGTCTATGCCCTCCACCTTTCGGGTAACGTTGCCGGGATCCATGGCCATAAAATGTTTTACCAGTAATTCAGCGCCTACAATTGATACGCCTTTGAGGAGAATCCGGTAGGAAGATGAATTGATCTTTAGGTTATCCCTTATATGGATTGGCGGTATTACCAGGCCCATATCAATGGCAAACTGTCTTCTGATTGACCTAACCCTGTCAAGAAATTCTCCACCTTGCTCCTTGTCGACCAAAGGAATTAATCCATATCCCACTTCAAGCTCAAGGGGGTCAATAGCCAACAGGTGTTCTACCGGTTCCGGCCCTATATCAACCTGTTCCTTTTCTTTTTCCTCAAGTTCTTTGACCTTGGCAACCGTCTCTTTCCTGCTTAAGAGATACATGCTTCCGGCAATGATTAAGGAAAGCACGATAAACGGCAAGTGAGGTAGGCCGGGAATGAGACCAAAAAAGAAGATTGTGAATGATGCAATATAGATTGCCTTTGGATAACCGGCAAGCTGTTTACCGAATTCCTTTCCCATGCTATCCGTGGATGCAGCCCTGCTGACAATTATACCTGCTGCAGTTGATATTGTAAGTGCAGGAATCTGGGAAACCAGCCCATCACCGATAGTCAACAGGGTGTAATTCTGGGCTGCATCCATTATAGACATCTTCCTTTGAAGGACTCCGATTATAAACCCACCAATGATATTTATAATGGTTATTATTATGCCTGCAATTGCATCTCCCCTGACAAATTTTGCCGCACCGTCCATGGAGCCATGAAATTCGGCCTCCCTTGCAATTATTGTTCGACGCTCTTTTGCCTCATCCTCATCTATTATTCCGGCATTTAAGTCTGCGTCAATGCTCATTTGTTTCCCAGGCATTGCATCTAAAGTAAATCGAGCTGCAACCTCGGCAATCCTTGTGGCGCCTTTTGTAATAACCACGAAATTAACAATAACCAGGATTATAAAAACTATCATCCCTACTACATAATCCCCTCCAACTACGAAATCACCAAAGGATTTTATAACCTTTCCTGCAGCAGATAACCCCTCATTTCCATGGAGAAGTATCAGCCGTGTTGATGCAACATTAAGGGAAAGTCTATAAAGGGTTGTAACGAGAAGCAGAGATGGGAATATGGAAAAATCCAAGGGCCTTAATGCGTACATGGCAATGAGGAGAATAGTTATTGAGAGTGTAATATTCAGCGCCAAAAGAAAGTCGAGAATAATTGGCGGTAATGGAATAATCATAACTACAAGAACAGTTATTACCCCGATAACTGTCAATATTTCACTGGCAGGGGCTGGAGGATTTGAATCTAATGTTAAGTCTTTTTCCATTATATAAACCTTGGATTATTCTCTAAAGTTATCCTTTGACAAACTGTTAACAGATTTTCGATAAATTTCAACCTGTGCGGTTAGCTTTTAGCCATTAGCCATTAGCTTTTTGATAAATCTGTTTAATATCCTCTTTACCTCATTGATCTCTTGGTTAAGTTCTCTAAAATCTCTCATTTCCACCCCTTTTTAATGCTAATCCCGCATCAGGCGGGACTAACGTCTAACCGCACAGGTTGAATGATTTTATTAACTGCACAGTCTTTATGCGGCCTCATATTCCTTATTTCCCTTCAGTTTATAAATATATGCCAGTACCTCGGCAATAGCCTTATATAGGGACGGCGGTATTTCTTGGCCTATCTCAACGAGAGAGTATAAACTCCGGGCAAGTTCCCTGTTTTCCAGGATAGGGATATCGTGTTTTTCCGCCAGGGCTTTTATTCTTTCCGCCACCTTACCTGCGCCCTTTGCAAGCAATTTGGGCGCGTCCATGGAGGAGTTATCGTAACTCAGTGCAATGGCCAAATAGGTGGGGTTGGTAATTACGACATCGGCCTGGGGAACCGCTTGCATCATCCTCTTCCTCGCCATCTGCATCTGAATGCTTCTTATTCTTGATTTAACCAGAGGGTCACCCTCTGAGCTTTTATGTTCATCCTTTACCTCCTTCTTGCTCATCTTGAGTTTTTTTTCAAAATCCCATTTCTGGAAGGCATAGTCTATTGCTACAAGAAAAACCATAGCAAGTACGCACTTAATAATTATCATAGCCGCCGTTCTAAGGATATAAACTATGATTGAGGCAATCTCCATGTCACCTAAACGTGGCAGCTCTTTCATTTCACTCTTTAATGCGACATAACCTATCCCCCCGATAATGGCCAATTTCAGCAAAGACTTAAATAGTTCTACAAACGATTGTTTTGAAAAAAGCCTTCCAAAGCCCTTGATGGGATTGATTTTTGAAAAGGTAGGCTTTAGTGATTCGTAGGAAAACATAAAGCCTACCTGCACTACATTTGTTAAAATTGCCGTAATAACAATGGCGACAAAAATTGGGATCATGGCTAATATGAATAGAGACAACATTCTTTCAGAAAAGACTACGAATCCGGATACGCTGATATCATTAAGAATGGGCAGAGAAAAGGCCTCTCTCATCATTTTTTGGATATAAGAGTACATATACGAACAAAAAAGCGTTAGGGTAAATATGCCGGAAAGAAGTACGGCCACTGAGGGCAATTCTCTGGATTTCGCCACTTGTCCCTTTTTTCTGGCCTCATCCCTTCTTTTTGGCGTTGGCTGTTCAGTTTTATCTTCAAAACTCTCTTCTGCCATTTTTATACCCTTAATAGTCTCATAATATTAATCAATAGAAGATCTAAATCCCCAACATATCTGTCCATAATCATTAAAAGCACATTCATGGATATCCCAAAGAAGATAAGCCCTATGACAATCTGAACAGGAAATGCCACAATCATTATATTCATCTGGGGTATTAATTTTGTAATCAACCCAAAGATCACCTTGGTAAGAAGAAGGGCGGCAATAGCCGGAGCGCCTATCTTTACTGCTATAGCAAACATGTCAGTAGAGACACCCATGATTACCTTAAATAACTGCTTGTTTAAGTTTAATGAGCCTACATTTATAATTTCAAAACTTTCTCTTATCGCGCCGAGGAGTATATAATGACCGTTTAAGGTAAGGAAAAGCACCATGGCAATTAGAGAGGACATGTTAGAGAGAATAGACGCCTGTGTGCCGCTTTGAGGATCAAGAATGTTTACAATGGCAAAACCTGTCTGAAAACCGACCAACTGCCCCATCATACTGACGGCCTCAAAGAACATTTGCACTGTTAATCCTAATATCATGCCGATCATAAACTCTGATACTATCAATTGAAACACCCCCCAGGATGTATCTGGGAACTCAGTCATCTTATTGCTTATAACTGGAAAAAGGATTATGGTTACGATAAACGCCAGCCCAGCCTTAGACAGCACGGGGATAATCCTTGAACTAAAAAAAGGTAACATAAATAAGACAACACTGATCCTTATAAGTATTAGAAAAAACGATTTAAATTCTTCATATTGTACAGGCATGGAATACATAAGTTTACCGTTATCTTTTTTGTAATAGTTCACCGCTGAATTCGCAGAGAACGCAGAGATCTCTCCTCCCCCTACCTTATGAAAAAAGGAATTTGTTCAATAGTATTTGCAGCAAAATTCATTAGCTTCTCAAGCATCCAGCTTGCAAAAAACAGGAGGGCCAGCAAAACTATTAATATCTTCGGCACAAATGTCAGGGTCATTTCCTGAATCTGCGTCACTGCCTGAAATATACTCACCAAAAGGCCTACGGCAAGGCCAAGGCCAAGCATTGGCATTGATACAAGGATAGTTGTTTTAATAGCCTCCTGGGCAAATGTTATAACAAACTCTGGTGTCATATTCGTTACTTATCTATAAGTTACTATCCACCGGTAAAACTTTTTACCAGTGAACCTACAATCAGATTCCATCCATCTATAAGAACAAAAAGCATAAGCTTAAACGGCAATGAGATAAGGATTGGCGGAAGCATCATCATTCCCATGCTTAGCAATACACTTGCCACAACCATATCTATAATCAAGAAAGGAACATACAAGAGAAATCCAATAATAAAGGCGGTTTTTAGTTCGCTTATAACAAATGAAGGAATTAAGATAAATACAGGGATATCTTCCATATTTTTGGGTTTCTCAACCTTTGCCATCTTTACAAACAGGGCCAGGTCTTTCTCCCGTGTCTGCTGTAGCATAAATTTTCTGATAGGTGTCATAGCGGCCTTTAAGGCTGCTTCCTGGGATATTTCTTCATTAAGATATGGCTGCAGCGCTGAACTATTAACCTTTTGCCATACAGGCATCATAATAAAAAATGTTAGAAACAGGGCCAGGCCGGCAATAATCTGATTAGAGGGAGTCTGCTGCGTTCCCATGGCATGTCGCAGAAAGGAAAAAACAACGGCCAGTCTGGTAAAGGATGTCATAAGTATCAAGATAGACGGTGCAAGAGCAAGGATGGTTAATAAAAAAATTATCTGCAGCAAGGTTGAAACATCGCCGGTGTCTCCCCCTTTTTCTATGCCAAGGCGTAACGATGGAAAGAGGAAATCTGCTGCCATTCCATCTTGAATGAAAGCAATATAAACAGTTATGGCAAGCATCAAGGAAAATAGATATTTCCATAATCTATGATTACTCAGACGGCAGCTCTGTCCCATTTTCATGTGTTTTTCTATCTTTTTCATTTGAATTCTTAAGCTTAGTCAAAAAGTTAATGCTTCCGGGCGTTATACCTATAACAATTCTTTCACCTGAAATTTCCACAACCTCAATCCGTTCTTTTGGAGAAAAATGTAATGAAGATATTGCCTTGATGGGCAGATCTCCTTTCATGCCCTGTCCCTGGAATAGAAATCTTTTTATTAAATAGAGTATCAATACGACAAGACCGATCACAATAAAAAGCACGGCCATTGTCTTGAGACCAGTGTGTATAAAATTAAAATTAGCCATACCTTCCATTTTTACCACTTACAAATATATGTATGTGTTCAAGGGTTCAGGGTTCACCGTTTAGAGTGCACGAATCGACGCCTCAGTTTTAACCCTTAACCCTGAACCCTGAACCTCCGAATCCATATGTACTATCCTAGAGATTTTACCCTCTCCATAGGGCTTATAATATCTGTTACCCTTATGCCGAATTTATCATCTACAACCACAACCTCTCCCCTTGCGATTAATTTTCCGTTTATGTATATCTCCAACGGATCGCCTACCGACTTATCTAATTCTATTATAGATCCCTGGCCAAGTTGAATAAGGTCATTGATCACTATCTTTACCTTGCCGAATTCTACGGATAATTCCAGTGGTATATCGAGGATAAATCCAAGGTCGTATTTCTCCATTTCCTCTTGTCCATCCCGGCTTTCTATTGCCTCATCTACCTTTTCCTCTAATGATTCCTCCTGGGGAATGGTTTCTTCGCTCATTATTCACTCCTTAAAAATTTATTTATCCTTATTGCCTTTCTATTATTAGAGGTTCCGGGACTGCCCTTAAACTTTGGAACACTTTCAACCTCTATAATAACAGAGTCGTCTATCCTTCTATCCAATGGGATAATGTCCCCGACTTTAATATCTAAAAATTCTTTGCCTGTTACCCTCATAGTATCTAAGATGCAATTTAGGTTTACAGTCAATTCCATTATATTTTTCTCAACATATTTCTTCCATGTGCTGTCTGCGTCGCTTTTCTCTCCCTCAAACCGACGGCGTAGCTTTCCCCTTATAGGCTCAATGGTAGAGTAGGGTATGCTGAGTGTCAAAACCCCTGATGTCTTTTCAAAATCAACTATAAAACGGTTGACAATGATATGTTCATTCTGAGTGATTATATTGGCAAACTGGGGGTCCATCTCAGAACGGACAAACTCCATCTCTCCCTTATGGATATTAGACCATGACTCCTGCAGATCTTTTAGCATTATCTTTACTATCTTCTCTATTATCTTTCTTTCAATTAATGTAAATGACCTGCCTTCAACCTTTTGGGGCCCTGCCATCTTTCCCCCAAAGAAGGTATCAACAAATGCAAACGCCAGGGAACTCTCCAGAGACAGCAGTATATAACCTTTCAAAGGCGCCATTTTTATAATATTTAGGCTTGTGGGGACTGGAAGGGAGCGGGCAAAATCTCCGAACTTGGTAGCCTCCACAGAAGAAACGTTTACATCAATAATTTTCCGTGTGGCAGCGGAAAGACTTGTTCTTAATA
>Ga0208279_1002011_pt1 | contig 10255 bp, 10 predicted proteins | sample AntAceMetag02UKM_FD_184766 | JGI IMG/M metagenome (GOLD analysis project Ga0208279, IMG submission 184766) | Saline lake microbial communities from Ace Lake, Antarctica - Antarctic Ace Lake Metagenome 02UKM (SPAdes) (version 2) | ecosystem: Environmental > Aquatic > Non-marine Saline and... | reverse complement strand
CTGAATATCTAGATTTAAAAAGATGGTTTTGCTCTTTGGTATAAAAGCCTGCTGCTTGAAAATTTATTGTCTGTAAAGACAAAGATTTATAAAAATCATCAGCAGCAGCCTAAGCGATTCAAAGTATCGTCAAATTCCATAGATGTAATTGCTGGTTATTTGCGAACCATAGCGGGTGAAGCAGATGAAAGAGGCTACAAGTTCAATAAAGTTAAGATAACTAATTGAGTGTTGCATAGTAAAGTCAAAGTAACTAGAGGGCAGGTTGATTATCAGCATCTTTTTAATAAGTTGAGATTAGGTGATCCCGAAAGATATTTGATATTTGAGTCAGAAATTGAAATCAAAGTGTATGCTGTTTTTGATCTAGTTGATAGTCAAATTGAGTCATAGGTAAGTATTTAGACGCAAGCAAGGTACCTGCATTATAGCCAGCTCGATTGATACATAGTTTGGTTTTAAAGGGGAAAAAATTTTGTCAAAGATCAAGTGAATTACTGGATTTAATCTTTTATGTTCCAGCGTCAACTGATCTTGGCCTTAGCAAGAATTTTTTAGACGTAGGCTGAAAATAAAAGAGCAATCTTATTGAATGTAAAACAATGAAATATCTTATAAAAAAAATAATAAACACAGGAGTTTGAAATGACCTGGAAAAATGAACAGGAACAACAGCAAAAAACTGAAGATAAACCGCAAGCCGAATGGGAGAAAAAATTAGAGTTACTGTGGCGCAATAGCTTGGAAAAAGGGCAGAATTATTTTAGTCAGCATGCTAAAAAAATACTCAACTATGTTCTAGTCTTACTGGTTTTTGGCTGGTTAGCCAGTGGTATTTATATTATCGATCAAGGTAATAGAGGTGTAGTCACTCGTTTTGGCGGCTATAGCGTAACGACCTTACCAGGCCCGCATTGGCACATGCCTTTTCCTATTGAACATGTGGTGAATGTTAATGTCGAAAAACAACGCTTTATTGAAGTTGGCTATCGCTCTAATGGCAGGTCAGCAGGGCAACCGACATTACCCGAATCTTTAATGCTAACCAAAGACGAAAATATTATCAGCGTCAGATTAGCGATTCAATATCAGATAAAAGATGCTCGTGATTACGTATTCAAAGTTAAAAATAATGAAGCAACTCTAAAACAGGTTACCGAAAGTATTGAGCGCGGTGTTATTGGGCGCAACAATATGGATTTCATTTTAACCGAAGGTCGTAGCCAGATTGTGAATGAAATCAAAGATGAAGTGCAACTGGCAATGGACCAGTATCAAGCAGGCCTGCGAGTCGCCAGTGTTAATTTGCAAGATGCTCAACCGCCTGAACAAGTACAAGATTCCTTTGAAGATGCCATCAGAGCGCGCGAAGACAAGCAACGCTTAATTAACGAAGCAGAAGGCTATGCCAATGAAGTCATTCCTAAATCTCGTGGAGCCGCAGTTCGTATAATTAAGGAGGCTGAAGCTTATGAGGCGCAAATTATTGCTAAGGCTGATGGGGAAAGCCAGCGTTTTGAGCAATTATTAGTGCAATATGAGAAAAAACCCAGTATTACTCGTAAGCGTCTGTATTTAGAAGCTAAAGAGCAGTTGTATAGCCATACCAATAAAGTACTGGTGAATATGGAAAAGGGTAACAGCAATTTTTACTTGCCCTTAAATCAAATAACCCAGCCAGCTAATACGCATAAGCAAAGCAATAGCAAATCGTCACTAAATAGAAACATAGGTTCAGGCGTGGGTATTAAAAATACAAGTAACGCTGATCATGGCAATATCCGTAGCAGTAGGAGTAACAAATCATGATTTCAAGTCAGAATATGATAATCCCCATTAGCGTAAGTGCCTTGATTTTGAGTGCCATGTCTATATTTTATGTGGGTGAAAGTGAAAAAGTTATTAAATTCCAGTTAGGCGAAATCGTTAAGTCGGATTATCATCCGGGGCTACATTTTAAGCTGCCATTTGTTAATAATACCAGCAGCTTTGATGCGCGAATATTAACCCTGGATGCAAAATCTGAGCGTTTTTTAACTTCAGAAAAGAAAAATGTAATTGTCGATTCGTTTGTAAAGTGGCGTATTGGTGATGTGAATACTTACTACACTACAATGGGTGGTGATGTGTATCAGGCCAATTTAAGACTGGATCAAATTATGAAAGATGCAATGCGTAGCGAATTTGGTTTACGTACTATTAAACAGCTGGTGTCAGAAGATCGTGGTGACTTACGTCAGGTATTAATGACTAAATTATCACCGATTGCTGCAGAATATGGCATTCAGCTGATTGATATACGTATTAAACGCATTGATTTACCCGAGGAAGTCAGTAGTTCTGTGTATCGACGCATGGAAGCAGAGCGACAACGTGTTGCTCGTGAATTTCGTTCTCAGGGGGGAGAAGAAGCGGAGCAAATTAGTGCACAGGCAGATAAAGAGAAAGACATTATTCTTGCCAATGCCTATAGAGATGCCGAAAAAATACGCGGGCGAGGCGATGCGCAAGCGGCTCAGATTTATGCCAATAGTTATGGTAAAAATGAAGAGTTTTATGCTTTCTATCGTAGTTTAAGTGCTTATCAAGTCGCTTTTGAAAATACTGAAGATACCATGCTTTTAGAGCCTAATTCAGATTTTTTTAAGTATTTTTCTAAACAACAATAAGGGGTAGATGATGATCTCTCGTATTATTAAATTGTTAGCCTCAATAACTATAGGCGTAGTTTTGTTTTCTGTTTTTTCCAGAATAACTACGCAAAACAACAATGTGAATTACGCCGTTTCTTATTCGGATTTTATTAAAGATATACGTAAAGGTGCTTTGTCCGAAGTGAATATTGATGGTGACGAAATTAGTGGTCATAAGCGTAACGGTGAACGTTTTGTTACTTATAATCCTAATGATCCAAAATTGATTGATGAACTTCTGGAATATGATGTCAAGATTAAGGTCGCAACACCTCAAAAAACCTCAATGTTGATGCAGATTTTTATATCCTGGGCACCGATGTTGCTCTTGATCGCGGTTTGGGTGTACTTTTCCCGTAAACAACGCGGCGCCGCCGGCGGTGGTGGACAAATGGATATGGGTAAAAGCCGAGCCAAATTATTGGAAGAAGACCAGATTAGAGTCGGCTTTGCTGATGTTGCAGGCGTAGAAGAAGCCAAAGAAGACGTCATGGAAATTGTTGATTTCCTGAAAGGTCCTTCCAAGTATGAATTTGTCGGTGGCAAGATTCCACATGGTGTATTGTTGGTCGGCCCGCCGGGAACAGGTAAAACCCTGTTGGCACGTGCCATTGCTGGTGAAGCAGGCGTGCCTTTTTTCTCTATTTCGGGTTCCGATTTTGTAGAAATGTTTGTTGGTGTGGGTGCATCACGTGTGCGTGACATGTTTGAGCAGGCTAAAAAACGTGCTCCCTGTATTATTTTTATTGATGAGATTGATGCTGTCGGTCGTCAACGCGGTGGCTCTGGAACAGGTGGGGGCGGTAATGATGAGCGGGAACAAACCTTAAACCAATTACTCGTAGAAATGGATGGTTTCAGTGGTAATGAAGGTATTATTGTCATTGCGGCAACCAACCGTTCCGATGTTTTGGACAAGGCATTATTGCGACCTGGTCGTTTTGATCGTGAGATTCATGTCGGCTTGCCAGATATTAAAGGCCGTGAGCAAATACTCAAAGTCCATGCTCAAAAAATACCCCAGGCTGAAGATGTTGATATCAGAGATTTGGCACGCGGCACACCAGGTTTCTCTGGCGCTGAACTGGCTAACCTAATCAATGAAGGTGCATTATTGGCAGCTCGGAATAATAAGCGTATCGTCACTATGAATGACTTAGATAAAGCACGCGATAAATTATTAATGGGTGCCGAAAAACGTTCTATGGTCATGCGTAAAGAAGATTTACTTATGACTGCTTATCATGAAGCGGGACATGCCATTGTCGGTCGACATGTGCCTGAACATGACCCTGTTTATAAAGTCAGCATTATGCCACGCGGTGGTGCTTTGGGTATTACCATGTTTTTACCTGAGCGTGATACCTACAGTGCCAGTAAAGACAAGTTAGAAAGTCAGATATCTGGGCTATTTGGTGGACGTGTTGCCGAAGCATTGATTTATGGTAAAAACAAAGTGACTACCGGGGCATCCAATGATATAGAACGTGCTACCCAACTAGCACGGAGTATGGTGACTAAATGGGGTTTGTCTGAAAAATTAGGACCGATGGATTATGGTGATAGTGAAAGCGGCTATATGGGCGCTCAGGCAAAACCGATGTCTGAGCAAATGGCACAAACCATTGATGAAGAAGTGCGCAAAGTCATCGATAGAAACTATCAGCGTGCCGAAGATATATTAAAAGACAATATTGACGTTTTACACAATATGGCACAAGCATTAATGGATTGGGAAACCATTGATAAATGCCAGATTAATGTGTTGCTTGAAGGTGTAGTCTTGGCAGCCCCGGTCATTGAGCCTGAAATAATTGTCGAGCCTAAAGATGATCCTAAAGATGATATAGAAACGCCGGCAGATAAAATCGCCCAAGATGGCTTACTGACTTAGGTGTGTAATCTGTTTGCTAAAGCTTACTCAGCAGTATAGGCAGTCATTGCTCCTCCTTGATGATTAAGATTCTCCTCCAGCAACCCTTCTGAGGCATTACTTTCAGAAGGGTTCTTTTTTATTGTGTATATTTATGAGTACTATCGCTTCTATTCGATTTAAATATGTTAAAAATGCGCTGAAATATGCTATTGAGGCTAATTATTACCTGGCAATTTTAATTAGTTTTATGGCTGCTGTTATGGCTGCTGTTATGGCTATGGTTGGGAATGAAAGTTTTTTAAATACCGGGGATAATTTTCACAATCCATTGATTAATAATCTAAAAATCATGTTGGCTTATATGGTTCTAGCGGAGTTTTCAGTGTTCGGCTTTTGTTTTATAAAACGTAGTTATACAGAACTGGTTCTTGTCGGTATATTTTTGCTATTAATACCGGGCGAGCTGAAATTTTACGCACAGATCAATCATCTGGAAATTGATAATTCTTTTGATGTTTTTTTCTTATATACTGGGCTGTCCCATCTATTTTATGGTTTATTCTGGAAACGTTGATTAACGGTTAAGAAATACGCCTATTTAATCCCTCATTACTGCAGTTTGTTAGCAGCAATCTGGAGGATTACAAACAGCTTCCCGCTTAAAACTTTGCGGGAAAGATGACTGTTTTGCTTAAACAAGCCCGGGTTGATTAAGGTTCAAGGATGCTGATATATTGATGATCTGGTTATTTTCTTCTATTTATCTTATGGATACTTATGAAAGCACTATTTATTTTCATACTTGTTACATTAACCGCTTGTACAGGTATACCTGAGGGCATTAAGCCAGTAGAGCAGTTTGAGGTCAGTCGTTATCTTGGTAAATGGTATGAAATCGCCCGACTAGATCATCGATTTGAACGAGGTTTAACAGCCATCAATGCTGAATATAGCTTGAGAGCAGATGGTGGACTTAGAGTGCTTAACAGTGGTTATAACATTGAAACCGGCAAACGTGATCAGGCGGAAGGTAAAGCTTATTTTCTTGGTAGACCTGATATCGGTAGTCTTAAGGTTTCATTTTTCGGGCCTTTTTATGGTGGTTATCATATTATTGAGCTGGATAAACAGGCTTACCAATATGCCATGATCACGGGTCCTGATCTTGATTATTTGTGGATTCTTGCGCGCATGCCGACATTGGATCAGGCCACTTTGCAGCGTTTAATTGCGCGCGCAAAATTCTTAGGTTTTGCAGTGGATAAGTTGATTTTTACCGAACAGCCTGACACATCAACCAAGTAATGACAATACATCAACTGCACTACCAGCAAGTCTTAAATATGTCGCGTGATGAAGCTTGGCAATTTTTTAGCTCTCCGCATCATCTTAATACCATTACGCCAGACTTTTTTACTATCACGCCGGCTTCAAAAGTGCCCGAAGAAATTTACAGTGGTTTAATGATTGCCTATACGATGCACGCGGTTTTTAGCTGGCCGATGTCCTGGCTTTCAGAAATCAGTCACTGCGCTAGCGGCCATTATTTTATCTATGAACAGCGTATCGGTCCGTTTAAATTCTGGAGTCATGAAGTGCGCATAACTGAGCAAGATAAGGGCGTTATGCTTGAAGATATTGTGTTTTATAGCATGCCTTTTGGCCTCTTCGGAAGTTTATGTCACAAACTGATGATTGCAGATAAATTAGCAGATATTTTTAATACTCGACGGAAGTATTTGGCGCAGCGCTGGGGCGTCTTAAGCTAAGCGTAGATTAAATTAATCAATAACAAACAAACCTGATAAGACCACTATGCCTAAATATTCTTTAAAAACGTGTATCCTTTTAGCTCTTTCTACCCTGCCTGCTTTAGCTTATGCAGAAAAAGGCTTAATTAATGGTAAGCTCAATGCTTGTCCTGACAAACCCAATTGTATTAGTACTGAAAGCAGCGATTTAGCGCCTATTTCCTTTGGCACACATAATCCGGATCAAGCATGGGTAATTTTACAAACCTGCATTGTAGAGCAGGGAGGCAAAATAGAAAAAATTAGTGAAAATTATCTTTGGGCTAGTTTTCAATCACCTGTATTTAAATTTACTGATGATGTTGAAGCAAGGCTGGATAGAGATAACCAGCTTATTCAACTGCGCTCTGCTTCGCGAACAGGCTATTATGATTTCAATGCCAATCGAAATAGACTTAATCGTTTAATAAAGCTTTTTTCCATTAAACTCAATCCAGATGCATTACACAACACTTATGAATAATCGGCATCTTTCATTAACATCGTCATTCCCGAGGAATATCTTTGTCTACGCAAGATTCCTGCTAGAAGCATGCAGGAATGACGATAACTCACCCTAAAAAGTGCTAACTACTTTTAGCTCTAAATGAAAGATGCCGAATAATTACTCCCAAAAAAAGTTCATGTAGGCAGCAGCAAGTTGCTTATTAGGTCAACAAGTCCGTTACGATGGTAGCCATAAAAATAATCCCTATATGCTAAAACCATCGGGCGAATTGTAGCGATGACTTTATTACGCCATCATTTCAGGAAAATGTCCGATCCGTTTATCGACCGGTCATTTTATATGGCTCCTCATCCTGTAGAAATTGCCGCTTTAAATAATATTTTTTGACTTTGTCAGCTATTGTCCCGTTTTTCATGAATATGTTGGACCAACCAATAAGTAATTCCTAAGCCAAGTACTACGAAGCCACTGGCATAAATATATTGTGGTGATAAGACGTGATAATCAAAAATAATAACTTTTCGACACACTGCCATAAGTGCCGTCGCAACTACAAGTTTAACGGGAATAATATCGGTGCGCAGATATAAAGTAATATTGACGAATATTTCGATGGCAATCAACACTGCCATAAAAGCACCAAAGGTCTGTAAAATGTCGCCAATACCTACATGAAATAGAGGTTCAGAAAACATTTTTTCATATATGGTGTAACCAACATCCCAAACACCGACAAAAATAACGAACACCATTAATATAGCCAACACATTTACCATTGCAATGATCGATTTATGCAAAAATTCAATGAGCGGTTTAACATTTTCAATAGGTAAGTCAACATGCTCGATTTTTGCGCGGCTTTTTTTTCGATAATGCTGCATTAGCAGAGCCAAAATATTTTGTTCGTGGATAAAATAGTCGGATTGAATGTCATTTTCAAAGAAATTATTCAGTCCTTTTACATCCCGTAAATCTTGATCCGATATACTTTTAAAGCCCATACTCCAATTAGCGAACTTACGTTCAGAAATTTCCTTTTTTTCTAGTACGGTTACATTCGTATGTCGCGGATCTTTTTTTATAACTTTAAAAAGCTCATCAATATCTTCTTCCTCACCCTCCAAAACCTGAATAAACGATTCACCGCAATACAATAGCATTCCTGTAATACCTTCCTTGCTGTTCGAATGGCGGCATTCTTGTAATAAAACTAAAAGTTGATCATCGTTCATTGGTTTTACTGCGGAACTGATATAAAGTAACCGGATCATGGTATTTCCTCCTCTCAAGATAAAAATGATGTATGACTATAATGCATTATTATGCCTGGAATATAGCATTGGACACACAGTAAATAGTTTGCATTAACGTGTACAAATACAACGCTTAAAATTAAAGCTTCATTAAAAAGGACCCAATTGTCTAGACACTAAGTTTGAAAATTAAGATGGCACCAGTGCAATTGCAGCAGATTGACACTGTCCCATTTCTTCACTTGAAGGTTCCTGTTTTTTTACTAAAGTAATCAGGAATTGTTGCTCCTCCTTTTCTTTACCTGTTGAATAAACATAATCCGGTGTTGTATATCCAAGCGTCTGATGATGGCGCTCAGAGTTAGACAGTACAAAGTATTCCGCCAGCCCCAGCAATAATTCAGGTAATGTGGCATAGTTTTTGAGGTAAATAACCTCATACTTGATGCTACGCCAAAGCCGCAATTTATGACTTTAGCAGCATAGTTTGTCTGTAGATTATGCGTTGTGAAGTTTTGGGAATATTTGAGCGACAGATCCATATTTATTTTCCTCACTGTAAGTTCTATCAGTCGCCATAGAAAAATAAACTTAAGTCATTATTTATCGTACTGCGTATGCTTAAGGAAAATATTGCCCTTACTGAAATCGGTGACTCGCTATGGATAAATCAAGTTCTACAATATTTAATCTAAATTTCTCAATCAGTCGACAATGCCTGTTCAAGCAATATTATCTGTTCTCCTGATTTTAACCCCGCAATGATCTTGATGCGGCCGTCAGGATAGGCCTGACCTATGCGCACAAATCGGCGAACTGGCTGTCCGCCTTGCAATACCCAAACCACATCCAGTTGCCCCACCTGATGCAGATAGGTCTGTGGAATCAATAAGACTTGCTCTTCTCCTTGCGGAATGCGCAGCCTGGCAAACATACCTGGAAACAAACCAATTTGCTGTTCGTCATGTGTTTTAATCAACAAGCTGCGTGCGCCGGGATCGGCTGCCGGAACAATCTCGGCAATCGTCACCGGTAAGGTTTTATCCAATGTGTCTATGCGGGCTTCCAGCACTTGCCCGGGTTTTAATCCGACAGCGACTGATTCACGCACATGTGCTTCGAAACGTAGCGAAGCCGGATCGTATATGGATAACAGTTTTTTCCCTGGTAAGGCGATATCCCCGGGTTCGGCGTAGCGATCTATCACTCGCGCAGCAAATGTGGCTTTTATCTGGCTGTAATCAAGCACATGTTGTGTTTCATTAAATGCCTGGCGGGCGGACAAAAGCTGTGACCTTAAGCTTTCATAGTCTGCTTTTGCTGCTTCAAGATCCACTAGTGTTGCACTTTCTTTAGCATAAAGATTTTGAGTTCTGGTGAAATGAGATTTAGCCTGTAGTAAACGGGCATTGATCACGTTGAGGTTTTCCGCAGCCTGATTACTGTGTGCTTTAAGACTTTGATCATAAAGCGAAATCAGTAATTGTCCTGATTTTATATTATCGCCAGATTTAACATAAATCGCCTTGATCCTTGCCTGAATCTGCGCAGCCACCTGGGTAGTTTGTCCTGATTGCACGGACGCTGTTACTTCTTCAAATAGCGGGATATTCTCAGAAACTAGCGTCAATGTTGGGCCTGAATACTGATTGTCGACTGGATTGATAAGCGGTTCAATTTTTTCTTCAAATGCGCCTGCCATCCACAGTATCATCAACAGCAAAACCAGTAGCGTAACAATCGATGTCATGAGAGTTTTAAATGTGTTGGACAAGATCATTACTCCGTGTCTGTGTAAATTAAATAGTAAACCGTCGGGATCACGAACAAGGTAAACAGTGTTGAACCTATAATGCCGAAAATAATGGCAATAGCCAAACCACTAAACACAGGGTCGAGGACAATGACTATATTGCCTAACAGGGTTGTGCCGGCAGTCAGCAAGACCGGTCGCATTCTGATTGTTCCTGCTTTAAGTAAAGCATCGCGCAAGGCCAGGCCTTCATTTCTGGCCTGGGTGATAAATTCCACCAGAATCAACGAGTTTCTGACCACAATACCCGCTAAGGCGATCATCCCGATCATGGCTGTAGCGGTAAACAACACCGGATCAGGGCTGCCATTGATAAGCCGCTCGCCAGACTGATTGAGTAGCCAGAACCCGGGCATAATAC
>Ga0208279_1001997_pt1 | contig 10295 bp, 10 predicted proteins | sample AntAceMetag02UKM_FD_184766 | JGI IMG/M metagenome (GOLD analysis project Ga0208279, IMG submission 184766) | Saline lake microbial communities from Ace Lake, Antarctica - Antarctic Ace Lake Metagenome 02UKM (SPAdes) (version 2) | ecosystem: Environmental > Aquatic > Non-marine Saline and... | reverse complement strand
CTGTCGAGGCGACGGTAGTGCTGCTTTCACCGGTAGTACCGCATATAACAGAGGAATTGTGGCAGATGTTAGGTCATGACACCTCTCTTCTTAAGGTGTCCTGGCCCTCTTATAATGAGGATGCCCTGCAGACTGAAAAGAGACTGATCGTGCTACAGGTAAACGGAAAGGTAAGAAACAGGATTGAAGTGCCCGTCTCCTACGGGGCAAAAGAGATTGAGGATGAGGCATTGGCAGATGCAAGAATCCAGCACTTTATCGCTCAAAAGCCGATCAAAAAAGTTATTGTAGTCCAGAACAAACTGGTCAACGTGGTGGTGTGAAATTGAATATTGACTACTGAATATTGACTATTTGCGGATTCGCTCCGCTCAGTTTTTTTCAATAAGGCAACCTTGTGTTGCGGGATAATCTAATTTTTTCTTGAGGAAAGATGTCCAGTTTTTTTAAATATTCAATATTCAATATTCAATATTCAATTCTTCTGGTCCTGATTTTTGTCTCTGGGTGCGGTTATAATCTCCAGGATACGAGGCAGCCAAAAGGGATAAGCATCCCGAGTCTCGCCATACCTTTAATGGCAAGCCCCTCCTCTAATTTAGGCTTTGAGGGCGACTTTACCATGATGATTCGCCAGGAATTTGTCAAACATTCCCAGGTTCCTCTTGTTTCAAAAGACCAGGCAGCGGTAGTTCTGATTGGGAGAGTAGTTGATATCAAAACCGAGGCCCTGAGTTATAAAATAACAGACGGCACATTTGAGGTAACAACTTCCCGCTGGTTGAAGATCAAATTATCTGCCAAACTGTTAAATCGGACCACCGGGAAGGTAATATGGAACGATGACAAGATGGAGGAAAAGGCATCCTTCACTGTCAGTCCGGATCCCCTGAAGACAGCATACAACCAGAGAAGGGCGACTAAAATGATCGCCAAGCTACTGGCAGAAAGAATCTATCTGAAGACCATGGAACGGTTTTGATGCCAGCAGATCTCTCCCCTGAACATGTCCTGGACCTGCTAAAACGCGGTCAATTAGGCAAGGTTTATCTTTTCTACGGCCCCGGGGATTTTCGAATAGAGAGGACACTGGGTCTGATTCGTGAAACTTTTATTCCCGAGGCTGCAAGGGATTTTAACCTCCAGATCTTTTACGGGGACAAAAATACAAAACCCGCAGATATCACCGATGCTGCCCGATCTATCCCCTTTATGGCTTCAAATCGTCTTATCATTGTCAGGAGGACTGAAAATATTTCAGCATCGGCCCTTGAGGGCTTTATCCCGTATATTGACAAACCCGCAGAATCTACCTGCCTAATATTTGTATCATCCAAGACTGACTTCAAGAAAAAATTCTACAAGAGAATCAGGAGCACTGGCGGGGCAGTCAGTTTTAAACAACTCTATGACAGGCAGGTCCTGCCCTGGATAAAGAGGATGGCAAAAGATCTCGGGTTAACCATCACCGAAGAGGCCTGTGTCTATCTCCAGGGTATAGTGGGGAACCGATTGAGGGATCTCAGTTCTGAGCTTGAAAAACTATATCTCCGCCATGGAAAGAATACTGTTGGGGTAGAAGAAATCAAGGGCCTCGCAATTTATAGCCGCATCTATACAATTTTCGAATTAATGGATCAGATATCGCTCAGACGGCGAGCAGAATCAATGTCGATATTAAGCAGGTATATAGAAGAGGAGGGCAGGGATGCAGCATTTAGCATTATTGGGATGCTTAACCGGCAAATCCGCCTGATTATCCAGGCCAAGTCCATCACCGAGCAGGGTGGGCGGGCTCCCGATGTGACTAAGAGACTTCGTGTTCCACCCTTTTTAGCGAATAAAATTCTCCAACAGTCTAAGCATTGGAGCATAAAGAATCTTGAAAATGCCTTGTATCTGCTATACCAGGCCGATGGGCACCTGAAATCGGGATCTCAGGCGCAGCTTATTCTCGAAAACCTGGTCTTGTCTTTGTAGCGTTGTGGGGCAGATCAGCCCTTAGATGCGGTGAGCTGGTTAATCTGGGTGGCCAAACGCGAAATCTTTCGAGAGGCCTGTTTCCTGTGAATTACACCTTTAGAAGCGGCTTTTTGAATAATAGAAACGGTTTTGACAAAGCTCTTTTTGGCCTGGTCTACTGAATCGTCAGATAGGGCGGTTCGGACTTCTTTGACCGCCTTCTTGACCCTTGTCTTGTAACCCTTGTTTCTAATTCTCTTGACTTCGTTTTGTCTTGCCCTCTTAAGGGCTGATTTGTGGTTTGCCAAATCCGGGCCTCCGTATGGATTGAATATTGATCCCGCTATGCGCGGGATTAACGATTGAATATTGTTGGGGCTAAATAGAATCCCCTTGCAACTCTAAAAAGAATTAATTTTTTATGATAAGGAAAAAGATCTGTTATGTCAAGGATTTTCTGTGTCAATTAAAGAGAGCAACCCTGAAAAAAGAAACCTTGGCCGCGCGGCCGGGGTAGTCAGTTTTTTTACCTTCCAGAGTCGGATCCTTGGCCTGGTTCGTGATATGGTTTTGGCAGCGCTTTTCGGTTCCGGAATGGCTGCTGACGCCTTTTTCGTGGCATTCCGTATCCCTAATCTCTTGCGACGACTCTTTGCTGAAGGGTCTCTCACCATTGCCTTTATCCCGGTGTTCACTGAATATCTGACCCTCAAGACCAAAAAAGATGCCTTTGATTTGGCAAGGGTTGTGCTGACGACACTCTCCATTATCTTAGTTATAGTAACCCTCGCGGGCATTCTGTTTTCTCCCTGGATAGTAAGGATTCAGGCATTTGGTTTCGGGAGTTCCGGTATCAAATACGATCTAACCGTTCTGCTGACCCGCATAACATTCCCGTACATATTCTTCATCAGCATTGTGGCTTTTTTTATGGGGGTTCTCAATTCTCTGCGGCGTTTTGCAGCCCCGGCAGCCGCTCCCATTTTTCTGAATGTAGGTATCATCGGAGCTGCATATCTGATCTCCCCTCATTGCGAAGCCCCGATTGTTGGTATAGCAATAGGTGTCCTCATAGGCGGTGCCCTGCAGGTAGGTTTACAGATCCCATCGGCTGTCAGAGAAGGTCTCAGGCTTTACCCAAAATGGCAATTAGATCATCCTGCGTTAAAGAGGATAGGTCTCCTTATGCTCCCCGCAATTCTTGGGTCTGCTGTGTACCAGTTCAACCAGTTTATGGGAACATTACTTGCGACATTCCTCCCGGAAGGGAGTGTTTCATGGCTTTACTACGCCGACCGCCTTGTTCAGTTTCCTCTCGGTATTTTCGCCATAGCCATAAGTACAGCGGCGCTTCCCTCCCTTGCAACTGAGGCAGCCAAAAAGGACCTTGGTCAGTTCCAGAGCACTCTGAACCATGCCCTGTGCCTTGTTTTTTTTATCACTTTGCCATCCATGGTGGGACTTATAATACTTGGCAAACCGATTATTCAGATCCTCTTTGAAAGGGGCGCCTTTGATGCACGCGCATCTGTTATGACGGCTTATGCCCTCTTCTATTACACTTTGGGCCTTTGGGCATTTTCCGGAGTACGGGTTATGGTTTCAGCATTCTATGCCCTTCAGGACACAAAGACTCCTGTTAAAGTGGCGGTAATTGCCTTGGTAGTCAATCTAACTTTGAGCCTGGCACTCATGGGACCACTGAAACACGCGGGGCTCGCCCTCGCCCTTTCCATTGCCTCATCTGTCCAGTTTTTGCTCCTAATTGTTTTTCTAAGGAAAAAGACCTCAGTGATAAATCTCAGGCCGGTCCTGATATCTGTCTCCAAATCGGTCTTGGCGGCCTCGCTTATGGGTCTTGGTGTCTATTATTTTCACTCCCAGTGGCTGATGGCCGGTGAGGGCACAAGTCTCTTAGGCATGGTTACCAACTTAGCGGCACTTATAGTAATCGGGATAATAATCTACTTTGGCGCTGCCCGTGTCTTAGGCTGCACTGAAATTGCGTCGATCATGGGGATGTTATCGCGTAGGAAAAAAGAATGAAGTAGGCGTTCACGGGCACATCATAATCTTAATCGTACTCTTAATCATAATCGTGTTGAGTAAGATTAGGATTATGATTAAGATTATGAAACAGGAAAAGCTCTCAGGAGAAAGATGGATATTAATAAGATTACAGAGATTATACCCCAACCGGTGGTTTTGAACAATATTGATGATTCTCGTGGTCCATGCTGTATGAGTTTTGGATTCGATCTCAATCCCCTGGTTCAGTCTATAGAAAGGGTTGGCCTGATTAACCCGCCGCTGCTCAAAAGGGACAGTCAGGGGAGCATCACAATTATTACTGGATATCGCAGGATAAAGGCGCTTAAATCATTGAAGGCAGATCGCGCAGTATGTCGGGTCTTGTCAGGAGATGATATCCTTCCGATTGAATGCCTTCTGCTGAATCTCCATGACAATCTTGCTGTAAGAAAATTTAATGATGTGGAGAAGGGGATGGTTCTGACCCGTCTCATCCCATGGATCAAAACCCTGGAAATCGTGGAGCACTATATGCCGTTGCTCGGCCTTCCATCCAATAAGGCTACCCTTTCTTCCTATCTGAAGCTTGAGGAGGAGATGGGATTCCGGGCCAAGGAATCTATTGCCCAGGGACAACTATCATTGAGGAATGCAATGATGCTCCTCAATATTGATTCGATCTCGAGATCTTCTATTATTGATCTTATATCAAATATAAAGTTAACTGTTAATCAACAGCGACAATTAATTGATTATACAATTGATTTAGCTCATATTGAGGGCACATCTATTCCTGAGATCTTAGATGATAAATCAGTCAAAAGAATAAATTCAGATACCCGGATGAACAATCCCCAGAAGGGGAGGGCGCTGATCCGTCACCTCAGGATGAGACGTTACCCTTCAGTATCAAAGGCGGAAAAAGAGTTCAAAAAAATGGTTTCCAGGTTGAGTCTCGAAAAAATGGTCAGGATCGATCATTCCCCCTCTTTTGAGTCCCCTTATTATCGTCTCGAAGTCCTTTTTAAAGACGGTCCATCATTAAGGGAGAAGCTGGAGAATTTTATGAGAGAAGATATCGACATCTTAACAGATCCCTGGGAAAGATGAACGTCGAACGGATGAAAAGATGAACATCGAACGTCCAGGTAAGCGAAGACTCCGACATCGAATTTTGAATGGGTAGATATGAAGGATAAGAAATGAACATCCAGGTAACCGAAGACTCCGAAATAGAAAAGACAGAGCGAAGCGATACCACAAATATTCAATATTCAATAGTCAATACTCAATTTGGTTCCTGATGTCAACACGAATAGGCAAAGTAATTTTAGATGAAGGGGTTCAGAAATACAGGTCCACAAAATCAATTCTGTTGCAGCTAAAAGATATTCCTGTCAGGAAGGAACGGGATGATAGCCCGGAGGAAGCTCGGGACATATCTGACGAGATGAAAATGGATATGGGCAAGGATACCGTGCATCTCGTATCCTATCAGGGGGAGTTTCTCAAACCATGCCCAGGTACCAGGGAGTATATCTGTTGTGGGTACCAGATACTAAACGTGGGAACAAACTGCCCTCTCGATTGCAGCTACTGCATCCTTCAGGCATATTTTAACCGTCCCAATCTGAGGGTCTATGTCAATTTGGAAGAGCAGCTTGACCAGGTCTTTGAGGCCATAGATAGCGAACCTGACAGGATCTTCAGGGTGGGCACAGGGGAATTCACGGACAGCCTTGCCCTCGATCCGGTTATTAGATGGAGTAAAATGATCCTTTCCGGGTTCTCAAAGAGAAAAAATACGGTACTGGAACTTAAGACCAAGACGGCAAATATCAGGGGTCTCCTCGAATCACGGTATAGAGACCGGATAATCGTTTCGTGGTCCCTGAACAGTCCTTTTATATCACGCCGGGAAGAACACAGGGCAGCAAGTTTGACAAGGAGGCTTGAATGTGCTCGGGAGTGCCAATTAGCAGGGTTTACCATAGGATTTCATTTCGATCCCCTTATAGTGCATAGGAACTGGAAGGATGAATACAGAAAAACCGTCGATCTTATGGACAAATACATCGAGCCTGAAGGAATTATCTGGATAAGTTTAGGATCGTTCAGATTTATGCCTGCGCTCAAGCCAATTATAAGGCAACGACACCCGGAGACATCTGTCTTAGACGGAGAGTTTATTTTAGGCTTGGATGGAAAAATGCGCTATTTCAAACCGTTACGTATGGAGCTTTATGCCTTTTTAAGGGAACTACTCAGTCAATGGCACCCCGATTTAGGACTTTATCTCTGCATGGAGTCTGATGAAGTCTGGCAGGCGAGTATGGGATGGACTCCTGTGACCTCTGAGGGACTCCGCATTTATTTAGATGAACGTGTGCGAAAGTTTTTTGGGTAGCAATCACCGGAAATATGTGATAAAAAATTGCCGAACCTGTGAACTGTTGCGAAAAAGGATTCAATAACAAATTATAACGAGGAGAAAAAACCATGACAATCAAGGAAAACGTTGAGAACGCTCTTCAAAAGGTGAGACCTTCACTCCAGGCTGATGGAGGGGATGTCCAGCTTGTTGATGTGGATGAAGATGGACTGGTCAAAGTGAAACTGATGGGCGCATGCGGGGGATGCCCCATGTCACAGATGACACTCAAAATGGGGATTGAAAAGATTTTGAAGCAAAACGTGCCTGAAGTAACAAGCGTGGAATCAGTATAGGGCGGTCATTTGTCACCTGCCATTTGTCACTTGTAAATCGGAAATTTCAGCACACCAATGACTAATGACCAGTGACTAATGACCCGGACTAATGACCATCACTAAAGGAGATATTATGGAGATCAAGAAAGTTGGTGTAGTTGGCGCAGGGGCCATGGGGAATGGCATTGCGCAGATGGCGGCCCAGATCGGCTGTGAAGTTGTTTTGAGAGATATCAAAGATGAATTTGTAGAGCGGGGATTAAGCAGTATTGACCGTTTTCTTTCAAAAAGCGTTGAAAAGGGAAAAATCGAGGCCGGGGAGAAAGAGGCAATATTAGGCAGGATCAAAGGGACAACTGATATGAGGCTTCTCAAGGATGTCGATTTTGCAATCGAGGCCGTTATTGAGGATCTTGAATTAAAGAAGAGTGTTTTCAAGGAACTTGATGAACTCTGTGCGCCCGAGGTCATTTTGGCCACCAATACGTCCTCAATGTCTTTGACCGAAATCGCAGCGGCCACAAAACGCCCGGAAAAGGTCTGCGGCATGCACTTTTTTAATCCCGCACCGATTATGCGACTCGTGGAGATAATCCGCGGATATTCAACTGATGATGAGACAGTTAATGTTACCACCGGGCTTGCAGAGAAGATGGGTAAAATCCCGGTGGAGGTAAAAAAAGATTCACCCGGCTTTATCGTCAACAGGATTATGATTCCTCACATGTTAGAGGCAATAAAGATTGTCGAAGAGGGGGTTGCAAGTATTGAGGATGTGGACATTGCAGTGAAAAACGGCCTCAATTATCCGATGGGTCCCTTTGAGCTGATGGATCTGACCGGCATTGATATTGCCTACTTCGTTTCTGAGTATTTTTATAAGGAATTGAATAAGGAGTCCAAGTGGGTTTCCCCAAACCTGCTTAAGACCATGATTCGGGCGAATAAATTAGGAAGAAAGACAGGGGGAGGCTGGTACGACTACAGTAAGTAGCGAAGCCTGTTCATTGGCCATCACATTCTTGTGGAGAAATAAAAAAGGCAGTTCAATTTGAGCTGCCTTTTTTATTTCAATTAAAAGGGGGGAGATTATTTGTTCTTATGGCGCATCTTCTTGCGAAGTTTTCTGTATTTATGCTTTGTGATTTTTTTCCGACGCTTCTTGACAACACTACCCATTCGATACAACCTCCATGTGATAATTGATTCTGAATTTAGAAATTTAGGAATTAAAAAAGGATATTATCTTTTTAAGTAATAACTTTATCAAATTTTAAGATAATATGTCAACGTATATTTTCAAAGGGTCTGTGATTCTGTGATTTTCCCAGGGGAGCGCCCTTTTTTATATTCAGAGACGCAAGTTTACATAATATATATTATCAGACTACGTTTTTATTTCAAACCTTCGCCCTGAGACCTTTATTGGCTCAAAATGCAGCAACCCTCTGTGGCCCCTTCAAATTATTTCTCTGCTCCTTAGACCTATATAGCCGTCGGTCCGCCTCTTCAACCAACGTTTCTGCTGTCAGATTATCAGCAAAAATAGCACTGCCCGTACTTGCCGTAATACCGCATTCTTTCTCAATCCCTTTTTCTATGCGAGCTGACATCATTTCCGCAATAACCTCATCCGCATCTACTAACAGGACAGCAAATTCGTCACCACCATAGCGGAAGCCTAAATCAACACCCTGTCGGACATTGTTATTTATGATCTTTCCAACATTTTGAAGGAGCTCGTCACCTGCCAAATGTCCATACTTATCATTATATCGCTTGAAATCATCCAGATCAAGAAGGATCAAAGCCAGATTATGTTTTTGTCTCTTGACCCTTGCAATCTCCTCGTTGAGACGCGCATAGAAATGCCTCTGATTATAAAGACCGGTTAACGAATCGGTGATGGATAATCTTTGCAGTTCTTGTCGTACATTTCGCTCGATTATAGCCCTCTTTATCTTGGCCTCCAACTCTTCAATAACAAAAGGCTTGTTGACAAAATCCGTGGCTCCAGTATTGATCACTTCAACGTAGTTAAACTCTCGGGAATATCCGGTCATTGCAATTGAACAAATTTCAGGGTGGGTGGTTTTGGTGCGCCTGATTAATTCAAGCCCGTCAATTCCAGGGATACGAATATCTGTAAGTAAAAAAGTATACGGTTTTTGCGTAAGCATCTCCAGGGCTTCTTCACTGTTAACCGCGGAATCGGCCTTGAAAGAAAGGTGCTCTAACATGGCAACAATCGGCTCTCTTACAGATTCCTCGTCATCGACCACAAGGACAAACTCATCGCCATAATTGATGTTTTCTATTTCCATTTTCAAACCGGTACAGATTTTCGCTCCACAATCTCACCCCAAAGCGAGTTGAGAAAGGAGTGTTTAATAGTTACTGTATGTAAACTTCCTATTTGGCTGTTATTGCTGATAAAATTCACCACCTTGTGTGACGCTGTTCGTCCGGTTAACTGTCCTCCCCTCTTACTGGAGCCTTCAACCAATACCTCTAATTGCCTCCCCTCAAGGGCTTTGTTCCTTTTGAGTGTTATCTTTTTTTGGAGGTCTTGCAGGACGTTCAATCGCGACGCCTTAACAATTTCGTCGATCTTGCCATCCATCCTCTCTGCAGATGTACCCTTTCTATCAGAATATTTAAAGGAAAAAAGTGAGTCAAACTCCACGTGACTGATAAGATCCAGAGTCAGCTCGAAATCTTTATCCGATTCACCTGGGAAGCCTACCATAACATCGCTTGTGATGGCAATATCTGGATTGATTCTCCTCAATTTGTCAATTAGCTCTAAGTAACTTTCCCGGGTATAACCCCGTTTCATGAGTTTAAGTATCCGGTTTGACCCTGCCTGAAATGGAAGATGAATATGGGGACAGAGATTCTTAATATAGTGAAAAGAGTGAATGAGATCATCGGAGAGGTCCTTTGGGTGTGATGTTGTAAAGCGGAGTCTCAAAAGCCCATTCAGGTTGCCCAGTTCATGAAGGAGCGCTGGAAACCCCCATTTTTTCCCCTCCCCCTCCCAGAGGTAGGAATTCACGTTTTGACCGAGCAGGGTTATCTCTTTGATCCCTTCTGAGAGCAAATTCTTCGCCTCGGCTAAAATATCATCCGGGGGACGGGAGATCTCCCGTCCCCTGACATAGGGAACAATACAATAACTGCAGAAGTTATTACACCCCTCCATAATTGAGACGTGCCCCGTAATCCTTTTGTGGAAGTATCCCTTGCAGGGAGCTGGTTGCGGGGGCGCCAGATCCAGATTAATGGCCACAATTTTTCCTGAATGCCTGTCGATTTCTTCCAGTATCTCTTGAAACCGACCCAATTCCCTTGGTCCTATAACGAGGTCAAGCTGCGGGAATCTTTTCAGTAGCTCGGGGCCTTTCATCTGGGCAAGACAGCCAACCATGCCAAGGATCAAGTTTGGGTTCCCCTTTTTGATGGAGGACATCCGGCCAAGGAAACTGTATGCCTTTTGTTCAGGTTTGGCCCTCACAGTGCAGGTATTTATGAGTATGAGATCGGCCTCGTCTGGCGAGTTTACCGCAGAAAAGCCGTTATTGACCAAAAGC
>Ga0208279_1001993_pt1 | contig 10315 bp, 9 predicted proteins | sample AntAceMetag02UKM_FD_184766 | JGI IMG/M metagenome (GOLD analysis project Ga0208279, IMG submission 184766) | Saline lake microbial communities from Ace Lake, Antarctica - Antarctic Ace Lake Metagenome 02UKM (SPAdes) (version 2) | ecosystem: Environmental > Aquatic > Non-marine Saline and Alkaline... | reverse complement strand
GTGCTATAAATAATCAATGTCAACTTTCGTTTTCACATAATCTCTCACCCAACTTATCGTTAAGCAAAGTCAATATTGAATCCCGGTCATGGAGCATACGGCTCATAACTTTCCCAGAAAAACGTTGTGGATTAACGAAGTTCGGCCAAAAAGAATGTGCCCTCCAGAACTGCAGGCTGCACATGAATCTATATATTCCATCGGCGGGTCTGTCTCCGACAAAAAATCTTCGCATGTAATATAGATCGTCAATCCTTTCATGTTCGGCAATAACTTTAAAGTAATTAGATCCTCAAGCAATGGCACAGAATTCTCAACGTAGTTTGTTGAGACATCAAGCCTTAAACACAGGTGGCTTCAAGCCGCAGTAGATAAATGCTTCAATATTCAGGTATTAACTTGACATCTCAAACGATCTATAAAAACGGCGCACTCGTAATCAGATAATTATAAGGGAAAAATTAACCTTGACGCGTTCATTTCACCCCTGAAACAAAAAATCAAAGAACTGCATTCTACAAAACATTTCAACCGACTCAAAACATTTTGCCTGGTATGCCGGGAATCAAAGCAAACACTAAAATAGAACCGCATGAGGCATTAAAAGAGTTCTTTTTCTGAAGTCATAAACACCAACGGGCTTGAACAGGTTTTTTATATGTTTGAACAACTTCAAAAGCAAACAACCAAAATCATTCCGGCACAACACAGCTCTCTTGGGAACCTGGTTGCTATTGAAGTTTTGCTTATCTATAACGTGCTTTCAAAGCACTGGGCGGCCTACAGAAAAGATTCAGAGATACCACAGCCCATGTCGGCTTTGATATTAACCGTTCTTTCTCGAAAAAAATATTACTTACGGACCTTAAGATTAATGAACGCAATTTTGTCGGTCGTATTCTTTCTCCCGATCAAACAGATGTTCAGGATCGGGGATACCAATGCCATGCTGATTTCTACAATATAGTAGAAAGAAAATAGATTCTTTGTGTTCCGTATCAAAGTAAACACTCACAAAACATGTCTAAAAAACTACCCTATCGATCCTAACAGTATCGTGTTTCATACTGATACCGTACTGCTGATAACCCTCGGTGTCAATCAAACGCTGAAACAACTCCGCCAAAACGATTATGTTAGGGGATTTTTTCGACAGGCAGGCTAGCGTACCATAGTTGATCAGAATAACTATCAATGGTGCCTGAAGGTTTTTATCCCCTTTTGTTCTATTATTTTAAAAGCTTTTCTGGAAGATCAATCAGTTCACCCAAAGCACGCTGAGCAATATCACTTAGTGCGGGATCTATACAATCGGCTGGTGTAAAGGTCATTTCGCCAAGTATGGCTTTAGAATTGATACTATAAAAATCCATACGAACAAACGGGAAAGGCTTTGACAACTTTTCTGCAACATTAATTATTTCTTCATAGGCATCAGGCTTCGGAATATTTTTGTCTGAAAGCAAACTTAATTTTGAGTAAGGAAGTTTGTTTTTCCACTGAAGGTCGTAAAAATCATATTTAGCAGCATTGTTTAAGATTCGTTCCGTGCAGGTCATCGTACAATGTGCCTTTCCGCCAAAGCAATACACTTTGTAATCACAGGGAAGTCCATCGCTTAAATCATCTAAAAAACGTTCGCAAATTATACGCGGCTGCATTAATGAATAATGCACTTCTCCATATTCCTTACTAAAATCCTCTTTCATCCAGGTGTCAAGCCTGCGTTTGATATCTTCTAAGTTCGACTCACTTTTATTTTTACAAATAATATTAAAACCACAGCCATGGGTGCATTTCAAAACAAAACGCTGTGGCAGGGCATTAAAATCAATCTCACTGCTATGTTCATAGACTCCCAATAGTTCCGGCAGAACATGCTCCAGTCCATGCTCTTTTACATAATCGCGCATGGTGTACTTGTCTCCACATCGTGTTTTTAAAGAATGTCTCCAAAAAAGCATAAGCCAGAGCAGCTTTTCATCAAAAGTTTGTGGGTTTTTAAGTTTAGGCATCCGACCATATACACCTAAAAAACGAAGTTTCGCAAAGAGCAAAGGTGAGATGTTGTATAACGTTGTTCTATACCAGGTACGCATGCGGTGGTAAAATCTTTTAAGGAATTTAATTTCCCGCAATTTATTTCTAATCACAGCTAATGATGTCATTGATAGTTATCCTATTCTACGGCCAAGTCACCCATAACGACATGAGCTATTGGAAGACTGGCCTCTGCCGTTTGATTAAGATTGTTTAATTTTGTGAGGGTATTCGGAACATCGCCGTTGAAAGCTGAGTATGTTGGGATTACGAATGACCCCATCTTGAATCTCAATAGCGTTTCTGATCGTCGCATGTGTCTCCCATACGTGTTTCTCCGCAGCTACTATGTCTAAGTACGGAAGAAGGGCTCTGGAAATTTCGCGTGATGCCGCGTTCCAGAGATAAGTTGGGGTATGATCTACTGAGTAGTATGTAATCCGCTCACCCACCTGAAATACCGGATCTGCAAAAGTCGTTGGCTTCGCGAAAGAAAAGTCCATACCTTCGTCACAGCTTATGTCAATAATAAGTGATTTTGGCTTAAGTTGGCATATTTCCTCTTCTCTGACAAACATTATTGGGCTATTTGTATACTGTAATACCCCGTTACAGATGATATCAGCACTTGACAATTCATCAATCAACGGTAGTGTCTCACCATCAGATGTTTGTACCATTAGAGTTTCATCTGAATCATAATAGTAATGGCCATAATAAACATCCGGATTTTGATCAGCGACAAGATGGGGGGAGCGTCTTGTAAAAACATGGATATTGTTAAACCCTCGACCTTGCAACGCGTATATAGCGCCACGACTTACTGATCCATAGCTTAGTATTATAACTTTCTTTCGTGGTCCATAATGGCCATCTACCCCTAAAAGTTGCAAAGAGTGTAAAACTGCTGCATACCCGGCAATTTCATTGTTTTTATAAAATACATGCAGTAATTTATCTCCGGACACGCTCCAGTGATGCATTGCCTCCCACGCAATGATAGTAAGATGGCGGTCAATTGCCAATTGCGTAATCGCTTTCTGCTGGATAACATGCGCCCACCCAAACAAAACCTGTTTAGACCTCATTTTACTCAAATCTTTTACCGTCGGCTTGGGGAGTACGACTATATCGCTACCTTTTATAAGGCCTTCACGATCATCAATGCCAGCAGCATATTTCATGAAGTAATCATCAGAGTATCCATAGTCACTGCCATAGTTCGTTTCAAATACCATTTGAGAACGCAGGGATTCTGAAAAAAGAGGCAGGTATTCAGGGCAGATTGGCACGCGGCATTCGTTCTCCTTTAAGGAGGTCTTAAATATTCCAATTCTCATGATAATTTAATCTCCTTTTATAAAATTTATTTAATATTGCCTTTTGCACATTTAGAGGTGCTAAGTACCCCCACGATCTGGTCTGCGGGGTAGACAGACTAAACTACGTTTCATGGGATCGTGCAAATCCATGCCTAAACAAATATTCAAAACTTGCGAATGCTATCCAAGTTGAATTGTCCTTCTTTCTTCATCAAAGAATATCCCACCCATAAAATCAGGATTGCGTTCATGGCCGCACCGACTAATGCAAACAGCATAACAGTGTACGATGCACTTAGAAACAGCCCGCCCAGCACCAAGGCAGACGTTCTTGCAACAAGCAACAACAAGTCGTAAAAAAACACAAACCGTTGTATTCTTATGATCTTTGCGAACATCACAGCTGGAAGGTTGCAGAAGACAAAAACCAGCCAGATCACTAGACTCCTCGCAAATTCACCGGACAAGTACCACTGGTCACCAAATATCCAGGCAAAAATATCGGGAGCCCATAGGATCATCACTAAAGAGGGCAGCAGTACCAAAGCAAACAATCCTGATGTGATTTTTAAGTAGAGAGGAAACAAGGGGCCGCCATCTTGATGCGTTTCGCTTGCCTTCTGGAAAAGAACTTGTCTAAGAGGCGCTAGTGCAAAACTCATTGGCGTCCATAGAATCCGGGCCCCGAACGCATATGTTCCGGCCACCATAATTCCGTAAAAGTGAGTAATCAACAAAACAGCCAAGCCACTCGACAAAGCATTAATGACGTTCTGGGAAGCTGAATACATGGGAAAGTCACTGTAGTCTTTTGCCAGTTGCTTCATGCGGTTCCACCGGATGTGTTTTCGAAAAGCCAAAAGATCAGGAAGAATGACTCGAAACAGATTCACACTCGCCAACATATCACCCAAAATCCTAGAAAAGATAAGCGGCCATCCCCCCCCTCCTCGGAGAAAGCCAAGACTAACCTGAAACCCATTCGATGATAGGGAACGTATAACATGTGAAAACGATGTAAGTTTAAATTTTTTGGACCGAATACACCATGCATGGCAGGTTCTGTTGAAACCAGTAACAATAATAGCCACAATCAACAGCACCAGCATCCAGGCGCTGGAAGCTTTCATAAGGTCCAGAAGAAATTTGGGGTAAAAGAGGCAGACGGCCAAACAGCAGGTACTTATTATTATTGTTGACAAGCACGAAAGAATGAAGAGGTTAATGGCATCTTCTTTTTGCTTAGGCAACATTATAGCCTGAGTATAATCCAGCGTCGCCCCTGCGGCAATTATACTAAAAATTGCATCAAAGGAGCCGAGCACACCAAAGTCCGACGGAGAATAAAGCCGGCTGATAACAGGGCTCAATGCGAAACCTAAGGCCTGTGCTGCAGCCGTGCCTGATAGCACAATTGCAAAATTTTTGACGAAGGAAGATTTCCTCAGCCGAGCAAGAATATTCTCAAAATAAATTTTTAATAATAACATATTTAATAATTCAAAAGGTCTTTAATAACACATTCTCAAAATATCCATTATGATTTCATGTAATCAATCAAGACTAAAACCTTACTTAGCTTGATGCGTTTCGCCTGGTCAAGTTCTTGCTTTGCCTCTCAATGGTCTGTATAAAAAAGCTTTTCCAAACTGGCGGGCTAAAATTTGAGCCGCCGGGAGGTCAGTCCTTTCCATGCTAAATCGCGACAGGTTTCTTGGAAAAAAATGTGGGAGTATTCCACCGGTTCCAAATGTTACCTTCAGACCACTATCGGTGAAGACACTTTTGTAAAACTCATGAGAAATACCAGCGTCCATATAAGGGAATGCAAAAGCTTTACAATTATAATGAAATTGTTTCGAAAGATAATTAATGCTCTCCCTTGTTTGAAATAACTGCTCCTCTAGAGTTAATTCTGAGTACAATGGGTGATCAATGCTGTGTGCTCCGATAGCGAACCCCTTTTTCATAAGGGCCTTTACCTGTACCGAAGAAAGATACGGCTGAACCGAAGCAACATAATCCGCAAAATCGCAACCTAACAATTTCCCTAAATCGTCGAGCACATGTCTATCACGATAGTAAATGCTGCGAATCCGCGTTGGAAGATCCGGTCCATTAATTCCGGACCTAGTGAGATGCCTCAAAACTTCCTGTTTCTCAAACGAATCTTCCAGAGAGGTTAATGCTCTAAGAAGTAAACTTTTCTTTTGTGGATAACATAGGTCTCGATTATCAATAACAGAGGTGATTAAAAAAAAGACGGCAGGGATTCCTTTTTTATAAAGTAAAGGTGCTATAACATCATAGATCTCATGGAATCCATCATCGAATGTCAGGAGAAAACATCTCTTGGGCAATCGCCTTACACCATCCAAATGGTCTATTATATCCTGCAGGTTAACCGGTTTGTAAAAACGGAGGAAAAAATCCAGATCGTCCTCAAATTGCTGAAGTTTTCTAAGCTTGTAAAGTCCGCTCACATGCGGCAAATCTTGCTCACTTACTACATGGTAGTACGGGAGCACTAACTCAACTTCCAGCAGCCGATGCCATAGATCATGAGGAATCAAGGAGCATATTTTAGGTCCCCAGCGCTGTTTAAACATCCTAAACATACCCATTCACCTTAGAAGTTTCGCTTCTTGATCAGCTCAATCCCCAGCATGGCGAGCAAACGACTCAGATGGTGGCCACCTTTTTCGAGGCAGCTAATCAAAACATGTCTTCCCGCGAAGGCACCAAATGGTAGGGCAAGTGCATAAAAAATCAAGGCAACTATTGACTTTAAAGGCACTGCCACCCATGAAAATCCACGTTTCTCGCTCTTACTGTATCTGTGCGCGTTGAAACCGTTAACCAGAGCACGTTTCAAGTAATAGCTTTTTACACAACGCTCAGGAGGCACAATCTCGTATACTGGTGCTTCTTCGACAGCAACAAACCGGCAGCCAGCCTCCATCGCCTGTTTAAAGAACTCCTGATCTGAACCGCCGGTCTTAAACTTTCGGTCAAAACATAAGTTGTGCTTATCGAAGACTTCCTTTTTCAGGAGTACATTCCCCGTCCGTGTTTGGCTCCAGTGCAAAATGGTACCCGTACGGTGCACAGGCCGCTCGCAAAACCGGCCCTTCAGCAGCCACGCAGGGGGCTGTTCCTCAAAAAAAGGATGGACTGGCCCTAACCCCCCATCAACATCAAACGTATGTATAGCGCGGTACATTGTTACCAACCAGTGCTGCGGGGGAAATTCATCATCATCAATTATACCAATATAATTGCCGCGTGCTAAACGTAATGCATGATTTCTGACAGCAGGGATAGTCCGCTCCTGCTCTATCCCGTAAGTTATTTCCAGACCCAGTTCATCCCTCAAGCGAATCACGGTTTCCTTTGCCGAGCCTGTAGCGTCATTGTCCACTACAACAACAGAAAAATCAAAATGGTCACCAGTCTCTTGCATTGCCAAATTCCGCAACAGACGTTGCAACATTTGATTGCGGCGGTATGTAGGAACACAAACGGAAATATGGTCTTTCATTTTCTCCTAAATGCGCGTAAAAAAAACAATAAGCTCTTTTAACTGCTGTTCAAATTCTACTTACAAATATATTCGTTAAGTTAGCTACTTAGAGAGCAAACAATGCTCATGCTGTATCTAAAATGTCAAATATAAAAGTTGTTATTTTTTTGAGACTCTCCGTTTAAACGAGGTATCTGCTTTCGAAGAGACGGACATAAAAAGAATAACTGCCATTATCGTAGACGTTAAGTTGTTAATAGAGGATTCAGCTATATTGTGAAGGACCAGCATTATCAAGAAACAAACAAAAAGACTTCCCCAATAATAGTCATAAGCTAGCACCTTGTGGGCTTTCCTGCATGAGGACAGCAGAAACATAGAGAAGAGAAACAAACCAATGAATCCAAGTTCCAGAAGGATCTCAAGATATCCATTGTGGGCATGACTCATTCTATAGAACTCGCGGGTACTGGTAGTCCAAAAGCTGCCGACTCCTATTCCGAAAATGGGCTGTTTCATCACGACCGGCACAAGTTCTGCCCAGGTTAAAGTACGTCCTGTCAGGGTCGAGTCCCGCCCCAGAACGGATGAGAAAAAACCAACATTTGATCCGCCAACAAATACTGTAGTAGTTCCAAATATAATGCAGAATGCGATGATCGGTAGAAATATATTAGCTCTTATTTGTATTCTCCATTTTTTCAGTAGTAAGAGGACAACAAAGGTGACCAATCCCACTGCCAACGCCGCATTTGCGGTTGCCGATGTTTTGCCTTCCCCTCCAGCCCAGAGAAGCCAGAGTGCTATGATTAATACTAACACTTCCCCTAACAAGTGAACCTTCCCAACAGGAGTACAGTGTTTCTGCCGTCTCTTTACAAATGTCCAGATGAGAAAAAAAACAGAAATTACACACAACAGCCCCAGCGCATTCTTATGCACTGTCACCCCTATCCACATGACCCCACCGCTCCATCGAGCATACATCCGACCATATTCAGGGAAATACTTAATAAGCATTAAAGAGTATGGAACACATATATAGATAATTCTTCTAAAGATGGTTTCAACGGATTGGTTGGGTGACCGTTCAGTTGTGATAAGAAAAGCAATAATGACCGCAATCAGTTCTCTAGTCCAACGTTTGAAGGATATAAATGGGATATCAGACCAGAAAATGCTGATGAGCATATAGCCAATCAGTATAATTAAAAAAATGTTTTCATTTATGGCCCGTGACCAGTTGAATCTTCTTTTCATAAGCATAAATAAACCAATAACGCCAAGTGCAGTCAATAAATTCCGATCCATTGCGCTGCCGGCTTCGAGCCCCCCCCCTGAATCAAACCAAATGCCCAACGGCTTGCAGATTATGGAGAGCATCCAAATAGTAGGTATCCACAAAGCATGAGACACGTCAGGGTTTTCTTTTCTTTCAAATCGCAGCAAACAGAGGACAAAGGCTGTACAAAAAATGAGTGCGAGTTGTGTAGGCATAAATAAAAAATATCGGTTAACAGTTATCGGTTGACAGGCTCTCAGTAATCTGATTCTGCAGCTTATATAAAAGCTGGAAAGCGTCTGAGGACACTTGAAAGTGCGGATACCAAAGAAATATGGGCGTCGATTTTTCAGCCCTCCCTTTGTGTAATTTTATTAGTCATTTAGACTATTAAAATCAATATTGTTTTTCAATCAGGACCCGGTGAATCAGTTCGATCTGGAGCACTTTTCTAATTTCACGCAGGTATGTCCCCCGCCCTTTAATATGGGCATTCAGGAGTTTGCGAATATACTCCGGGTTCCAGTAGGGCCGTTCAAGTGTTTTTTTACTGAGGAGAATATCACTCAAATACCCTGCGAGTTCATTGCTAAACCATTGCCTGTAACGTCTAAAATCTGTATAGCCAAAGAATATTCGATCAAGACAGAGAGGGCTAATAAATGCTTTATCAAGTTTTGCCACAGTGTGCGTGAGAGAGTATGGAAGCCGCTCCCGGATATAAAGTTTATCAGCAATTATGAAAGCGTTAATCATATTTTTTACAATTCCTGAGATAATAGGAATAGTGCCACCATGAGTTCCAGTTGTAGGAATGCGCAGAAGGTCTGGTTTGTATTTGCGAATAAGATCCAGTTGCAGGTCTGCGCCCGCTGTGAGCTGAGGGCCCGGCCCCCGGTAGAGAAGTTTTATCAGGTCATTATCTAGATAAGGACTTCTCACTTCAACTTGGGAAGACTCAGCACTGAGCATTCCGTTCCACCACCAGGGGATTTCGTTTGAGAGGAGAAATGAGAAGCTGTGGAGTCCTGCAAGAGCTCGGGCGGTCTCTCGTGCTGTTGACAGACATGAACTAAATTCCGGAGCTATGAGCTCAGGGTAGGGAGAGCGATCTTTGAAAGCCGTTACGTTTTTCAAAACTTGGCTGCCGTATTTGCCGGTCATGCGAATCTGACTAATGCCACGAGCCATTTTGTTGAACTGGAGCATGTCCGCCATATCAACCGGTACAACGCCGTCGGTGATCCATGTTGAGGCCTCAGCATGGTCAGAATAATTTTTCAAAAAATCCACATCATGACTACGAAGTACAGTGTGCGTTTGCCCGCATTCTTTAGCAACTTTTGGGGCAAGGCGAACATCGAAAATATCCTTGTATTCTCCACCGAAGGTAAAGCATGGAATGCTTCCCGGCGTGGGGGTTAGGCATGCCATAATGGCCCGCGTATCAAGTCCTCCGGTTAGAGACATGCTGACAGGCCCTCCCTTGAAATAGCGAGGCAGTATGTCTGCAAAGGTGGAGGCGAATTCTTCAAAAAATGTTTCAGAAGGAATCTTCGGCAGATTTTCTAGACTTGCCGTGTCATGATATGTCCTTTTGCATATGCGCCCTTTTTCAAAAGTCCATGCCGAGCCAGAGGGCAGGAGAGAGATATCACGGAAGTAGGTGCGGCCTTCAAGCACGCAATCAAAAACTATATATTCGCCAATGCTCCTGAGGTCGGCCTGTCGCAGCTCAGGCAGTACCCTGAGCAGCGCTTTTGCCTCCGATGCAAAGTAGAAAGCATCCTTTCCCTCATGGTAATAAATGCGCCGCATGCCGTATCTGTCATTAAAAATCATTGCTCTGCCCCTGCGAATGTCTATGAGCAGACCGTTGAACCATCCGTTCAGATCATCCAGAAAACTTTCACTATATTTTTCATAGAGGTGTATAAGCGTAGAGGCGTTTGTATCGTCAAAGGTATGACCATCGTGCTTGAGCGCGTCAACGTCGCACTGGTCAAAGTAGCACTCGCCGGTCATAAAAAGGATGACATTTTTCTGTTCATTATAAATCGGCATACAGTCTGAAAAGGAGCCCTCTAGGAGGCTGTCCGAGAATTAAAAAATTAGACCGAACAGATCAACCCACTAACCTTCAAAAGA